>Ga0315914_1006945_pt1 | contig 15860 bp, 12 predicted proteins | sample MpolenodulesMG_FD_203920 | JGI IMG/M metagenome (GOLD analysis project Ga0315914, IMG submission 203920) | Medicago polymorpha root nodule microbial communities from Los Angeles, California, United States - elongated nodules | ecosystem: Host-associated > Plants > Roots > Nodule | place: USA... | reverse complement strand
ATCCTTTCATTGATTGATGTTGATAAATGATGAGCTTATGTCGATGACTTGATTAGAGATTAAATATGCTTGCTATGCTATGTTAGTAATGTGATAGCTTGAGGTGTAAAGAATGAGGGATAATAATCTTGTGATGTTAGTATTCTAGGAAGGATGGGTATTTATATGTGATATGTATGAATCCTTGAATGCTTATATTTTCATATGTTGATTATGATTGATGTGAAGCTTACCCCCAGTGGTTTGTGTTGGACCGCCTACCTATATGTTTTTATATGTTGATTATGATTTAATGCAAACACATAGTGGGAGCTTGAAGCAATTGGGCCTTTGACCCAAAGTTTGGGTTGACCCGAAAACACAAAATAAAAGTGAAAAGCCACACACGTTTTGGGAGGAGCTTTCTTGTACAGGATACACTTTTGGAGATAAATCACGTTTTGGGGAACAAGAACAAAGAGTAGCCAAATTTTTGGAGATGGCATTTCTAGAGAGAAACACAAAGCAAGGTGTTAGGAGTAGATTCTTACCAAGATTTGTTGAGACATCATGAATCTTAGCATGGAACCTTCATCTTTCTTTCATCCTTTGTCAAGCTTGCACAGACATATGTAGCTACGTCTACTCTTGTGGGTTTTGAGGTATTCAAACAAGCCATTATGTAAACTCTTGATCTTTTAATATATGATTCTAGCTATTTATTCAATATTGTTATTATTCTTGCATTTGAAACTTTATTTGAGATTTGAAATGGTATTGGCAAATACTTTTGGATCTAGGATTAGAATAATAAACTATCTAAGTTTTCATTCTAGACATAGAATTTAATCTTTGATAATCACCTTGAAATCAAGAGCTTAATGCTTTTGGGTCGTTTAATAGATTGGGAAATCGTCGATTAAACGATCCAATCGACTTTGTGATTGTTTAATAGTTTGGGAAATCGACTTTAAATAGTCCATTAGAAATCACAACAATGTTGTAGAGTGATTGTGATAATATCGTTTAAAAAGCTAGAATCTGTTATTTGATACTGAGATTGCAGTTGTTACACTGCAGGCTAACCCAACTCCTGAGGTGTAAAAGCATAATCAAGAGCATGTTGAAAGCGGAGGGTGATATCACCTAAGGTATCATGCGGAGGTGCACTCTCACATGGATGTCTCGGGACGGTCTGAACGTACCCAAACTGAAGAAGCACCCGCACTGGCAAATATCTCACCATGCGTGCACCGTATTTGAACCATCCGGAGTAAAGGGTGACCCGCTCAAAAGGACATGCCTCACGGTGCTCAGCATTTGAGGCCATGACAAAGGCCGACAGATCCAGCGCATCCATATGCGTTCTATACTCGTCGGGTGTAGAAAAACCCATCCGTGGCGCAAAAACCATGGCGCCTGGATAATCCTCCCGATATCCAGCTCACACATCCTTGCTGCATATACCCCTGAAGTGCTGATAAATCCATGCCTGCAACAGACACAACAACATATAAATATACAAACAAGGTCAAAACATACAGATGAAAAAACAAACACAATTATTAAGTTATACCTGCAGCAAAGACAAGTATCCTTACAGCTGACTGCAAGCCCAATGGGAACTAGTGAGATAGGCACGCAACTCCCCGTGAAAAACCAGAAACAACCTCCAGGTCTCTGAAGTGCCTTAGGTAGACAACATCCACATAGGTGGCACTCTGGTCAGTGAAGAGTGTGATCCCCACTAAGTACATCAGATATATGTGGAGAGTCTGGTCCCGCAACCTCTGCACCTCATCCTTCATACCACCGTCATTATCTAATGCCAATTGCAGTTGGAGACGCTCCTTGAAAATCCTCCTTAAGTAGCTAAACCGTGCATGTGCACCTCTGGTCTCAGTCACCTCATCAAGAGCATCTCCAGCAGAAGACCCCATATACCTAATCATCATATCCACAACATCGTTCCTTGAAGTAGTCTCGTGGAACAGAAGCATGCCATCAATGGGGAGATGCAACAAACAGGACGAATCATCAAGTGTCACTGTCATCTCCCCAAACAGAAGATGGAAGCTTGAAGTCTCCTCGTGCCACCTCTCCGCAAATGCAGAAATCAGACCGTGGTCAATCTGGTTGTAGCTGGTATCCTGAAGCCAAGAAAAACCGGTGGCACCCAGTCGATCACTGATGACAGTCCGTCATATCACATTTTTAGAGTCTTTTTAATTAAGTTTTTAGTCTATTTTTTTAGTTTAAAATTTCATTTAGAGTCATTTTAAATAAATTGTGGTTTTATTTATTAATTGAGTCAATTATTTTATTTTATTATTATTATAGTTAGTAGTCATAGTAATCAAAGAAAGAAAAATTGATTGTGCTTATATAAATTATATTGATGTGTCACTTGGCTTTGTGTCATGAGCTGGTGTGAATAATAAAAAGGAAAATGCAAACACATAGTGGGAGCTTGAAGCAATTGGGCCTTTGACCCAAAGTTTGGGTTGACTCGAAAACACGAAATAAAAGTGAAGAGCCACACACATTTTGGGAGGAGCTTTCTTGTACTGGATACACTTTCGAAGACAAATCACGTTTTGAGGAACATGAACAAAGAGTAGCACACTTTTTGGACATGGCATTTCAAGAGAGAAACATAAAGCAAGGTGTTAGGAGTAGATTCTTACCAAGATTTGTTAAGACATCATGAATCTCAGCATGGAATCTTCAACTTTCTTTCATCCTTTGTCAAGCTTGCACAGACATATGTAGCTACGTCTACTCTTGTGGGTTTTGAGGTATTCAAACAAGCCATTATGTAAACTCTTGATCTTTTGATATATGATTCTAGCTATTTATTCAATATTGTGATTATTCTTGCATTTAAAACTTTATTTGAGATTTGAAATGGTATTGACAAATACTTTTGGATCTAGGATTAGAATAATAATCTATCTAAGTTTTCATTCTAGACATAGAATTTAATCTTTGATAATCACCTTAAAATCAAGAGCTTAATGTTTTTGGGTCGTTTAATAGATTGGGAAATCGTCGATCAAACGATCCAATCGACTTTGTGATTGTTTAATAGTTTGGAAAATTGACTTTTAAATAGTCTATTAGAAATCACGACATCATTTAGACACAAATGATGTTGTCGAGTGATTGTGATAATATCGTTTAAAAAGCTAGAATCTATTATTTGATACTGAGATTGCAGTTGTTACACTGCACGGTAACCAACTCCTGAGGTGTTAAAGCATAATCAATAGCACGCTGAAAGCTGAGGGTGATATCCCCTAAGGTGTCTTGCGGAGGTGCATTCTCGCATGGATGTCTCGGAACGGTGTAAACGTACCCAAACTGAAGAAGCACCCGCTTTGGCAGATATCTCACCCTGCATGGACCGTATCTGAGCCATCTGGAGTAAAGGCTTACCTGCTCAAAAGGACATGCCTCACGGTGCTTAGCATATGAGGCCATGACATAGGTCGATTGATCCAGCGCATCCATATGCGTTCTGTACTCGTCTGGTGTAAAAAAAACCATCCGTGGTTCAAAAACCATGGCGCGTGGATAATCCTCCCGATATCCAGCCCGCACATCCTTGCTGCATATACCCCTGAAGTGCTGATAAATCCATGCCTGCAACAAAGACAACCACATATAAATATACAAACAAGGTCAAAACATACAGATGAAAAAAGAAACACAATTATTAATTTATACCTGCAGCAAAGACAAGTATCTTGACAGCAGACTGCAAGCCCAATGGAAACTAGTGAGATTGGCACGCAACTCCCCGTGAAAAACCAGAAACAACCTCCTGGTCTCTGAAGTGCCTTAGGTAGACAACATCCACATCGGTGGCGCTCTTGTTAGTGAAGAGTGTGATCCCTACCAAGTACATCAGATATATGTGGAGAGCCTAGTCGCGCAACCTTTGCACCTCCTCCTGCATACCACCCTCATTATCTAATGCCAACTGCAGTTGGAGACGCTCCTTGAAAATCCTCCTTAAGTAGCTAAACCGTGCATGTGCACCTCTGGTCTCAGTCATCTCATCAAGAGCATCTCAAGCAGAAGACCCCATATACCTAATCATCATATCCACAACATCGTTCCTTGAAATAGTCTCGTGGGACAGAAGCATGCCATCAATGGGGAGATGCAACAAACAGGACACATAATCAAGTGTCACTGTCATCTCCCCAAATAGACGATGGAAGCTCGAATTCTCCTCGTGCCACCTCTCCACAAATGCAGAAATCAGACCGTGGTCAATATAGTTGTAGCTGGTATCCTGAAGCCAAGAAAGACCGGTGGCACCCAGTTGATCACTGATGACAGTCCGTCATATCACATTTATAGAGTCTTTAATTAAGTTTTTAGTCTATTTTATTAGTTTAGTATTTCATTTAGAGTCATTTTAAATAAATTGTGGTTTTATTTATTAATTGAGTCAATTAGTTTATTTTATTATTATTATTGTAGTTAGTAGTCATAGTAATCAAAGAAAGAAAAATGGATTGTGCTTATATAAATTATATTGATGTGTCACTTGGCTTTGTGTCATGAGATGGTGTGAATAATAAAAAGGAAAATGCAAACACATTGTGGGAGCTTGAAGCAATTGGGCCTTTGACCCAAAGTTTGGGTTGACCCGAAAACACAAAATAAAAGTGAAGAGCCACACACATTTTGGGAGGAGCTTTCTTGTACAGGATAGACTTGGAGACAAATCACGTTTTGGGGAACAAGAACAAAGAGTAGCACACTTTTTGGAGATGACATTTCTAGAGAGAAACACAAAGCAAGGTGTTAGGAGTAGATTCCTTCCAAGATTTGTTGAGACATCATGAATCTTAGCATGAAATCTTCATCTTTCTTTCATCCTTTGTCAAGCTTGCATAGATATATGTCGCTACATCTACTCTTGTTGGTTTTGAGGTATTCAAACAAGCCATTATGTAAACTCTTGATCTTTTAATATATGATTCTAGCTATTTATTCAATATTGTTATTATTCTTGCATTTAAAGCTTTATTTGAGATTTGAAATGGTATTGACAAATACTTTTGGATCTAGGATTAGAATAATAATCTATCTAAGTTTTCATTCTAGACATAGAATTTAATCTTTGATAATCACCTTGAAATCAAGAGCTTAATGCTTTTGGGTCGCTTAATAGATTGAGAAATCGTCGATCAAACGATCCAATTGACTTTGTGATTGTTTAATAGTTTGGAAAATCGACTTTTAAATAGTCGATTAGAAATCACGACATCATTTGGACACGAATAATGTTGTCGAGTGGTTGTGTTAATATCGTTTAAAAAGCTAGCATTTGTTATTTGATAGTGAGATTCCAGTTGTTACGCTTGGTTGAGTGTCTCTGACCCCAAGCGAAATGGCCTTATCTCTTCTCTATTTATTTTATGTCAAATAGTTTATATAGGTTTACACCAACAAACATTTTAAGTCCATACACTTAGAACAATATTGATTGTTGAATGGCTTGAATATCGTGCTAATCCTTGTGGAGACGATATACAATACTTACTTTCGATTGATAGAAAAATACTACATCAATCACGCCACCACCGTGCTACCATGATAGGCCTGGTATCCTCATCATGCATCATATCAATTTTCTTCCCGTTGTTGATGCATTTTAAATTGGCCCGCCACTGCAAAAAATTAAAAACAAAACAAAACATTAACATCAGTTTCACAAAGATAAGGTGAGTTAAACTAGATATCAAATTAAAATACAAAGAATTAATCAGTGGTAATGACTTATATCACAATAATACGTACCACTCCCTCAGACGCCTTCCTGGTCACGTGCACACGGTACCTCGTTAGCAAAGTTGTGTCATGTGGGCCATCGGGGTAGTCGTCAAGAGGCTCAGGATCTGGCTCCACCACAATCTTCCCCCTCCTCCGTCGCCGCTACTGTTGATGGGCATCCTCCTCCATTGCCTCAGCATCATCCTCCGTCTGATGCTCCACGTCCATCTGCTCATAATCTGGGTTTGCCTGAGGCAGAGGCTCATCCTCAACAACAGCACATCGTGGCCTGCCAGCCCTACGCCTAAGAGCCTGAACTACACCCTCCGCCGCCGCTCGAGCCTCTGCCTCTCGACGCGCTTGACGACAATCTTCCCAATCTCTATTAACAGATGTGTGACATGTAACATGCCGATCAACATTATTCATACCTGCAACATACATAACACAACAGGATCCAAATTTAGGGCACAAAACAACATAAACAAAAGCGGGAAAAATTACACACAAAACTGTCCGGATTTCACAGTCTGATTTGCAACAATCTAGTCCGGAAAACAAAATCCAGACAGCTTCAGTGCCCAAGGAAAAAAAACGCCCAAATTAACTTGCATGCATAAGGATTTTGAACTAACCTTCAATTTGATGTTTAATAAGGCTTGAAATGCAGTGATCTTGAGCAAAAAAACTCCAAATTTGGATTGAGCCGTACAATTCGGATTTTGGGATAAGGGGGAGAGAGAGAGAGAGAGAGGAAAGTGAATTGTAAAATGGTGGGGGTGGGGATTTCCTTTTATAGTTCGAAAGTGTCCGGATTACGTAATCCGGACATTATTTCCGAAAAATTACTTAATCCGAAGAACATGTTTGTCATTTTTTCAGGGTGCATGAGTATGACATAGAGTGGGAAAAGTAAGAGTCTATACGTACGGGGTCAATGATAGCATATTCATTTCAGACTTTTGCACTTTCATATGTAAAAACCTTGTTACTTTAAATAAGATAATCTATTAAAAAAAATTCCAACACCCTTCTATAAGCAAACATTTAAATGGTTGAAATAGAAAATACTTAAAATTGTAATTTATCCAGGTACTTTTTCTTGGAGAATTTATTTAGATACTTAGCGACATATTGTTACATTAGACTTATTTTAGAAAGCATACATGGAAGAACACATCTACCTATACATATATAATCCAACATGAAAGAAAAATTAATCAATACACGTAGGAAATAGTCTTGACTTGATTGATTTATTTGCTTGTATCTTTCTTTATTGATATGCATTTGTCATTTTTATGCTCACATCTTTTTTTTCAAGTTTAACTGCAGTGGAAGACAATGGAACATATCTACGATACTCAGCTAAAGCCCACAATGGGAAAATATCTCTATACATTGTGTAATGCAACATACAATTTTTGAAGAATACTCCTGTGATTCCCTACAATAAATAAGACAAAAGAAAAATTAATAATAGGTATTTTATGTCGTTTTCATAAATTAAAAAGAGTTGAAACATTTTTTTAATTTTGAGTTTTGATTTCATGGTAAGTGCATGCATGCATGCATTTAATTATATTTTGATTTCAGTTAAGATGGTAAATTAATCACACTACAAAAGTGTCTAAAGATATCACCTATCCACAATGTTTTGTTTTTGATTTGATTATATAATGCTAATGACTTGTTTTTCAAGACTCCTTTCATTCCTTACTAAACAAGTATAATCAATTTTGGTACTGTGAGTTAAGCATAAACATGAGCCTCATTATTTAATTTCATAGGTTTAATAAACATGAACCTGTTGGGGCCAATCACCCTCTTCCAACTGGGAATTGATGAGAAATTTTGCAGCACGATGAAGAGGAGTAAGGTCTCTCTCTGCCTATACACAAGAATTAGAAAGAAGATAAAAACACTTATATTAAGATTCATTTGCATTCATGGTAATAATTGTGGTCCTTTTCGACTTAAGAAATTAGTCTCTACTGTTGTGTGCTGAGGATATTCGGTTCACACAGAAAAGTATGTTGACCTTTAATTCATGACGAATAGCATACCTGACCAGCATGAATTAAACTCATGAGACCCCATGCAGTTTGTACAACATTTGATTGTTGGCTTTGTTCAATAGGTATATATTTCTGCATTATTGTTAGTATTTAGTAAGACATAATCACAATTTTCTACTCTTGTTGAAGTTGGAGAATGATTAGTAATAATTACTCAATTATTAACCTTTTTAGGGCATGAAAGATAGCTCTCTCCCCATCCACCATCCTCTCTCTGTGTTGTGAGAAGAAATTGAACAGCTTTACGAATAGCAACAGAATTGGTATAAGTCTTGCCAGCAGCTGCTAAACCACCAAGAGCAAAATAAGTACCATAAATGAAGCAAATTCCCCAATTTCCATACCATGAACCATCATCTTTTTGTGTATCTTTAATGAATCTAACTGCATTGTCAATGAAATTCTCTATCTCTTTCTTCCTATGCTCTGGATATAGCTTATTGAACATAACTAAAGCTTGAATTGCTGGTCCAGTGCACTCAACATACTCATATTCAATTACAATGTCTGCGAAAAATTCAGTGGGATTCAGTACCTGCAAATAAATAACAAAGCTAGTTAGTTTATATTAAATTTGAGTGTTTTGTGTGTCTAATGAGACTACACAAGACTATATTTATTAGTACAATCCTTACTTCTAACCATTCTTGAGCTCGTGCCGGCTCCCATGATGGCATACCACCATTTTTACCCTGCAAGAATGAAAGAAAAAAGTAAATGATCAAACTCGTTTTCACAATTTGCGCATATCCTTTGATGAAGTGACATGTTGAATGATCAATAATTACTCAATATATCAATTAAAAATATATAGCTATAAATTGAAAAGTAGAACTTTCCTGAAGCGACAACAAGAGATTGACTGAATCATATAACCTCTCTGGTTCCATCTTTTCACCCACAATCTCTGGAGGCAACATTGATAAAAGTAGACAACACTGAAACACCAGAGAGTTTACATTTTTTGTGATTGAAAAGTAGGTTGTTAACAAATTAAGTTGTGCATAGCTACCATATATTATTAGTTACCTTCAAACCATCTGCGGTGCAATCAGAAACTTGCCATCCATGGTCTCGATCAGAGAAAGTCCACGAGCCTTTAGAAATATGACGATGCATACTCTTAAAATCTCCTGAAGGGTTCTCTCTAACCTGTAAAATAAAAGTATCAGTTTCATTGGATTTTAAAACTAGCACACATGTTGTTGAAAGGCCTAATGATGAAGACTAACCAAGTAGCTAATAGTAAATCAAATATGCTATAATTAGAACAATATAAGTTTACAAGCTCGGTAATTAGCTATTTAGTAATCATTTAGTTTGTCTTAAAATTTGGATGATTCATTGGGAGTTTAATTTTCGCAATTAAGGGAAGGAGAGCGATCTTTATGTTATCAATATTAAGCATGTATACCTGAGATTTCTTAATGAAATCATGTCCTTTAGCAAGTGCAGGACCAATTTCTTCAATTAAGTTTGTGGCAAGCAAAGCTTGAATGGCGAAACCAGCATCCCATTCTTGGCTGCCAAAACTCTACATTGTATGTAATGAGATTGACAAAAAAATTATTTAATGAATGTATCACATTAGTTACAATATTATAATAATCAATCCTATATTACATGTATAATCTAGGAGAATATAAATATTAAGTTTGCAGAGAATGAGAGGACATTCTTTCATTTTGTAATCTGCTGTGAAGCTATCAAGTCAGATTGTAAAAAGGAGAGTCCCTTTGTGAAGCAATAATAAAATCTATTACTCACATATCCCAAAATTTGTCTTTCTTCCTATTCTAATCTTGAATATTCTAAGCTCTACCAATTTGATCTGACATGCCAACATTGGAGCAACGCATGGATAACATGGACAATGCAGTCGAGTTCTTGAAGCAGACGGCTACTGGCATTCTACTCAACTTGCGAAAGTTGCAACCACTGAAGAAATAAACACATTACTCAAGACCTTGATGAAGGAGAAAGGTATTGGTTGGGAAAAGAAGGATTCTCCAGAAAAATCAGGATCAACCAGCAATCACACACCAACAATGAGAAACGGAAATGGTTCAAGAAAGTGGAATTGCCAATGTTTTAAGGCACTGATCCAAGTGGGTGGATCGCTCGAGAGGATAAATACTTCAAAATTCAACAGGTGTCTGCATTCGTGAGTATGGAGGGATCGTCGCTGCTCTGGTTCTGATTTTGGCGACAAAGGAATATTATTGTATTTTTTAAGTCCTCGGCTTTATCCAAAATAATTTTTTTTATTGGAATCTCATAATTTTGATATTAGGGGAGGACGAAGATGGAGAGGTCACAACGGAAATGATCTAGTTGGAATTTTGTCGGAAGGAGGAGCAATTTTGTGGTGAAAGGAGCAATCTTCTTTCTTTTTAGCATATGGATGATTGTGGATAGAAAATAGGATCATTTTGTACCCTTTAAACACCCTTATTCAACAAGATCTTTGGATGAGATATTTGCTTGGAAGGTAATGAAGTTGAATGGGATCCGGTCTCCATTGTAATATAGATATTATTTTCATGTTGCAAGGAACACAACTATGCATGAGTGCATAACCTATCATCAGGAGTTTGATGGTCAAACAAAGGTGTATAGAGATTTCATTCACTTGGAAAAATACATGTATAATACCAATTTCAAGCATCAGTGGGCAATGCTCCTTTTAAGGTATTATATGTGAGAGCTCCTCTTTCCATTTCTAGGTTTATACTGAGTCAAATGTTGGTCGAGGAAGTGGCACCGGACTTGAAAGACAGAGACAAAGCTTTGAAACAACTAAAGGCTCACTTGCTGCTTTCAAAGGGCCAGATGAAGAAATTTGTAAATAGACATAGGACACACTCCACCATTTAAGTGAGGGATTGAGTGTTTCTTCACATCAGGTCTCATAAATAGGGTACTTTGGGTCAAAAAATGCATGCTAAATTGGTTGAAAGATTTTAAGGGCCCTTTTTGGTGCTAAAACAAGTTGTTTTTGTGGCGTTTAAGTTACAACTACTACAAATGCTAGAGTTCATCTGGTGTTTCATGACTCCGAGTTTGTTACTCTCATAGTCCAAAATCTGTTACTTTTTTCTTCCTACTCTAATCTTAAATATTCTACACGCACGCACGCACACACCTGCATGGTCATTCCATCTTCTGAAACCCATAAGTAATCCGGAACCCTTGCAAGATGCTTCTTGAAAGCATCTCCATTTGGATCTTCCACCCAACAAGCAAGCATACATAAAGCCTGATAACGATATACATGTTAATAATGGAATATTTGAAATGATTTTATTTTTCAATGGAAAACTAAATAATAAATATTTTTAATTGCTATGACGATGCTTAATTACCTTTTCGACAGACCCCATGGTTATGTATCGACTATTCTCATCCTCGTAATGGATATGCTTCATTGTTACTTGAAGGGCTTTTTCTCTTACCAATTTGTTGAAAGGCCAACGAGTGAGAAGTGGCTCAGTGAATATATATAAGCTATCCCATATCAGATCTTGTATCAAAGGATGAGGATAGTAAAGATCTTCCTGTATGAGACGACATAAAATGGATCATTTATCCCTCTCCTACGTATGTTATCATTCAAACGCGACTATGACCCTCACCTTTGCACATTGGTGACGTGATTTTGACCAATCAACTTTTTCATAAGGTTGATTATGAATTTCTTCTCTCAACTGTAAGATGAGTGGTGTGATTCGACCCACAAACCTCTTCCCGTACAAGTAAGACATAGGCATGTATGTCAATCGACAATAACACCACATTTTACCTGCAATTAATTAATGTGAAAAGGAGATAGAATAAACTCTAAAGTCATTGTTTGTTCATTTCACACACACATAATATAAATTAACAAAACATAACCAAATAATTGAACCTGGATGCATAGGAAGAAATGAAGGAAGGATCCAAAACTCAGGGGGCATTGGGTTGCATCCAGACCAATCAAATACACCAAGTATCTACAGATAAAGAATAACTTTTACTCATTTTATGGATAAAAATTTGAAGTTTTTCTCTCATTTCTTCATGGATTCCATGTTTCATAAAAAGATTATATTAGACAGAATCCTAACCCTAAATGTACAAAATTATACCGAAAGCCAAGTTTTTCCCCATGAAGGTATATGTGTTACACCACCGTGATCATGAATCCAGTTTCTTGCTCTTGCACAAGCATTGTCTTGACCTCCATCAGGCCCTTCTCCAAGAATTCTCATGCATATATAGTTGAGTGCAGTACAAAACATGGTGCTATGACCCTCAATGTGTAGACCCCACCCTCCATCTTCATTCTTCGAATGAAACCACCACGTGAAGAAATTTATCTCAAATTTCATGGTTAATCGAGGAAAAGAACCATATATATTTGCATAACAAATGGGTGAATATGTACCTGATGACAATATATGTAACGAAGAATCTCTTTGCGATGCTCTTGTGGGAATACCAAATCAAGATGTCCCGTAATGTAAACACAAAAAACCTGCAATTAGTGTTTCATCCAGTTTAATCAAATAGTCAAAAGTAAGTAACAAGTAGTTAACCGTTGACACTTCCAAGTTACCAACGAAGAAGAATGTACCGGACAACCATGTTGTAAATTTATTTTTCTACAGTAGTGTTTAGTTTAAGAGAGGACCGCTAGGAATATTACTGTTAATTGTGTAATTAATCCTTACTTAGCATGTTACTTGTAATGCAAGTAAGGACAGAAACTATCACTCCCTTGTGTAATTGTATGTGTGTGTGCGCGCGCGCGTGCGTGCGCGCCATTATGGTATAAAAAATACGTTATAATCGCATAGACTTGAGACCGGAGAGTATTTTTTTTAATACTCTTTATTTTATTTTTTAAAAATATGATATTGGTAATTAGTTGTTAAATTAATATTTTCTTTTTTTAACCGTCGAATAATTTAGCTCTTTCATCCCTGAGATAAAAACAATTAACCTACACCCCTTTAATACTCTTTATTGTTGCTTTTGTCTTTTTTTCTTTCTTTTTTCATGGGTTAGACCTATTCTTTTTTCTTTTTTTTTATCAAGTAAAGAAATTCATTAGAAAACAGGAGAGGCCTGAACCTTTAACAAAGATTAGTCCATAGAAATTTTAGAAAAAGGCAAACCTAAACTATCTCTAAAAAGCAAAGACTGCACAAAAGTGGGAGGAAGCTCCCACCACTGAGAGGAGAACATAGCATCTTAAGCTTATTAAAAACAAAGATAAGTATTCACCAAAGGAGGAATGAAAAACAGAGGACCAGCAATTTGAGCAGGCCAATGACCATCACTGGTTTGCAATGCTGCTAGGTGATGTGCGCCCCTTCTCAATGTCGTTGTAGCTTTCTCATATGTAATCTCTTCTCCATCTTCTATCTTCACACCAGCAATCGCTTGCTTGAATTTATTTTCTCTAAGAACCTACAATGCCAAGAAGCAAAAATGAAAAATCTATTATAGTTATTAAAGTTGATAATGAAATTTCACTGTACATATACTATATATCATCTAATGATGGATTGAGAGATCTAACAAAAGGGGGCTATTTTTTAAATGGAAATGCTAACTTGCAAGGGCACAAGATAAGTCACTAAAATAGAAATAAAGTCTTGAAAATTGTGTATTTTTAATTCTGAAAACTTTAAATATTATTTATTTTTAGCTTCTTAACTTGTGTCTGAAGAGTCAATAATTAGTGTTTTAAATATAATATTTGCGTCCGTTTTATTTATATTTGAGTTTGTTTTATTTAATTTTATTTTTTTTTAGAATTATTTTACTTCAATTGCAAGTTATTTAATTTCAGGAACAAATATTCTAAAGATTGAGTCTTGGAGGAAAAGAAAGAGGATTCAGAGCTGATTCGTGCCTAAAATACGAAAATTGAGGACAAAAATATGTCTCCCCCAAGTTAGAGACTTGGCACGGCCCGTGCCACCAGCCACACGGTCGTGCCAACCTTCAGGATTCCTTTTGCTTCTTTTCTGCTTCCCGGACAAGCTACCTATTAGTTTATTTCTGACTTAAAAGTCTGTGGTTTCTTGTGGAACATTCTAGTGATGTATTTCTTAGGGCTTAAGTCATTGTAAACTATAAATAAAGTAGCTAGCTATCACAACAATTCTTCTTTTGTTCTTGGAATTCAATAGTGACAATTGTCTTTCTTAATAAAAAGTTCTTCTTTTACTTTCTTGTTATTTTATTTATGTTCTTCTTCTTCTCTTATATGTCTACGATGAACATGAGTGAGTAGACTCTTCTTGTCTTGGGATTGTTGGATGAGTCTAATGACCTAATCATAATCAAACCAAGCCTCAAACCCTAATTTTATATAAATTTACTTTCTAATCTAATTTCACTGTTTATATAATGAATTAACAAATACCAAATTCATAAAGCGACAGCGGTGGGTTAGTATTTGTTAATTCATCATCACAAATATCAATTCATAAAGCGACAACAAAGTTTTGATATTGGAACAAGTGAAATTAGACAAGGATTGCGAAACATGAGAATAGTCTAGCAAACCTTGAGACAAATAAAATTTCGTTCTTCAAGGATTCTAATAACAATCAACCATGAGAATAGGTGTGGTTGTTAAAGGAACACACTCAATGATTTCGAGAGAAACTTTGATACGCTTAAGAGAAACTTGTCTTTAGAAAGTAGGTCCAATATAAAGTTTAGGTTTCGGGTTTGTTTGTGAAGGGTTTGTCATCAAGATGAACCAATAATCACAAGGCGCTTTTTATCATTATTTTCTACCGTTAAAAATCCAAACTTTACAACTGAACTTTCTTCTAATCATCAAATAAAGTTAATTGAATTGAAAACCCCCTGTTGGAACGATACTCTCTTTTTGCTACTTTGGTAGAACCGTGCACTTGCGGTTTTACTCATCAGTGCCCTTAGGGCATAAGTTAGCTTGATCCTTTTTTAAAATAATAAATATTGTTGTCTCCATCCTTAATTTGTTAGTGTTTCTGTGCAAATATATTCAGATGGTGGTGCGTAGAAACCTCAACACCGCTTCCCTTTTTTTTGTCTTTCTCCTCCACATCCAAATCCTTCTTCTTCAATGTAGCGTTTGGCTATGGTGGTGCGTTGATGGCCCAGACATCCGCATCTCCTTTTGTTCCGAATCTCTCGCCATCGGTTTGTTCTTGGTGGGGAACTGTGCCGTCGTCGATGGTTGCTGTTTTGGCTGTTGTTTCGTCGATAGTCTTCTCTGGTTGGCCGTCGTTGTTCAGTGGTTTGATCTGATCCGGATCTGGGTTCGTTTTTATTGCTGCTTTGTTTGTTTGTTTGTTGTTGCTTGCGATCTTGTTGCAGCTTTGCTGGTTTGTTGCTCGTGAGTTTGCAGGTGCAAGGTTGTGGGTTTTGTATTGTTTGGAGGTCCCTTTTTGTGGTTTGTTGAAGCTGCGGTGTTCTTTGTAACGCCCTATTTCTATTAAAGCGATAAAACACACGAATAAAACATTTATTCAAGAAATAGACGCTACGTCTTCAACAAATAACATCAACATGCATATATAAAATTTCTCAACAGTCGCAGCGGATATAAATCATACATCTCCAAAGTATACATGCCATGAGATCAATATACATCATCATATAAAAACTTCAAATCCCAACATAAGGGTCAAATCTCAATAACAAATAAATCCAACAAAAACATAAAGACGAACACCTAATCAGAGCCTAATCTAAGACTCTAACGGATAAACAGAGGAAGCTCCAGCTATCCTCACGCACTCACCAAGCAAGAAAAAAACTAATTCTGCACGCCGTCTACCCATTCATACAAATAGGTAGGCGGTCCACCACAGACCACTGGGGTTAACTTCACATCAATCATAATCAACATAAACAAACATAAGCATTCACGGATTCATGCATATCACATATACATACTCATCCCTCTTAGAATACTAACATCACATGATTATTATCCCCCATTCCATACACAACAAG
>Ga0315914_1006944_pt1 | contig 15861 bp, 9 predicted proteins | sample MpolenodulesMG_FD_203920 | JGI IMG/M metagenome (GOLD analysis project Ga0315914, IMG submission 203920) | Medicago polymorpha root nodule microbial communities from Los Angeles, California, United States - elongated nodules | ecosystem: Host-associated > Plants > Roots > Nodule | place: USA... | reverse complement strand
GCTGCTGAATAAGTGCTGATTGGCTTGATTTTCAAATACTAAGGGAGGGAATTTACTCATCTAGTGTGTTCATTTTGTGGAGGACGGTTATATTGTTGATATAAAAAGCAATTTGTAACTTTTTTTTACGAATAATAGCAAGGGTTTTTTTTTTCTCTTCCAAACTTTTTCCTTTAATATTTTCTCGTTAATTTTTTATTTGCTCAATCATCTCATTCATTCATATTAGGTGTTTTATTTACAAAAAAAATAGGGTCATGCTAACCTCTGGACACCGGTTAAGGATACTAAAAAAGGAAGTTATTACTAAAACAAGAAACTTTTTATACTTTTTATAGATTGATTACACAATTTTCAATGCAATAATTACTATATAATTTCTTTTTTTAGGATCCTTAACCAGTGTCTTGGGACATTCGTTAGCATTTCCCAACTAAATAAAATAAAATCATTTATGCTATGTTTGACAAATATTATCAAAATAGTATGATATAAATGATAACATGGCACCTTTTGGTCTGAAGATGTTTAAAAGAAGTAAACAAGTATTTGTCAAAAAATTCCTTCAAAAAAGTATTTGTCAAAAAAAAAAGTTGAAAATAATATTAAATTACGTATAGATAAAGAATTGAATCGTTTTTAAGCTGAATTTGAGAATGGTTTATTAAAATGGTTTGTTCACTTATCCACTTCTAAAAAAACTATAATTGAACTATGACATGACAGAACCATAACAAATCCTGAGGCTCAAACTCAGATCAGCCAAACCAGTCCAAATTAAATCAAACAAAACCTAAAATTAGAGAACACTAAAATCACTAATCAAAGATTCTTAAATGCAAAAATAGAAACAAACTAAAATTAGAGGGGGAAGAATTGAAGCTTCATCGCCATTCTCACTGTCTCAAATACCGAATAGCAGTGTCATCGTCGCTCACTGCTAGTAGCAACTTAGTAAAGGGGTACATTTGATTTGATTTTTCATAATTTTATGGGTTTTGTCTGCTTTGATTCTTCGATCTTCTTTGTATTTCCATTACATCTTTAGACAAATGTGTCACTTTTATCTTGCTTTTCCAACGATGATTACATTTTCTTATACATACAATATACCAGATTAAGGTTTCAATTTCAACTTATTTCAGTTCCGATCAAAAATACTGAATCAGTTCATCGAACTGATGAACTGTTATGGCAGTTCAGTTAGGTTTGAAACAAATTATTAACAATTCGGTTCAGTTTTCTTTCTGAACCAAACCATGAACAGTCCTAAAAGAAGAGTTAAGCCACCACAATACTTCTGCACTACATCAAAACATTTGTAATTTTTATGGCAAAATTTTTAAATCATCACTATTGGCTAATATTGCTTGCTATTCTGCAGATCTTTTTACAACATAAATAAAAACAGTGACAACAAGTACTTGAATCAGGAAAACACCTACGGAATAAATCACCACGCTTCCAATTTGACATTTTGGATCAACTCCATAAACAAGTATTAAGAAAACGGGCATTGTCACGAGTGAAATTCTAATCTTAGCAAGTAACAATAGCAATAGAGGGCGTCTCATGAGCACCATTGCACCAATATCAACATTGTTCACTTGTCATAGTAGATCAATTTTCCCACTCTCTACAAGTGGTTTTATCGACTTGTAACATATGAAGTAAAGGACATCAGGCTCCATCTCAAACAGCTTCGACCTGCCAGCATAATCAAATTAAATGGCTTTCTAACTTTTAAATAACAGCAGAACAAATTCATGCGAGAAAAAGATAATTGCCTGTCGTCAACAGGTCCATCTTCAAGTTGAATTCCTGTGAGATACTCTTTACTTCTACACAAAACAAATGTGTCTAGTCGGGGTTGTGGAACTGAAACATTCAAAACAAATTGTCATTGTAGTTTATGTCAGGAGACATCCTAGTGTCAAAGACATAACATATAAAAAAAACAGCATGATTTATGGTAAAGCAGATCCAAACCCTCAATTAGAAAGAGAGAAAACACAAATGGGAAAAAAAAAACGAGGGAGAAGCCTCTCTAATATGGTTTTTCATGGAAAGGAATCTACAATAATTTAAATGCACGCGCAACAACAACTAAGCCTTATCCCACCAAGTCGAGTAGGCTACATGGATTAAACGACACCAGAATGTTCTATCAAATACCATATTTCTATCCAAATCATTAATCTCTAGATCTTTCTCAATAGTTTCTCTTATAGTTTTTCTAGGTCTTCCTCTACCTTTAGTGATTTGACTCCCCTCCATCTGATCTACTCTCATTACTACAAAATCCACAGGTCTTCTCTTTACATGACTTCTGTCCAACTGTATTTATTATCAGTAAAACTACAAGGTTTATAATATAGCCAGTCGCAAGCAAGTAACATAGTTCGTTAGGTGTTGCCCAGTGCTAATCTTATTCATAGAACAGATGCTCTCTTCCCATAACTAACTAAACGATTCTCAAAGATATCCCACTATCTTCTTCAGATCCAAATATAACAGAACCCATCACACAAATGATCCATCTCTCTCTGCCACATCAACATTTTTTCCCTCACCCTTCTTATGTTTCCTAACATAAACTCTCCCTCCACACTAGGTTTTAGGAAGCTCATGTGCTAACTGCACATTTTGGCCCACACTCTCATTTGGCCACTTCTCTTTTCAATTTTCTAGGTTTGCATGGTTAATGAAAATTTTCAAATTTCTAGGTTTCCATGGTTAATGAAATTCTGAATGTAAAAGTGACTTTTGAGGATTAGCTATCAAAATATTCAAAATTAAGCACAACCAAAGGTCATTAAGTGCTTAGAGGGATATCAAAATAATCTCTATAGGGATTCATGCACTTTAAAACAACTTCAAGTCAAATATGCAAAGAAAGCTACAAAGCATAAAGTTTATAAAATGTTGAAAAAATAATGCTACAGAAATGATCATCATACTTTGAGTTTAGTTCATTCAATCCAATCATTGCAAAATCTTTCATATTACTTGTCAAAATGCTAACAAGAAATTTTCTCTCATAACAGACTGATTTCAGAAAAATCAAATTTGAATACCTATAGTCCTAGACAGACACGAAATGATCCATAAGAAATAACAAAACCAAAAATGACAACTAATAATGGTAAATTACCCATGTCATCCTCTTCACTAATGACAGATTGTCTCTCATAAGACTGATAATTTTCAGGCAGTTTTGATAGAACACTGCTCTCCAGATGTTCCTTCAGATCATCTGTGCACCTGCACCCAGAAAACTAGATTAAAACCCCCAAGTAGCCTACTTCGCTATCTTTTAAAACACATTGATAGTCAGAAAAATTTCTTGTTAAAACACATTGAGCTATCTTTTACAACACATTGGATAGCCTTACCTTTCAGTGAAAAGTTTCTCATCCCTTGAAAGCCTGTTCCAAAGTTCTTGGGTTTTTCGAATGTGGAACATGTACTTTTCGATCTGCAATATAAATATGGTTGTAAAATTAAACAAAAAGCAATCTAGTGAATACAGCAATAGGTCATGCAATCAGTATTCAAATATTTCAACAATGAATGTGTATCTTAATTACATAAAACCTATGATACAGGTAGAAACTAAGGTGGTAAAAAATATTATCTCGCAAAATAGAGGCTATACCGAAAATCACATTTCGATCTAGTTAAAGATTAATAAGGCCGCTGTTAATACTTGAGGGTAAGGAAAAAATGAATTATTGGTTCGTTTTTCTTAATTTCTATCAAATGAACTAATTTAGACTTGACAGTAAACACCCATAAATAATCCTATTGCTTTGAGTGTAAACGCTAAAAGCCTATGACTGATTACCTTCAGGATGCGGATGCGAAGATATGATCTTAATAGAAATAAGGTTCTATCTAAGTCCATCTGATACAGAGATACTGAAAGAGGGTCACTACCAACAGACAATTTCTCCTCCACAGTTTCTTCCTGTAAAAGGAGAAAAACACATTTATTAAATGTGAAGTAACTAGGAAAACCACCAGAACATCAATGAAAGGTTACTAATGAATGAAAAACCGACAATAAGAAATTTAGGTTTCTTTTCTCAGTTCAATATTTTTTATAAAAAGAACTTGAACTTTATATCCATGTCTTCAAAACTTAAATTCATTTCAGCTGGCAAGCTATCACAAGAAATCACAAAAAGTAAAAGGTAATGAGTTTTCGAAATCTTACCATCAATTCAATCTGTCCTTTGACACGGTTGATCAAATCAGATTCAAAACGAAGAATCTCAGGGGCTGCCTTTTCATTACGCCAAGCTCGCTTGAGAAGCTCAACATCAGTCGTCGAAATCAAGGCATCATAATCGTCAGCGAATGATGATTGTTCTCCTTCCACAGATCTTGAACCCATTGATCAAAACTTACAATGAAAATGTTCTGCAAGTGTTTTTTTTCAATTTTGTTGCTCAGTGCTATTCAATGAAAAGAACCAAGAACATGGCCACCTGAAAAGAGTTAAAGGAGAGAATATGTGTTAATGTGTTTTCTGTTCTAACCTCATTAGATAAAGTGATGGAACATGAACAGTGTCAGAATGATGTTCAACAGCGGTCAAACTACTGAAAATTAAATAATTTTTAATTTTTTTTAATACAATATATAAGGTTTAAAGTAGAGGTCCGTGACCACAGCCTGGACTGCGACGTAATAACTTTTTATGTTAGTGTAATCCAACGCGGCTGTGACTGAATCTGCATTGATAATATTCTAATTAAATGATTAATATAGGCCCATAAGTATAACTTGGTAAAAGACTACACACACATTTTGATATGTTTGGGCACCAGTTCGAACCCACAATTCACAACTTTTTGGCACTTAGTGCGCACTCAACTACATAACATGGTAGAGTCAAACATGGTAGCCATAAACATTGTCATCAAACATGCTGCAAAATGTACTACCCATAAACCAAATATCTTATACATTCTTTTAAGCAGCAAAATTTTCAATCACCCAAATGTGGTCAGTGGCAGATCTTGCCCGAAATATTGGGAGGTCATATATAATCAATTTTATCATAAGTTTTCCTCTTAAAAGATGCACTAATTTTCTTATGTATAACCAATGTATTGCTCCTAAAAAATACCCAAATCAATTACTACTAATAACATAAAGCGACAGTAAATTCAACAGAATCTTTGAAAATAATGCTCTATTCAACACAAAATGAAACTCAATTGTATATTTCCTTTCAACTTGGTACCTATTCAACTCTAGCCAACATCGCCAACGCAGTGTCTTATTAAATTGTTAATCGACGTAATAAAAAGAGACATATACAATGTATACCAGAAACCCACATAACAAATGAGACACAAATAAGTGGGGACCCATTGTTTGCTCAAATTCAGATGCAAATCCCACACCATTTTATTCAACATAGCAATATTATTCTATCTAACCTTTCTACACCTTAATTAACCCTAAAATAAACGGAGAAGAAGAACATTAATAACAAAAGGATTCAACAAAAGTAGACATCAAGCAACTTCCCACCAAATTCAGCTCTTGATTTTCACAATGAATCATAAATTTTCATCAATTTTCAATTTATAGGATTCAATTTTCCCTCAATTATTAAGGAAGAAACATAGAATAGTTTGAATTAAATGAATATGACAATTGAAAACAAACAAACAAACCTGAATGGATGAGAGAGAGAGAGAGGGGTGCTGCCGCTACCACTGGAAGGAGAGTGAGGTGAGGGTGAAAGACGAAAGTGGGGGGTGCAATTAACAACACCCCATGGGACTAAATTGACTAAAAATGAAATATTTCAACAGTGGATACCTGCTTGTTCTGAATTGAAATTGAGTTGCGAGTGTGAGGGTCGGAACTGTGTGACCTTCGTGCGGTGGTGCGTTCGCCGGGTTCTATGTGCGCGGGAGAAAAGAAGGTGAAGCTTTGTTTAGGTTCCGGATTGTATAACTTTATGGAGGGAAAGTTATGTAACTTTGAGTCAATATCCATCACTGGATAAATCTTATGGTCCATATTTTGACATGTGTCCTAGTCATTTTTATTTTTAATGTTAAAAAAAAAAAAAACACAAATCAGATTGAGAGACATCAACAATGTAATACTCTATGTCCTAATGAGCTTAGATCAGCCGGTAAGACAATGCATAATATATGTAAGGTACGAAATTCGAACCCAGCCACCATTAAAAAAAACACAACAACATAACATCGTATACACACACGAAAACACGCACCAACATTAAACAGTACTCTATATACACACGAAATACTTACATGAAAACAACCATGGTTACACAATAATCACAAGAAATACAATCAATCATGCTAGCTTGCTTATAAAATAAAAAGAAAGTTAAATGGGTATTGACATTGACGAGAATGAAAATCCATTCAATTCAATGGGTTATGGTTTTCTAAATTATCTTCTCTAGTATAAAATCCATTCAATGTGCTAAATAAGAATCATTTTGATAGGAAAAAAATTGAGACATTGAAATGAAAAGGAGCTATTTCAAATGTCATTAAGCATTGATTCTTACCCAGTAAACTCTGAATAGATTCGTGGTGAGAATGATGGCATACGACAACCAAAACGGCGGCGGAGATGGTGGCCATGTACTGTAGAACGGATACTGATTTGTGAAATGGGTCTATCAATCTAATTTTGTTTTTGTTTTTTAACATAGAAAAAGGTTGAGACATGTGTTTAAATCTGAGCCATGAGATGAATCCAATGATGGATATTGACTCAAAGTTACATAACTTTCCCTCCATAAAGTTATACAATCCGAATATTTTTTAGGATTTAAAAACGGCAAAGTCATCAGTGCGCGAGTAACTTATGTCACCTACAGTGCGAGACTACTGAGATCCATTGGATTAGAATAGACTTCAATGGACTTTTTCACCTCTCTTCTGCACTATATTTGAGTAGTTCATGCTTTTACAACGCAATGATGACAACGTTCATGCGCAATCGGGTCAATTACGTGGCATAATTTGCAAATCGATATCACAACACAGGTGACATTTGTTTACACCAAACAATAATTATCTTGTTAGTCGAAATCGACAAATACACCACTAAAGGTTAAACCAGTTTTCCCTAATAGACGAAAGGTCAATTGAGTGCTATTTTTGCCAAACAAGGATTGTCAAATTCTTTCTTGAGTCTACCGGCTAGTATGTGGGTCTTGAAGACATCATAATGAGTCAAAGCTCAAGTAGAAATTAACATTGAGGCACTAAACCAATGCTCACCGATTATAGTGCCACAAGACACAAGAAGCGATAAAGGAAGCATGTTTTGAGGAAGTTCTCTGCACTTTAGACCTTGTCAACGGATCATGTTGTGAAGTTGAAAGCTGACATACAAACATAGGGCTCCACGAACACCTAAACGAGGATAAACTCATGCTCCACCCACATAAATAGCCGAACAAGGTTGTACACCACATCGTTTTAGCATGTAGGAATAGATTTGACTATCAATACTTACTATGTACAATGTATTCAATAGACAATCAATTAACACATAAGCTATTTTCTCTATTTTATCCATTTACCACTTTTCCTTAATCTTGGTTTATATGCACTTCTTAGTACAATACTACCCCCGTCCCAAATTATAAGCAACAAAGACTAACTTTTATCATATTTAATTATGTTTTTTCAAAAAATCATCTTTTTCAAGGAGAAATTAAATGCAATTTGCATTCATTATGCTTTCTCTTTCATTTTCATTTTCTCTATAACTAATAACCAATAAAAAATGTTTTTACATCTTTCTATGAAACTTATTTCAAGGATAACACAAGAAACTATACTACAAACTACAATATTTTAGTTTTTTTAATAAGTGTGAAAATATTTTTTTTGGTTATAATTTGAGACGGAGGGAGTAACAAAAAATTCATAAACTATGGTACTTAACGAAAGGGAATCAACTTTAATCCCATAAAGAAAGAGAATCACAGTTGAGGACGTAAATTGATTCCTCGACTAATCTCTAGCTTCATCAATAAAAATATATACTCCTTCCGGTCACTATTATAAGTAAAAGTTCACTTTTTAAATTCATTCAATAAATGAGGTATGTAGTTTATATATAGACCATATACATCATTTATTGAATGAATCTAAAAAGCCAACTTTTGTTTATAATAGTGACAGGAGAGAGTACAAAACAAGATCATACTAGAATCTATACTGTTTTAGTCGCTATGATCAATTATTCAGTTAAGGATTGACCATTATTAATTACTATTAATTTAAATTATTGTCTTGTGTTATTAAACACTAATGATCAGTTATCAATGATTTAAAGTAAGAAAAATTAAAATTATCAATGATTTCATTGGACTATTTTTTTCTAGTGAACTATGATAGGTTTGACTATTCTGTGAAGCATAAAGAGAGATCCAGTCTCAACCGTTTAAATATTTAAACATCAGTGTGGAGAAAACCTACATTGTAACGAGGATAATCATCCTTCTTATACTTGTTTTCTCTTAACAACGACGGGATGCTAAAGGTACACCGTTCATAATCTATCTACTTCTCTAAGAATATGATCACATTGTTAAAGTTCTAACACCTAATCCATATAATGGCCCATAATTATTCAAAAAAAAAAAAAAACTAATCCATACAGTGGCCAATAGTAGAACACATTTGGACTGTCACTCATTTGACTGTTTTGAAAAAAGTGTATTCCCTCGCTGCTCCATACAACGATAATCCGATTCCAACGTATAATTCCGTCTTCCAAGGTCACTTCAACTTCCAACCTAATCCATTAATTATTCTCCTTAATTTAGGTTCATTTTCATTTTCTCTATTCTTTTCATTTCCTTTGTAACATGCAATTCTCCAATGATGATGCTAATCAAAATCATAGCTATTGTGAAAATGAATGTGCTGATCCAAAGCTTTTAAATCATAAAATGGAGTCTTTTAATGAGTTTTCTTCTGATGCATTAGGCATTTTTTATGGCTGTTATGAATCAAATGATGATTCAATTGGTATCATACCCTCTTTCACAAACAAACCTTCTGAGGTTAACTTGAAGAATGTGATTTCTAGGGCATTTTCCATTTTAAAGGGACGAAACAAAGCATCGGAAACCAATGATGTATCGTTCTTTGGCGTCGGAAAGAATGGAGATATTGTCATTGACCCTTCCGTGTACATGCCAAGTGCGCCACCGATTGAGATCGATTATGGTCCTTATAAAGAGGTGTTAGAGGTCGAGCCGCCTGAGTGGCTTCGTGATAGCTCCACTACTGCTTGTATGCAGTGTAGTGCTCCGTTTACTGCACTTACTCGTGGAAGGCATCATTGTCGATTTTGTGGTGGTGTTTTTTGTCGAGGGTGTACGAAGGGGAGGTGTTTGTTGCCTGTTGCGTTTAGGGAAAGAAACCCGCAGAGGGTTTGTGATGCTTGCCATGGGAAGCTTGATCCTGTGCAGGATTTTCTTATCAGTAGTATTAGCAATGCTGTGCAGGTTGCAAAGCACGATGTAATGGATTGGACTTGTGCTAAAGGGTGGCTTAACTTTCCTATTGGTTTTTCTATGGAGCATGAGATTTATAAATCATCAAATACTTTGAGAAACTACTGCAAGGTTTTTTTTCTTTCTTTCTTATTGCTTAGTATAAGATTGCATTGAGTGACTAGTTATTTTATTTCATTGATGACTTATCTTATTGCTTGTATCTATGGAACACAAATGCTTCATAAATGGAAAATTTCCGGTACCTAACATAATATTCATGACACATGTTACCAACTAAAGACGCAAATGTCACTTGGATATGATACATGTTCAGCACATCTTATTATTAACTACGTTTTTTGTTACAGATTCGTAGTATGAAATAATATACTGATATAGGTGGGGAAAAACATGTAGTGAAGCATACTTGTTATGATCACGATTTTTTTTTTAATTGTCATACATCGACTGTTGATACATTATGATTTAATGAGAAATTATCAATGTAAATGTCTCTCTACTATTATTTGCGAACACATTTATCTTGAATTTGAAAATTTTATGGTATCTGTATCTGTGTCCTACTATGTATCCGTGTTTCTTAGGCTTGTATGATACTTGTTTGAGTGAGTGGTTGCTAATGCCATCAAGTATGGACTGTGAATTATGATCAAGTGATTGATTTGTTGCCATGCTAATAGTAGATTATTCATATGTATCTCCTGGTAGGTTGCCAGGTCCAATCCTGAGAAGTCAATCCCTTTAGCCATTCTTAAGGAAGCCAAAGGCCTAGCAATTTTAACAGTTGTCAAGGCTGGTGCATTGCTCTCATACAAACTGGGTACTGGTTTGGTTGTTTCGAGAAAATCAGATGGATCATGGTCAGCACCATCAGCAATATTCTCCCTAGGTTTAGGATGGGGTGCTCAGGTAATGAATCATAAGTGGATTTCTATGATGTGTAGAAATATAACTCTACGGTTGTGCTCATTATTTTGGATTAATGGAAAATGAAGATGAAAGAATAGCATGTGTCAAGTAATTTCTTTTATATTTCAATCTTTATATTCATAGTATTATTTGTATGCTGATCTTGCGTTTGCTGAAACCTTTGTTTAACCAAATATAATAGAAAGTCACTAATAATACAATATTAAGACCCTGTTTGGATAAGGAGCTTATTAAGTGCTTATAATAAGCTATTTCTATGATAAAAAGATAAAATAAATTTAAATTGCATTGATATGAGCTGCTTCTATAAGCTCTCCCAAACAGTCTCACAAATGCATATGTCAATAGATAAGTTCAAATAAGTCAGTACATACAAGCCCTAAAATCAAAACTTAATTGCTAGGCGTGAGCGCCTGCTTGTGCACATGCTTACGGTTTCTCTGTGATTGACACAGATTGGTGGTGAACTTATGGACTTTATTATCGTGCTTCGTGATATCAAAGCTGTGAGGACATTTTGCAGTCACATGCATTTATCTCTTGGTGCTGGATGTAGCGCTGCTGCAGGGCCTATTGGAAGAGTTCTTGAAGCAGATATTCGTGCTGGTGACAGAGGTTCTTGTATGTGCTATACTTACAGTTGCAGTAAAGGTTGTTTGCCGTAAAACTTTGTTTCTTATCTCTTAACCTTCTTTTGGATGAATTGAAATGACAAGAACAATTGTTGTGCAAGATTCATTTAGTTACATAACCATTAGGCTATTTTGTGCGATGTTAATAATATTCATACTATGGCTTTAAACTTGCTTGAGTGGTTACACTGAGCAATCTTGGTTGATAAGGTAACACCAATTATTGTATATGGTGATTTCTGAATTTTAACCGGTTTCTTCCATACTTGTTCTCATTTTATTCTTATGATTGATGCTTGAAAGAATGACTAACATGGGATGTACTCAAATCGTAGGTGCATTTGTCGGAGCGTCATTAGAAGGAAATATAGTTGCAACGAGAATGGATGCAAATATGCAGTTTTATGGAAATCCATGTCTCACCACATCTGACATTCTTTTAGGGATGGTGGACAGACCGGAGGCTGCTGAGCCGTTGTACGGGGCTCTGCAAGACTTATATTCCAGTTTAAGCTGTTAGTTCTACTTCCAGCTGTATATAAATTGCACTCGTCATTCTATCCGCTGCATATATAACTCTGTCACATTCATTGAGTTCTTAAATGTGGTTCCTCAATTTGCATATTTGAAGTCATTAGGGTCTAAGGATCATGGATCAATACTTGAATTATATACCCTGATGCACTTGACAAATACACCAGTTTATCATGTGAATATGTTAATAACTTTATTGTGCATAGCCAATGGATTAAATAAATTATTAGTTTTGTTTCTTGAAATCTTATATCCTTATTGAGAGGTTTCTCCGATTCGAATCCTCTCTCTTGATGCAGCGGTGCAAAAACATTTTTACATCGATTTTTTTCGCCGCAATGTTTGAAAGAATCTGAGTCCAAGGTTCCTTTGGAATTGGATTTCCCGTACCTAACAAGATTACTAGCCAATGAGTGGTCATTGGTTATTTATTCCAGAATTGAATTACCAGAAAAAAGAGTGTAATGATTTTTTTAAAATGTTATGCTTGGGCTTATTCCTGCCAACTAGCAACGTTAATGTATCTCTGGTTATGTTCTTTTCTTTTAGAGTAAAATCATTGAAACAATATTTTATTAGACTATATTATACTATTAGTAGTTAAAGTTTGAACTCTGGGTCCTAATTTTGCGTTCCCTGGCTTGAATTATGCTCTTCTCCCAACTCGTTTTGCTCATTCCCAACCAAACTTCTGAAAATGCCCTTGCGTGAGTTAACTCACGCTAGTGTTAATCTCTGCGTGATTTAACTCACGCAGTGGCATTATAGGAATTTCAGTTGGGAACGAGCAAAAACACTTGGATGAAGAGCAAAATTCCTTGATTTTCATGTGCTCCTGTGGCAACATTGACAAACTTGGAATTGTGATACCCATTACCATGTGGGTCATTTGGTGGGCTATAAATATGATTTTCATAATGATGCAATATGTCTCTCATGGCAGAGGCGTCTTTGTCTAAAATCAAAGTTATGACTCATGATGTGACTCAAACTTTCAGTGGTATGCATAAAGAGATTACTAACAGTCAACCTCAATTTATTGTTTTGCAAAGAGGCCAACTAGGTTCGAATATTCTTAATGTGGATGTGTTCTCAAACTAACCTTGGGATGATGGGCTTTGGTGGCTTAATTAGAGACTCCAATATTCTTCATGCATAAATTTTGGCTTTGATGCACGACACAAGATTCAAATTTGTTGGGAGAAAGGTTTGAAAGACATTGTTTGCTATATTGATTTTATGCATACTATTCACCTGGTACAATATGCAAATGTTTCCACTCATCACTATGGAAATGAGATATCCATTAGTTGAAAGTACATGACTAAGGAGCGGACGGACATTCCAACTCTATCGCACTCTTAGGGAAGGGGGAATAGGTGCGTTGATTATTTAGCCAAACTTAGAACAAGGTCTACTGAATTAATGATCTACGTATTGTGCTCGATCCCCCAACAGAGCTTCTCTTGCTATTCACCGCAGACATGTTGCTTATCATCTTTTCACTTCCTAGAGTCTCTGAGCCCAACCAATTGAACTGTCTTGAGGACAATTTACAAATAAGTTAATTCTATTTTATACTACATTTAAGCTAATTATTATGTACCAAATAGAACTAAAAGTTTTTAATTCCATTAATCTTATTTTTGCACGAAAGGACTTAATAATTTTTATATTTGCTGATCAACTTAAATAATTATTTTATACTAAACCTAGTTCTTTCATTTATCAAGAGTTATAACATATTTTATATTCACCGTTATATTGTTGTTAATGATATCCAAATTATTAAATTGATTAATATTTATTAAAAACAAACTAATTAAATAGGTTAACAGTCAAAAACCATTTTGCATGTTAATTGGATCGAATTTATTCACATCTGAATGACCCTTTCAACCTGATTACTCTCTCTTCCCCCATAAAATATGGTAAATTCTACATCACTTCTATTACTACCACTTTCTGAATAGGTTTTAAGTACAATTTCATGTAGAAAAACACAAAACCACTCTTGATAGTAAAATTTACAGCATGGGAAACAAAGTTTGCATGCTTAATTGTGGTTGTGTCCCCATAAAAAATACTAAAAAAAGAAAGACTATAAAACAAAATCTCTCAACTCCAACATCATTTCCTAATCCCTCCACTGATTTTACCCTAGATGAATATTTTGCAAACCATGAAATTACTATTCCCACCCCTCTTCCCATAAAAGAAGTCCCATTTTATGATTGTGAAATTTGCTGTGAATCAAAACCTCTAAATGACTCATTCAATATAGAAGGTTGCACTCATTTCTTTTGCACCAAATGCACAATCAAATACATTGTTTCAAAGCTTCAAGAAAACAAGCTTAACCTAAATTGTCCCGAATCACGTTGTTCTGGAGTATTGAATCCTCAATATTGCAAACCAATTTTACCTAACAAAGTGTTGGATTGGTGGGAAAAAGCTTTGAGTGAATCAGTGATTCCTGAAGAGAATAAATTCTATTGTCCTTTTTATGATTGTTCAGCACTTTTAATTAGTGAGAATGATCACAAAAGTGAAGTGATTGCACAATGCATATGTCCTCATTGCAATAGAATAATTTGTGTTCAGTGTAAAACTCCTTGGCATCAAGAAATGAGTTGCGAAAAGTTTCAGAAATTGAAGGATAGTGATGATGAGCTTATGTTTGATCTTGCTAATAGGAGGAAATGGAAAAAGTGTCCACTTTGTAAGCAGTTTATTGAAAAGTCTGAAGGATGCAATCACATGAAATGCAGGTTGGTAATTCATTTTTTTTTTCTTTCTTTCTTTTCTACACAATGTTTTTGTTTTGAATTCATTGAATGTGTATGTCTTTGAATTCTTGATTAACCAATAAATCTTATTTCAGGTTTCATTTCAAGGGAAAAAAATAATTGAACATATATTTTTCTGTCCTTGGATACTGGATCTGGATGTTTATGTTCTCAAGTTAAAATTTTCATTTTTTTTAGCTAAAGTGACATTTTTTTATTAGGCCAATGTTCGTAAAGTTAGTGGTTCGGATTTCAACTTTGGCTTAACGGAGGTTGACAGAAATGACCTATCCGAAATAAACTCGAAACTTAAAGGACCTATCTGAAACCTTAGAAACTTAAAGGACCTATCTGAAACAAACGTGAAACTTAAAGGACCCAGGGAGATATTTGACCTAAAAGATATTAAAGTTAGTTATGTTAGTTTTGGGGAACTACTTATAACTCTTTCAATGTCTCTTAGCTATTCAACTGAACTAACAGTTTCTTTTGCCCTTGCTTGAAATAGCTAACTTTATCCTCCAATAATGGATAAAATCCCACTTTATTACTACATGGTTATACAACTTTGAAAGAAAAAGGAGAGAACTGGGTAAAGTAATCATATTCTATTCTATAGTCCAAAGCGATTCCTCTCCTTGTTAAGGAAAAAAATCCATAGCCATAGTTGTCGAACTTGTGTTTTTTGGTGGATATTCGATATTGGGTCTATTGGGATATAGAAATATTTCATGATGAATGTATTGAAAAACCTTCTTTTGATTTACCAAAAATATCTGGCGTTCATTTATTTCTTGCTGGGGTGGTGTGTTTTTGCGCGTTTCATGTAATTAAGAGAAGTTTTTTTCGATCTTTCACTAAGAAAGGTATCATCACGACAACAAAATTAACCATATTAACTAGTTGGAGGCTCCCCATGGTTTAGTAATAGGGCGGGGATAACGTCTTTTCATCATCGGGATTTATTTCATTCATAATCACATGGGACTAACTAAAGTGACACAAATCGCAGTTTTAGATAGTATTTTTTGGGATTGAAACTCCGTCTCCTAATGATATAAAATCAAACTCCTGCTTATACGGTAGATTGTATAATCAAAGATTATTTTTTTTGGAAAACTCCATATAACCGACCTAAAGATCGACTAACCTTGGGATCAATACCACTGCCCACTAGCGAAGGATAACTGGTTAGAGATAAGTGATTCATAACGTAGAGCTAGACAATCAAATTTTTCTTTCAATAATAAGAAAAAGCTAGACAATCAATCTCTTAGGAATATATCAAAATTTGAAAATAATTAAACCAGGAAGCCACTAGGCAATAATCCCTAACAACACTCCCAGCACAAGGAAGATGATTATTAATTAATCCTGATATTCATTTATTTACGTTGGAGCAAGAAAACTCACAGTTGGTTTTCTT
>Ga0315914_1006942_pt1 | contig 15861 bp, 7 predicted proteins | sample MpolenodulesMG_FD_203920 | JGI IMG/M metagenome (GOLD analysis project Ga0315914, IMG submission 203920) | Medicago polymorpha root nodule microbial communities from Los Angeles, California, United States - elongated nodules | ecosystem: Host-associated > Plants > Roots > Nodule | place: USA... | reverse complement strand
TCTATTAACTGATAAACTATAAATTGATGAATGTATCTTTGCTTGTTAACTATAATAGATTTATCAGTGGTGTAAAAATCAATTTTGAGTTGGTCATAATCATTGGCTATGTAAGGAATTGATGGCATGTTTCTATTAACTGATAACATGTTTCTATTAACTGATAAACTATAAATTGATGAATGTATCTTTGCTTGTTAACTATAATAGATTTATCAGTGGTGTAAAAATCAATTTTGAGTTGGTCATAATCATTGGCTATGTAATTATGAATGTTAGGCTCTATGGTTTAAGGGAGGCCTCAATCAGAGTTCTGAAAAAGTGTCTTGCAGTCTTGGAATGAAATGAACAAGAAGAGATACAATATGTTGTATAATAACTATTCACACTAACCGTTGTGAATTTGTTAAAAAAATCACACCTATAAAAAACTTGATGTGTGGAGCAAATTAATCAAGCAACCAATATCAACGTGGGTGACAATTATAAACGCAAGCAAAAGTTAAAACAACTTGTTCAAAAAAGTTTTGTTGTTGGCTTCCAAACCCTTGTTTTTCTACTCTCTCATCCGATACAGGATCTGTATTTGTAGAGAAATATAACTCGTAAATTTGAAACAGATAGCACGCTGAAGATATGTTTCCTTTTTTTCTCCTTCGGTGCAAAATATAAAATTTTCCCCTTAAAATTATATTTGCATCAAATCTTCCGTCATATGGTACAAAAATATATTTACTATCCATAAATATATTTTGAGTAACAATCTTCTGGAAGCACAAAATATATTTGAAACAAATCTTTTATATTTCTAGCAACAATCTTCTTCATCCATCAAATTTTGAGTCAATTTCAACATCAAGTACTATTTAAAAATAACACATATCAAATACAAGCTTTCCAATAGCTATAAACACAAGCTTTTGACTAATGAAATTTTTTAACATGATTTCTCATTTCAAAAATCATATGCAACTAGATGTGATAGTAGTCCTTTTCTAGTAATGTCTTGTTATCAGTAAAGAAATTATCTATCAATCTAAGTGCATATATATAGAAAATCATCTTAGCTAGTTGCATATCCACATGCTTCTCTTGGTTTTACATTTTGTGGAAATAGTTTGAATAATGTTCTTCTACTAATGGTTTGAATAATTTTTTTGCATATATATAGTCAATTTCTGCTTTTATTTCTCTTCCTCTTGAATTTGGTTTTTCGATTCTTTTCACTTCCTTATATTTCATTATGTAATTTAACTCAGTTTTCTATGGTGCATAATAGTTTCTTTATATGGTGGATTTGTGAACTTGATGATTTTATGCATGTGATATGCTAAGATTATTTGGATTCATTCAATGTTGTATTTACCATGATATGATTTTCCATTGAGATGTGACTGCATTCTTGGACTGCATTCATGAAGATAAACTAAACCTCTGACTGTTCCTATGGCTATTCTCAGTCTGGTTGCTCATTATGTGAAAGTAATGCTTAAAGAACAGATCACTAAAATCATATGGTTGAAGTCGAACAGCTTCCGTAGCTTCCCAATGCCCATATTACAGATGCCGTGCGAATTCTGCTTGAAGCTCACACCGGAGACATGATGGCGGGCATTGCACACCTTTATTTCTGAGACGGGCTCGAGTAGGTAGGCAATTATTAGCAATCTCCAAATGAAGTTCTTAATAATACGAGGTGCTTCCAAATCCCACACAAGGTACCACGCTCTATGAATACAAAGATTGGTAGTATCAATGAGATTATTCATTCCTAACTGATATGCACTCTTGACTGTGAACTGCCCTTTAGAATCCGGCCACCACATCCTGCGATCACTCTAAGCTTCCAAAATATTTGGAAACAATGGTGTCGGGGTTCATGAGAATAAATATTATGAAAGTCCTTACCTCCATTATGTTTTTGCTTAATTTGTCCCAATTCAACCAATGTATGCCTTGGTTACCATCTCTCTTTATTAAACCAATGACGTAAATCTTAGATCACAAATCTCTACATAATATTCGTCAAAACTCAAATCGGATCTCATAACCATTTTGTTATTACCTTGAATGTCTTTTCTCAATTAGTTTCAATTAAGATTATATTCGATTATTTTTCGTTGGAATGTCTGATTTATTCAGGAAGAGGTCCTTCTCAACCTGCCCTGATATTTGTTGGAAACTTGCTTGCATTTAATACTAAATTTGGTACAAGACTCTTAAATAGTTATTCCGTTGATATACACACCCAGCATTATAAATTTGAGACTAGATGTATCTGAAGGAACTACAAGTACAGAAGCATAAAAGCAGTTTACTTGTGCTACTCCAAGATACTCGGCCTTCGCCGGTTCTAAAGTTGTACTTCGATTACCACCTGCTTGTTTTGATAATTTCTCCAAATAAATATTGTAATTCAGAGAGATAATTCTTTCCATCTTTCGTTATCCATAAAATTTTAACGATAGGCATCTTTGAACCCTCAGAACCTGAGTATGATGAGGAATCTGAGTATGATGGCATATTTTAAACTTGAGCATTATAGAAATCTTAAACAAGGATGTGAAGTGAGACCTTTTCAATTAATGACTTATTAGTAGAGAAATTATCTATCAAGCTACTTGCATATAGAAAATATCAAACCTAGTTGCATATCCACTTGATACTTCCTTCTATTTAATAACGTTTATCTCAGTTTTCTATGATTGATAATAGAATCAAATTTTGGTAATGATTTCTGAACCACATATTTAATGTTGAGCGACATATTTAATGTTGCTAAGTATTACAAACTTTGTTGCTATGTAACTTACCACTTTTTATTTTTCTTCCTATACAAATTCAAAGAAGATTTTTGTGGGATGGAGGATTGGAGGATAGAAAGATTGATTGGGTTAGTTGGGAGAGGGTGTGTTTACCGAAGGAAGTAGGAGGCCTTGGTTCCCTATTTTTTAAGTATTAATGAAAAATTTAATCTCGTGTTTTTTTCAAAGATATAATATTTTTTCACTTTTTTTTGTGCTTTAGGGGCAAATATTATTACATTTGTATTTTTTTTATTTATTAATGACAAATATAAGTCTCATGTTTTTTTATACATAAGAGAAATTTTATTTTATTTTTAATATTTATCAGTGATGAGTATTTGTCGTGTATTTTTTAAAGTAGTTGTAACAATATTTATCTTGTATTTTTATTTATATTTATCAGAGATAAATATTTATCTCTTTTTTTTTATAAATCAACAACAAATATTTGTCCAAATTTTTTATATTTATTAGTGATAAATATTTATGAAAAATGATTAATAGTACGGGCTGAAGTGTGTATGAAATTTCATGGACGAGCAGATTTTAAAATTTTTCATTCCTTAAACAACTTTATATAAGCAAATTCCATCATGGTTTGATTTATGAACACCTTTATATTAATTAATCTTGTTGGCTTCATCCAAGCTAACACATGTTTCTAATTGAATTTTCAAAGCCAGCTTTATAATACATGATGAAATTGATTTCTAGAATCTCCTCCAAATTTTGCCGACTCACCGTTCGTAGAATTAATTATGAGGAGTATCTCCAATTTTTAGAATACTTTGCAACATGTTGAAGATGTTTAATTTTATTTTTTATTAAAAAAAACCCATGCGTTATTGTGAGTTTTGTGAATAAAGAAGTAACAGTTTCTAACCCATGTGTTAGCACATATAGCACTTTCATCAAATTTTGTGAGCAAGTTTCCGTAATACATAGCATTGCTCAATATTTATATCATGTTTTTGTATATATTAGTGATAAATGTTATTTTTTTTAATGTATCAATTACAAATATATATATCAATGATAAGTATGTGTCTCATGTTTTTCTTTATATTTATCGGTGATGAATGTTAGACCCCTGTTTTGTTTTTCATTAATGATAGTTTCTTTTGTATCAAAGATAAATATGTGTCCCGTGGCCGTGCTTTTGATGTTTATTAGTGAAAAATATTTGTTTCGTGTTTTTATTTATATATCGATTATAAATATTTGTCTTGTGTTTTTTTATATGCTTTTCACTGATAAATATTTATTTCATATTTTATTTATGTTATAGGTAACAAAAAGTTTTCTCGTATTCTCTCATTCTCAAACCCTAGTCATCACTCTTTATTCTTCTTCTTCTTGTCTTGTCACAGGGGTGATTTAGGGTCAGTTTTGACCCAAAAATCACCCCTCTGAGTTGTTTTTCCTTCTATCATAATTGAATAAGTGATTTTACATATTTTATGTTTTCCTTCGTTTGTTTTTGTGATTTCGTCGTCATCTGAACGAATCTGTTTGTTTTGATTTCTCGTCTTTGTGCGGTGTGTTTTTTATTTCCGTCTTAGTGCGGTGTTTATTTGATTCAGGTTAAAAGATTAGCTTTGAGCAAGTGGAGATCCGATCAATGACAATGATTTTGGCATCGTCAACGTTGCAGATCCGGAGACTTGAATATAGTCCTATATATTAGTCATATTTGTACGCATAGGTACATTGTCGTTTTATGCTATTAACATGGATGTTGTGAGTTTTTTCACAGATTCGTCCTTTTTGTTTTTAGAGAATTTGGATTTGTATTCTATCAATGTACTCTATCAATTTGAATGACTGAATATCATTTATTTTTGTCACAAAAAAAAAAAGTTTTCTCGTATTCTTTAATATTTATCGGCAACAAATATTTGTCTCATGTATTAGTGAAATTTGTTGTTTATAATTGATTTTCAGCGGATTAACTCATCTTAATGTTATTTGTGGATTTAATGTGAATTTATCCATTATTATAAAATCTACACTTGCTAAGTTGGCATGTTAACCCTAATTCATCCTCATTTTCCCTCCCTAATACGTAATTAATGCTAATCCCATCTGCCAACCACTCCCTACATCTCAGTTGTAGATCTCATAACCTTTCATGTTCCTAGATAAACCAATAAACCTATCAGAATCTTACGCTTTACACTTCCCCATCTATATTAACGATTGCATTCCCATAATCCTCTCCTACCATCATTTTTACGTCCAAACAGTTTAGACTTAACAATGGAAAGTGATGCACAAACTCTCTTAGCCTTGCACTGCTTGAAGGGTACGAATAACACAACAAAATCTAACCATGTTTCATCTTCTTTCTTGATATCTTATGTTTTGTTTCATATATATTTTTCAACTTGCACTAACTTATGGATTTATGGTATAATGTTTTTGTATTACATTGCTTTTAATGGATCATTTCTATTACAGGATATAAAAATCTTTTTAACGTTGTAATTTTTGTGCAAATGCTTATTTACAAGGGTATGTGTGATTTAACTATCGGGAAAAAGACCACTTCATTGACAATGATTGATGATTGTGGAAACAAGTGGAATTACATCACTATATTTGGAACCAGGCCACATCACCACATCAATCTTGGTGGAGGATGAAAAAGAATGGTATAGGCACGCAGACTTGAGGAAGGTGGCATGGTTAAAGTTTGGTTTCCACATGCTGGCATGAACGACGCCATCTACATTCAAGTCAAGCGCGCAGCTGTTGTGAGAGTTTGATGTCTGCAGTGCAATTGATGGAGTTCAGTTTTTAGGGTTTATGTTTTTAGATCCATTTTGATGTTTTTGAATTATCTTTTCATTTTAATGAAATTTATGGTATTATCTTTCCAAATTTTAATGAAGTCCAAATCTATTTGAATAAGTTACTTCATAACATTTTATGGAACATATTCAAATTTTAATAAGACACTTTTAGTTTTAACTATCCTTCAGCAAAAAATATTGTATAGATCACGAAAATCATGCTATGAAGGACATTTCAAATAAGGATATCAAATGGTTAACAAAATATTGATGACACTTTTTTGATTCTCTCCATTTGTCTTTATGATGTAATTTTAAATCAAGCAGTGCAAGGCTATGTGCAATTCTGTTAACAAGTGGTGAATATTATTTTGATAGTGGTGTACTTACACAGTCATAAATGCTGAGAGTTTTTTAATTAATCATTTATCAAGTGTGCCACACTCTTTAATAGATTTATCATATATCAACTGTATTGCCCTTTCACTTAAAAATTTACTGTCAACATAATTAGTTTATTTCCATACAAATGTTGTTCATCAAGTATAACATTTTTCAAATATCTGATGCAAGTATTAAACCTTCTTCAATCACGTCATCCATATAACAAGTCGAATTTCAAATATTTATGGAACTTAATGATATTTCATTGTGAATAAAAGAAAATTATTACTTATTATTGCTAATCGAAAATTTAGATCATGAATGGATGGTTCAGTAGTAAACCAATGTCCACGTCAAATGTCAACTATTGGTATTTATGATTGACACTAACAGCTTTTGGAATTGGAAACGTCATAATGCATTACAATTAATTATGCAGTAATTGCTTTTATGACTACAATAAATAGGAATTATTACCAATAGAAGACTATGGTCATTCACATATTAATTAGCGTGCTACTGATGTTTATTGTCCATGCACGTTATTTTGGTTTTTTCAAAACCAAAACCCTACAAGTGTTATCTTCCTTTAAGACTCTATCAACACAGTTAACTCTTACCCAGGTTATATCTGGAAGTAACATTGGCGAAAAAGTTTTCATACCCAAGTTATCTCTTTCACCATCTGATGTTAAAATTCCTTTCAAATTTCAAAGAAGACAATTTTCAATATTTGTTTCATTTGTCGTGACAATCAACAAGAGTCAAGGGCAATCACTTAAAAGTGTTGAAATTTATTTGTCGAGTCGTGTGTTCTCGCATGGTCAGTTGTACGTTGTAATCTCAAGAGTCACTTCAAAACAAGGATTGAAAATACTAATCGTTGATGGAGATAGAGAGAATACTGATACGACCTCAAATGTTGTTTATCACGAAGTCTTTCGTAATGAATCTTGATGATTAAAGTTCAAACCTTTTTTTATGTATGTTACCATTTCATTTTGTTGCTATTGTTGTCGTAGAAGGGAACATATTTTTAAATTTTGTTAAAACTTCTATTAACTATATATGTTTACATTGTTGCGACTTATTCATTTAACTTCTTCTCGGTAGGACCCGTGCGATAGCACGGGTCAAGAGTCTAGTTAAGTATATGTCAGCGATATTTGAATGGCTTACTATATGAAAAAATCCATTTGAATTGTTTCATCCAACAACAACAAAAAATCGAACAAGTTTAATGTGAATTTATTATGTATAAGTCAATGATATTTTTTGTTTCAATGGTTTGCAAAAATTGATGACATGTGGCATTGACTTTGATATAAAATTTTAGATTACCATGTGGATTGGCTATTTAGACTATGTTAAAATGTATAGATAGGAGATAAGAGAGGAGATAGGAGATGATAATGACGTCATTCAAGAGCTTTTTAACCCACTTTGATGTTTTATTTTAATTGTGATGAAATAAAAGTATAAGGGACCAATTTTTAGGTCAAAAACACTATGTTTGAATATTTTGTGCGTTTAATCCATTTTAAAGCTTCTAAATCCTTAAATGGAACGTTGTGGTGTGTTTCCTTTTGTGCAAATAAAGGTTGAATCAAGGAGAGTCAACTATGATCAAAAAGAGAGAGAAGGGGCATCTAAAAGCATAAGGAAAAGGAATGAAAAAAAGGTGTGAGTTAAGGAAATAAAATAAATTGCTGTTGATCCATGAAATCAATTTGAAACTTCCTCATTTAACACCATTCTGATTCCCTACTATCTTTTCTTTATTTTGTAGCTTTTCTCAGCCACAAAACAATCAATATCATTCATGGCTGAATTCCTTTTGTTTTCTTTTTACTGGAGTTTCATTTTGCAATCATTCCTATATAAAGAGGTGTGCAACTCTTGCAAGAAAGAAGAACGTTAAAATTTGGGTTAATAGTGTTTTTCACCCCTGTAATATAGGCCATTTTCGGTTTTCGCCCCTATAAAATTTTCGGTTTGATTTGCATCCTTGTAAAACTTTTTTTTCTTCGGAAAACATCCCTCCCCCATATGACTGTGCATATTTGCTGACGTGGTACACTGTGTGGCATGCTGACTGTACATATATGCTTATGTGGCGTGCTGATTGTATAATTAATTTTATTTTTTAAGGGTACACGTGGCATTTGTTTCATTAACATTAATTTAGAAATAAAAATAATTTAAAAAATTTGAAAATTAATTTTTAAAAATAAAAACATTAAGGAAATTTTTTATTTACGTATTTTTTTATTATGAAAAATATTTTCCAAATTTTATATTTTTTGTTTAAAAAATGAACTTTTTTATTTCTAATTTTGGAAAAAAATATGAATATTTTTCTGATTTTATGGATTTTTTTATTTTTGAAAATTAATTTTCAGATATTTTAATAAATAAAATCTGATGTGGACAATTAAAAAAAAAACCAAGTCAGCGCCACATATGCGCATTTGATGAGTTGGATGGAGGAGTGGTGTTTTCCAGATGAAAAAAAAAGTTTTACAACAATGCAAATTAAACCAAAAAATTTATAGGCGCGAAAACCAAAAATTGTCTATATTACAAGGGTGAAAAGCACTATTAACCCCTAAAATTTTACACTTTGTGTAATTGTGAGAATTGCTCTTTTGGTTCTGGATTGGACCAGGTTTTGATCTTATAAAGAAACCAAGTTTTTTGTGGCGATCCTCTACCTTTGGCTTATCATTCCCCATGGCGGAGCGAGTGAAAAAAGTTTGGATGGTCCAATGAAATAAACTATAATGGCTTAATAGCAGTTTTGACCACCTTTGTTTCAAAAAGTCGCGATTTTAGCCACCTAACAAAATAAAATACAAAACAGCCCCCTAAGCATTGCCCCTTTTGCAGTTTTGGCCCCAAGGCCAATTTTGACCAAGTCAAAGTTGACGTGGAGGCCACGTGTATAATTTTTTTTATTTTTTTAATTATTAAAAAAATTAAAAATACACATGTGGCATCCACGTGTGCTTTGACTTGGTCAAAATTGGCTTGGAGGCTAAAACTGCAAAACGGGCAATACTTAGAGGACGGTTTTGTATTTTATTTTGTTATGGGGCCAAAATCACAACTTCTTAAAACATAGGGGGCAAAACTGCTATTAAGCCAACTATAATATAATATATAAACACAAAATTAAAGTTGTCATAAGCATTAAGTACGAAGTTAAAATGGCAAAGTTTAACTAAAAAGATAGGGTGGTACTTTAAAAAAATTAATATTTAAATTATGAATTTTTTTTGTTATAACCCAACTGTTAACTGATACATTAACGGTTAGATTGTCTTCATTTTTCTATTGTGTTTGGTTGTGCCTATGAGATAGTATTAATTGTCTTCTCACTTTCTCTGTTAATCTTGGGATAGGTTCAGCTTTGAATGCAAAATTAATTGGTGTCATGGTTGCAATTGAGGTAGCTTCTATTAACAATTGGAACAGTCTTTGGCTAGAAAATGATTCCATGTTGGTTTTCTTAGCTTTCAAGTCATCTAAAATAGTTTCTTGGTGTCTTAGAAATAGATGGGATAACTCTATGCACTTGTTGACTAAATTTAGGTTTAATGTTACTCATATTTACAGAGAGGGTAATCATTGTGCAAATAAACTTGCTAACATTTGTTTGGATTTATCTTCACACTTTTGGTTCACTGGTGTTCCTTCTCAGATTTTGGCAGATTTTGTTAGGAATAAGCTTGGCTTTCCTAACTTTAGGTTTTGCTAGATCCTTTGAGGGTTTGGTTTTATGTCCTTCTTTTTATCCTTTGTAATCTTTTCTTTTGTGGAATATATTCATGGAATGTAGCTTCACTGGCTACATTTTCCTTTGGTTAAAAAAAACAAAAATCTCACTTTGATTGAGGTAAAATAAGTAGGACCCATAAATTTATTGTTCCTTAACCCATGCCCCGGGGTACCGGTTAACAACACCCATTTTTTTATAAGAGGAATGTTAGAGACACTATCTTCAACATTCATTTTCTTATTGGATGAAACCAATGTATGACCCACTGCTTTTAACGTAACTCATTTTCAAAGTGTGAGATTCATCATGATTTAAGTCAATAAGAAAGTGGGTTGTGGAGAGAGTGTTACTAGCACTATTTTTTTTTATAATATACTACATTCAAATAATTTTGATAAATAAATAAACGTAAACTTTTTTTTAAGGAAAAAATAAACTTTTAAATTGCCCATTGTTCCTTTTTTTTACGAATACGATATCATTCTTATTATTGTGGTGTTGTAACTAGGTTTTACTAATTTGTTAATTAAACTTTTAAATATTAATATTAGGGAAAATTACACTAATTTCATTCATTAATAAAAACAATTAACAAATAAATCTATTCTCGAATTCTCTTTCTCTAACTATGAAAGTTAATGACTAGGAAAAATATAACTTTACCCTATCCTAATCATTTGACAAACCAGCATATATTTACCCTTGTGTGTCTTTGTAACAAAAAAAAAATCATATTTAGATGAGAGAGAAAATAATTGTATTGATGGGATTTTATAACAAAAATTCCTTTTAATGCATTTTTTTTTTCAAAAAATTCCTTTTAGTGGATCTAAACAAACTAAATTAATTTTTTTAAATGATTTATTACGATAAACAAACACAAAATATATTCTGATTTTTTTTTACAAAAATCTCTAAAAAAATTAATGTGAAAATCATTTTTATTTTAATTTGTAATAAACAGGCCCTATAGGGTTTGTAATAAATTTTAAAAAAAACACTTTAAAGAGCATAGTATATGTTTGTTATAATTTTATATAAAACAAAGATCAAACAAAATCTTAAAACAACAACACATGAAAAGATATTAGAGTAGCTTTTCAAAAGTATAATTTTGTAACGGAAAATCCATTTTATATAGTTCTGTCCAAACAAATTAAATTATTTCAAAAAAAATCCAAACAAATTAAATTATTATTTTGAATAACTGATTGTCATTAGGATAAACAACCCAAAAAGTGATTATCTTTTTACATAAATTCTCTAAAAAATTAGCAATGTTTTTAATTTACATGTATTAAAAATAAGTTTTATGATGTCCATATGTTTTTACGTCGTACTAAATCTATTTGATACAATAAAACTACCTTCCTATAAGTTTTTCCTTTTTAGCATGTAATATAACTACCTTCCTATGAGTTTTTCTTTTTTAGGTAATCCAATAAACAAACGACAATTGATTAAATAATTACTATAAAAATATTAATAAAAACAAATTCTACTAAAAAACGTAGATAAATACATTTTACTTATCAATAATATTAAAAATGGAAGAAATAATTATCGTTGATAATTAATAAAACACATGAACAATATTTTCACTGAGAAAAAAAAGGATTGTTTATCATTGATACATATTTTTGCATCTAAATTTATTCAATTAGATCTGATTCATAATCACAAAAATAAATAACATAACTTTGAGAAGGAGTTGTTAGGGGAGTGTAGGTTATTATTATTGACTGTGGTGCTGCAGGTTAATGTTGATGATGTCTGGACTTGGTTACCTGACCCAAGAGTGGGGTATACAGTTAGAGGGGCTTACCACACCCTCACTTGTGGAACGCCTCTCACTCCTAATGCCCCTTTGGTGTCTACGGATCTTCTCTGAAGGAAAGATGTTCCCCTTAAGGTCTCGGTTTCTGATTGCCGGCTCTTCCGGAATAGGTTGCCTACGAAGGCGAATTTATTTCGAAGGGGAGTGATTCAGCATGATGCTTAGCTATGTGCAGCGGGTGTGGATCAATCGAATCATCTGCTCATTTCTTCTTGTTATGCAATCAGTTTGATTCTGTTTGGCAGCTAGTTCGTAAGTGGATATATCAAATATTATTTTCTTTTCATGGTCAACCATAAAGTCCATCCACCAAAATCTTTCTCGTTTATATATTCTTTTTTACTCTCTTTTGTAGCTGTCGGTGTTTGATTCTATGTGGTGGATATATTCTTTTTTACTCTCTTTTGTAGTTGTCGGTGTTTGATTCTATGCGGTGGTAAAAAAAACTGTTGTTATTGTTTCTCCATTACAGAAAAAAAACTTCATTCAATTTGATTTAAAAAAAAAACATATACAAGATATATCAAACCGAAAAGACTGAATTAAATCGTGTATTTTCAAGGTTATTGAAAGAAATTGAATAAAATAAGGGGAGAGTAGTGTGTTTAGAAAATTAGAGGGGGTGATTGTGTTGTTTAAAAATATCTCAAGAATGTCTATGTAATTTATCCTTTTATTATTACCGTGAGTTTTATGATCATAAATTTTTGAGTAAATGGTCACTTTGGTCCCTTACTATGCACCTCGCTGTAACAAAGGTCTCTGAATACAAAGTAGTCCCTGAATGTCTATTTCCGTTATCAGTTTAGTCCATGACGTTAAAAACTTTGTTAAGTGATGAGGTAGCATGCAAGAAGTGTCACAGGGACTAATTGAAAGTAGAAAATTATCACTTTGGTCTCTTAATTGAAAATCAATATCCGCAAATTGAATCTTAAATCCCTAAATCCCGAATTTAATCCTCAAATTCCTAAATCTCAAATCTCTAAATCTCATCTAATTATCTCTTTTGTTCAAAATCAATTTCTTTTTTTGTTGTTGTTAATTCTCTAGATTGTACTGAATTCTAATGTTTATAAGAAATCACCACATTTTACTCCTCAATTCCAAAAAGTATAATCTTTCCCTCATTCTATAGTGTAAGTGAAGTGAAGTTGATTAGTATGTTTCTATATGCATGTGTTGATAAACGTGTTTTTAGTAGAAAGTAAGTTATGGTTGAAGCTATTTTCGATCATGTTTAGTTAAGCAAATGTTTGGAGGCATTTGACATGAGACATAATATTAATTAATTATAGGCTTAAATGCACTTTTGGCGCTCTATGTTTGCCATCATAGCAATTTTGGCCCCCTAACAAATACAATGCAATTTTGACCCCCTAATTTTCCCAACTATGTTGAGAAGCCGCCACGTGTCCCATAAAAGGGGGCATAATCGCAACATTTTTGCAAAGATAAGAAGTCAAAACAGCATATTTCCCTAAACATGACAAAATTAAGGGGTCAAAATTGCATTGTTTTTGTTAGGGGGCCAAAATTGCTACGATGGCAAACATAGAGGGCCAAAAGTGCATTTAAGCCTTAATTATAATATTCTACATCATATAAACTAAACTTCTTTTATTGGCACCACAAAAGATTTGGAGTTTACTATGTTCCTTTCTTACCACAAATCTCCCATGATTAACAACAATAAAAAAAAGGAAATTGATTTTGAACAAAGAGGGGATTAGATGAGATTTAGGGATTTAACGATTTGGGGATTAAATTCGGGATTTAGGGATTTAGTGATTTGAGATTCAATTTTGGGATATTGATTTTCGGTTCAGGGACCAAAATGACTATTTTCTACTTTCACTTTAGTCCTTATGAGTTATGACACCTCATGCACGCCACCTCATCACTTAACAGAAGTTTTTAACGTCAGGGACTAAACTAATAATGGAAGTGCACATTCAGGGACTACTTTGTATTTAATCCGGAGTCAGAGATCTTTGTGACAACGAGATGTAGAGTCAGGGACCAAAGTAATCATTTACTCTAAAAAAAATCATATATTCTCAACACATATAACATTGCAATGCGCTTTGACGCTTAACCCCTGCTTTGATGTCCATCCCATACAAAGCACGGGCCCATGCTTAGCGTGAGTTTGTTGCCGGTAATAATTAAACGAATAAAATTATTTCTTGTTTGGCACGGGTATACAGTAGTTTTAAATTAACCTCCCATTCTATTTGACACACTATTAAATATCCGTAAGTTTTTTACCAGAAGATAACAAATAAAGAGATGCGTGGTCGCTTTCGGTTCCTTATTTCCCCCCAAGCAACAACATAATAGATTTCGTTCTTGTTCATTTCTCACATCAAATTATTGGATAAGGAAATTCAACAAACTGATTGTAAGCAAAAAATAGTATCAAAGAAGAACCCTACTTTGTTAGATCGAAGATCAACACACATTGTGGGCCAAAGTCCTCGATAAAAATGACACAACAGCCGGACAGTGTCCTTTAATTTTCTTGGGTTTTTCTATCATGTGCAATATTGCACATGTTAAGAAGTTCAAAGTAGTAACTTTGACTTGAAACTTGTGTTTTTTATATTAAATATGTAACTTTTAATCAATAATTGTTGGTTTTCAATGAAAAGATACTACTTTTAGTTACCTTAACATGTGCAATATTATATTGCACATGTTAGACAAACCCAATTTTCTTATGCAACATGTGTATATGTACGAGACATTATGATTCAATTAATGCACCCAAATTTTTTTAAAGCTGCAACAATGGTCGTAATGTTCGGTTGTTTATTGGATGAAGATTGAATTTTTAGTGGTTTTTATCTTTTAAGAAAATAATTATTGCTCGTTAGCTCAAGTGTTTAATAAGTACCACTAAATTATCAATCGTTTGAGAGAATCTAAGTTTGATGTATGCGTGAAATAATTCTTTGTCAAACTATACTTAACAACAAAAAAAAAAAAGGGAAGTTTGTATATATTTTAAGATACTTTAGAGGAAGTTAGTGTCTAATAAAAAACTCGAAGGGATGTCTATGTCATTGAAGAAGAACTCAAGAGCAATAGTGTAATTATCCCTTAATATTATAAACACAATAAAATGCAACAAATAAAAATTATAAACATGAAAAAATGTATACACAATCATTTAACCGAAGCAAAATTAGACCTAAGGTCGGTTGACTTTTAATATTATTTGAATTTATGTGATTTGAATCATTTGAAAGGAGATAAATAAGAGAATTTTTCAACACAAGGTCGATCTTCTTCAATCGTTAAGCGAAAAAGTTAAGCATGTGGATTTTTGGTGGTTCAAATTAAATTATGTTAAGTACAATCGTTTCCTTTTTTTTTTCCTCCTAGTTTTCTTTGTTGTTTTTTGTAAGATGATTTTGTTGGATTGATAAGTTTCTCTGGTACATCTTGTGGTGTAGGGACTTTTCTTTATTTTTTTTAATATATTTTTCCATTAAGAAGTACCTATTAATCCCATACACCTCCTTTGTATACATGTATAAATTAGTATTGTTATTATTATTTTTTTTTTAATTTTAAGCATTTTATATAAAATGTTATAAAAATACCATTTATTATGGAAATAAAATAATACCATTGGAATTTAATTTGTACATTGTTAATATAATTTTTTTTAAACAAGGCAAAATGAGATATATTAACAAAAGTTTTGTACCCCTAGCACAAGAAGTTTCAAAGGAAACAAAACAAAGTTACAACAAAGTTCCGATCAAAACAGAAACGGAAAACAATAAGAGCAAATCAGCCAATCCCCAAACAAACTAAGGGACGCTGCCACCACATATGATAACCAAAAGGAAAGCATACATTTTTTGCTTTCAACCATTTGAGAGATGTAATCTTAACCTTCTCAAGTAATTGCACTGTTGTTCTTGCGGTGTTAGCAAACAATCTTTGGTTTCTTTCATTCCAAAGAACCCAAATACCACAAAGCCAAATCAAATGAAGAAAAGACCTTCTTGGAGTATAACCACCTGAAGAATAAATAAACTGATAATAATGGTCCATAACCCGTTGGGGGTCCACAGAAAACACACCAATCCAAGTTTTAATTTGTCGTCATAAGACGCCAAAAATAGGACAATGAATAATTAAGTGATCAATTGTTTCATTTTTTCCACATCCTGTAACACACAATTGGGTATCATTAGTAATAACACCTCGCCGCACCAAATTATCCTTTGTTGGCCATCT
>Ga0315914_1006941_pt1 | contig 15861 bp, 19 predicted proteins | sample MpolenodulesMG_FD_203920 | JGI IMG/M metagenome (GOLD analysis project Ga0315914, IMG submission 203920) | Medicago polymorpha root nodule microbial communities from Los Angeles, California, United States - elongated nodules | ecosystem: Host-associated > Plants > Roots > Nodule | place: USA... | reverse complement strand
CAGCTGTCCCATAGTCGCCCCTGTTCATACCCCTCGGTAGGGAGCAAATTATGTGAGGCAACGGTTGAATATTCGGGAACAGTTTCGGCGAGGCAATGCGCGTCTCATCTTGGTTGTCGCGCTGCACCCGATACTGATGCGTGCGGCGGAATAGTCGTTGCTCCAGAACCTCGTCATCATCCAGGCCCGGTGGAAGCGGCCAGACCGCAAGCCCGGCTTCTCGCGCCCGCAGCAGATACGTCGAAACCGACGTTTTGCTAATCTTCAGCCGCTCAGAAACGGCGCGTATCGACAATTCCTGCTCAAACGTCAGCCGCAGTATCGATCGGATGTCCTTCACGTCAGTATGTCTCGCTTGCTTCCGTCTGGGCATCATGTCCTCGCTCAAAAACACGAGGGCAAAGTGCCAGATCGGCGCTCACGAAAATCGATCTAAATCCGCCGCTATGCCTGTCCGCGACTTAGTGAAATCGCTGTCCCGGACTTACTGAAATTGTCCGCGACTTTCTGAAACCGCTGTCCCAATTTAATGAAATGCGCAGTCAGAAGCGGGCCTGGCCCCGAGTATGCGGAAATCGACCGCCTTCATAACGGCGAAGAAGTGTATTTGCACAGCGAGGGGCAAGTGGTTCGGCGTCGTTTACTCCAATCAGCGGCAGCACTGTAACGTCACAGCACCGTGGATTTCTACGCAGCCTTATACTAAGCCTTGTAAGTCAGGCTGGGTTCACCAAAAGTGGGTGAGATTGTACGCAGGCTAGTACCCGGCGGCCTGAAGCGATGTCACCGTGGCAATGGCCGTCAAAAGCGGCTTTGGCCATGCCCGACGCCAACTTCCGTTCCGGGGGAGGACGGAAGTTCGCAGCGTAACGGCGAAGGACGGTAATGCGCCAGAAGCGGACGTACAAAGGAGCGACGACCGGAAAAGACTGAAGCCGGGCGCGGTCAAGGGCGAAGTATAACTGGTCCGCTAGCTTGACCACTTTGGATTGCTTCATGCGCTGCGGTAGCCTCATTGAGGGGAAATTCCTTCCAGAAGGCAGTAGGGAACATGCCTTTGGTGGCTGCTTCAAGAACGTCGGCGGCTCGCTCTCGATACTCGTTAACATCGGTCGCGTGTGCTGCGAGCCCAGGGCGGGTCAGAAACAGTGACCCCATGGCTTTAAGTGTACCGACTTCGACGGGCGGTGGCGCACCGGTGGAGGCACCGATAGAGACCATAAGCCCACGTGGACGCAGACTGTTGATTGAAGCCTCAAAGGTAAGCTTACCCACGCCATCATAGACCAAGTCAGCCTTGTGTCCGTTCGTGAAAGCCGCGACCTTCTCCGCGAGGTCGCCTTTCCTCCAAACCAGGACTTCGTCGCATCCGAGCACACGCGCCCGGTCTACGCTCGACGCCTTCGAGACGACGCCTATCACCGTCGCTCCAAGGTGCTTTGCCCAAGGTGCCATGATCTGGCCGAGCGCTCCGCCGACGCCATAGAGTAGTACGACCGTCCCCTGTTTGACCTGATAGGTGGATTTCAGGAGGTACTGCGCTGTTATGCCTTCAAAGAGGACCGTCGCAGCGATGTAGGATGTCACACTTTGTGGCAACGGGATGACTCTGTCGGCGGAATCGTCTGGCTTTCTGAGTAAGCTCCCAGAGGACCGAGAATATAGGCAGCGCGATCCCCCACCTTCAGGTCCTTACGGAGGAGCCAACTGCGCTCACGACACCGGCAGCGTCAAGGCCCAGGCCCGACGGCAAAGGTACCTTCACCGCACCATTTCTCTGCGTGATATCGAGGTAGTTCACCCCGAGGGCCTCGTGATCGATTACAACATCATTCGATCCAGGCGCGACGTCGTCGACTTCAGTGGCGTGCAACACATCGGGGTCACCGGTCTCAGTGAATTGGATTGCAACGGGCATGTGGAACCTCCCTGACAGCGGATTTCATGGGCCTTCGATGGCCCGGCAGACACTCCGACACGCAATCGGAACAAGGATGCCTCCGACGATCATTTGTGATCGTCGGAGCACGGATACTACATGAACAACGCCCGACTTACACGGACCCCAAAGTCCGCGTCAGGGTTCGTCTTCGGGTCGCCCATTCTTTCCAAGAAGGCGGCAACTGCAATGTCGCGTCGCTTGGGCAGGCGATCCTTGTCGGCCGCTGCCAGCGCACCTGCCATCTCCTCCCGTGTAAGATCAGTGCAATAAGCTGGAGCGCCCGGCTGCTGCCGCCAGGACTCTGCAATGGAACCGGAATACACGGCATCGAGGCCTGAATCTTCAACAAGCATCATCGCGATCTCACGATCTTTGTCCCGGTCGGCCGCGACCGGAATAGCAACGCGGTCTGCGCTACCTGCAGGCTTGCCCTTTCGCGCGAAGGAATCCGAGCCGATGGCGTTCTATGCCTTCGCGATTGGTCGGCTCAATTGCTCCGACACCCACACACTTTCGACTTTCCCCGCTTCGATAGCGTCGATTTTATTGTCTCGTGCTGGATAGTAGTTCGATGTGTCGATGATCACGGTGTCCGATGGGACTGATGCAATCATGGGTGCGACGTTCGGAATACGGTTGAGCGGGATCGATAGGATTAGAGCCTCCACGTCCTTGACCGCCTCCTCTACGTTGACTGCGCGTCCTCCCGATGACAGGACGTCAGAAGGGATGGTTTCCGGGCCGCGCGAGTTGGCTACCTTTACCTCATGTCCCGCCGCGCTCAGCGTTCGGACCAGCGTCTTGCCGATGTGGCCACAGCCGAGGATACCTATTCTCATGGATCATTCTCCTATTGTCGTGGGTGTGCGAGAGGCGAAGTTCAGCCGTTCCTGTCGTCAACGAGCTATGCCGGAGCATGCTAATGGCACTGGCCTCATGTTGTAGCAGCACGGTTGCGAGCAACCATGTCGTCATGGGAAACCGGCGCTCCCGCTTCCATGAACTGCTTGATCAAAGCGTCCCGAATACTGGCCGCACGAGACCGATCCGCTGCTTCGAGTGCTGCTTTCAACTGCTCTGCCGTGAGTTCGGTGCAATACGCAGGGGTGCCTGGCTGCTGACGCCAGGACGAGACTAGCTCTCCAGAATCCACCGGATCGAACCCGGTCTCCTCGACCAGGTTCATGACAACCGACTTCGCCTTAGGATCGTTGCCTGCAACGGGAATGGCGATGCGGTGCTTGATGTGATCGCTGACCCAAACAGACTCCGGCTTTCCGGCATCGACCTCCGGAATTGAACCATCGCGGAACGGGTAGTAATTGGACGTATCCACCACGATGACGTCCTCCGGCACGTTCTGGAAAATCTTGGAAAGATTGGGATAGCTCCCAAATGGGATTGAGAGAATGACCACCTCGACGTCCGCCACGGCATCTTCCTTGGGAACTGCAGTCGCCCCGACGTTGCGAGAGAGGTCGGCCAGGCTAGCCGGACCTTTTGAATTCGCGATCTTGACCTCATGGCCTTGCGCGGCGAGCTTTCGGGCCAGTGTCGCTCCGATATTGCCCGCGCCGATGATGCCGACCTTCATGGGGTGTTCCTTCCTGTTCAAAAATGGACTTTAGTCGTGCGCAGGACGTGCCAGCGCCGTAAGCGTGTCCCGGAGTTTTGCGAGACCGTCATGGTCGAGTTGGCATGCAGTCTTGATCTTCTCGGTGACAATCCAGAGCTCTTCTCGAAGCGCCTCTCCGCCTTCTGTCAGGTTGATCATGACCCGGCGCTCGTCATTTCTGTCGCGGGTGCGGGTAATCATGGAGAAGCGGCGTGATCGTTCCAGTATCCATGCCAAGTGCCGCGCCCAATTCCCCCACACTGCGCGGCGTGCCGCCATACAGTTCGAGCATTACCAGGTACTGCGGAAACGTCAGTCCCAGCGGCTCAAGAAATGGTTTGTGCAGGCGTGCCATGCGGTTGGCCGCCCCATAGAGCGCAAAGGACAGCTGCGTTCCCAGTTCACGATCCCCAACGAGTTCCTTTAACACGGCATCTTCCGAGAACACTAGTATCTTGCGCACTAGATAAATAACCGCTACCGGGTTTCAAGGGTCCGCCGTAAGTTGATCCGCTTGATCGTTGTTGACCCAACTCGATGCCGCAGAACATCGGGGATGAGGTTGTATGCCGGCTTTTGGGCCGAAAGCTGCCAAGCACTTCGGTAGCGTCGCGCCCCGGAACGGACGCGGCACTTCAATTCGCGTTCGAAGGCGAGCACTGGGTGATCAGGTCAACCGTCGAAGCCTGTCTGACGACATGGGACGGCTTCACGAAGCCGAGTATTCGACGTTACGCCGCGCTGCTTTTGTCCAGTTCAGGCTGAGCGAAGCGGCAATGTAGAAGTTCCCAAGAGCCGAGCGCGCTTGAGAATCGAGCGTTGCGGGTTTGCATTTGACGCAATGGCCGTGCCGCGTGCGTAGACGATGTCCTCCGGAGCCACAAGGCACGCCGACGACCAGCACCTTGCCCAGTGCCTTGGGCCTCATCCTTCACGTCTTTGATTGACCGCCCCTTCGCGTCGAACACGTCATCTGGACCCAGATCCTGCGGCTTGAGGAACAGAAGTTCGGGTTTTGTCAGCATCCAACACCCATCTAGGGCGCACCCCTTAGCATTACCTTCCGCAAACATGCCATTCCATCTAATAGCCATATTCCCCTTCCCGGCCATAGCACCACCCCACTGCCTGGAGTTTTGCCCCGATCGCCTCCCGACGGCTGCAGGCTTCCCGCGTTTCGTCTGAGGCGCTCGAAGCTGGACCCTCACCGCGCCTTATCTCGCAACGGGCTTTCGGCTCGTAGCGCCAGACCTGCGGGGCACGGGAATTCGGACCAGCCTGAGGGTTGCTACACTATTCCTGAGATGGCGAATGACGTCAGGTTCCTGACAGAGGTTCTGGAACTTGCGCCGACGCACGTGGTCGGCCACTCGCTTGGGGGCGGCTTGGCCAAGCGATCGCCGAGCGACGGCCTCATCTCGTCCGAAAAATCGTTCTTGTGTCGACCTCCGCCGCGCTACGCGAACGTCGGGGGTGGGTGTGGGAAAACATCCGGATGCTCTGCGATCCGATCGATCCAAAAGCCCTTTCATTCGGGAATGGTCTTCTGGCGCAGTTCCGGTAGACGAGAATTTCCTCGCCCATGCCCGCCGTGAAAGCGCCGCGGTCCCGTAACGAATCTGGCATTCAATATTACGAACAGCTCGCCTATGATCCGTCGCCGCTGCTACAGGACATTTCCGCGCCGACGTTCATCCTCCGGGGCGAGGAGGATGCGATCGCTGAGGAACATCAGGCAATTATGCAGGCTGGTATCGCCGGCGCGGAGTTCACTCCCTCCCCGGCCATGGCCAAACCCTCCATTGGGAAGACCCTGAAAAGGTTGCCGGCTTAATTCGGATATTTCTGGAACGCCCTCGATGAGCGGGAACCTCTTGCCAACGGACACCGCTGCAAGAATCTGTGGCATTTGCTAAATAAGTCCGATCATTTTTGGGTTGTAGCCTGCGGTGTGCGACCCTCTGTCTCAGTACAGTTAGAGTATGCGGCCAAGTGCCGAAAACCTTAGGATGACCGAACGAGGCACGTTCGGGCATCCTCGAGACCATTTTACCACGCCCGCCATCCAGCCAATGGATATCCGAGGAAGCACCCTCGCAGCCTCAGCCCAGATTTAGACCTCCATCGCTCGTGAAGCAACGCCTCGCGCAACGGTTATCCGCCTGTCGGGGCGCTCCAGCATTCACATGAATCACATCCGCCACGTTCAAGTGACCGCCGAACCTTCGAACGGTTTCCGGATGCGCATGAGACGGCAGCAATCGCTCTACAGCGACAGCAATTGTTCTGGCGCGGCCGCAAATCAGCTTCGATAGGACATCAGAGGACACGCCAGCAGTGGGTGTCGCCAATAGCTAAAGACTTCACCGGCGACCGCGCTTCCAGTCTAGCCAGGAAGAGTAAGCCACCCAGAATCTAGCACCAAAGAACGCAGGAGTTTTGAAAGATGAACCAGATGATCAATAACTCTCAGAAGGCAAACATAAATCTGGACACCACATCCCAAACGAGCAGACCAGGAACAGAAGAACTGGTTCCGTCGCGCTACGCGCTGCGGATCGGCGAGATTGATGTCCTGGTGGTCAGCGATGGAGTGCTACCGCTTCCAACCGAAATGTTGGGACACAATGCCGCCTTGGCCGACCGGGAAACCTGGCTGGGCGACATGTTCCTGTCGAAGGACGCTTGCGATTGGGCGCTGAACGTAGTTGTGGTGCGCAGCGGAGCTCAGACCATACTCATCGATGCTGGACTAGGATTGGATCCCGACTTGAACCTTCCGAAGGCCGGGCAATTGGTCAGGCGACTGGAGTCTGCCGGCATTGATCTTGGTTCGGTGACCGATATTGTGTTGACCCATATGCATATGGACCACGTTGGCGGGTTGATCGTTGGCGGAGTGAAGGAGCAGTTGCGGCCGGATCTAAGGATTCACGTAGCCGCCGCCGAGGTCAAATTCTGGGAAGCGCCCGATTTCTCTCGTGTGCACATGCCGGCCGGCTTCCCGGACGCGCTTCGGGCTGCCGCCAAGCGGTTCGCGGAAGAATATCGCGGCAATTTGCGCCTGTTCGATGAGGAATACGAGGTAGCGCCGGGAGTGGTCGTTACCCGCACCGGCGGCCACACCCCCGGCCACAGTATCGTGCGTCTGACGTCGGGCAGCGACCGATTGATGTTCGCCGGTGACGCCGTGTTCACGGTCGGCTTCGACCACCCCGACTGGCACAATGGTTTCGAACACGACCCGGAGGAGGCTGCCCGCGTTCGGGTTCGGCTCTTGAAGGAGCTGGCAGCGACCGGCGAACTGCTGGTGGCCACGCATATGCCATTCCCGTCCACGGGCCACGTCGCGGTCGAAGGTGACGCCTTTCGTTGGGTACCAATTGCCTGGGACTACTAACGCCACTTGAGTTGGGGCCGAGCCGGCACGTGTGCCCTTGAAGCTTATAACCGGTTCGGCCTTCCCCCTAATCACTATCGAACGATGCACCCCATCCGGGAAGCTGCATATGGAGGTATCTCATGAAAATCGTGATCATTGGCGGAACGGGATTGATCGGCTCCAAGACTGCTGACCGCCTACGAAAGAAAGGGCATGAGGTCATTGCCGCTGCCCCCAAAACCGGTGTTAACACCCTGACCGGCGAGGGCTTAGCGGAAGTACTTCAGAATACAGAAGTTGTGATCGACCTCGCGAACTCGCCTTCCTTTGAGGATAAGGCCGTGCTCGAATTCTTCCAGACCGCGGGCAGGAACCTAATGGCCGCGGAAATGGATGCCGGCGTGAAACACCATATCGCGCTTTCCATCGTAGGCACCGATCGATTGCCGGACAGCGGCTATCTTCGAGCCAAGGTCGCCCAGGAAAAGATTATTCGGGAAGGCAACATTCCATATACAATCGTGCGTTCGACACAGTTCATGGAGTTTCTCGGCGGCATCGCCCAAGAGGGCACGGTCGGGGATACCGCCCGCTTGTCGACGGGTTTCCTGCAGCCGATCGCGTCCGACGACGTAGCTGATTTCGTAGCTGAGGCAGCCCTTGTTGTGCCAGCCGACGGCATCATCGAAATCTGCGGTCCCGAGCGAGCGCGGCTGTGCGACTTCGCCGCGCGCTACCTCAAGGCGATCGGAGATACCCGCAACGTTGTCGCAGATCCGCAGGCCCGGTATTTCGGGGCCAAGTTGGAGGACGGGTCACTCGTCTCCGACAATCATCCTCGCATCGGCCGCATCCGTTTCGATGACTGGTTTGCGACAACACTGAGAAAATAAAGAGCACACGGGCCGCCTGCGGGGCGGCCGGTGCCCCACTCACGAAAGGACGATAGACATGATCAAGTCATTGCATTTTGCCGTTGCGTTGACGGTTCTCCTATCAGGTGCGGCTCTTGCACATGATGCGCTGGACGGCGGCGAGGGCGCGAAGATTACGGTGGTCTATGACCATGAATTGCCGAACGTTCCCGGCAAGAGCATGAAAGGCGTTCTCGTCGAATATGCTCCGGGCGGGTTCTCGGAAGGCCACACGCATCCAGTGTCCTCCTTCATTTACGCTACCGTTCTCGAAGGCGCGATCCGCAGTCAGGTTAATGACGGTCCCGTCGCGGTTTATAAGGCGGGTGAAAGCTTTTCGGAATTGCCAGGCGACCGCCATGGTCTAAGTGAAAACGCCAGCAAGAGTCACCCGGCAAAGCTGCTCGCTGTCTTCGTGGTCGATACCGCTGAGCAGGAATTGATCTACCCGATCAAGAAATAGTCTATCAGGCCGGGCTTGCAGTGCTGCTGCCCGGCCGTTCTTAGATGCAACCATAATCGGTGATTATGCCATGTTTGGTGATGACAATTTCGTGCATGTTATTCTGGTCAACCTCCTGGGTACTGCCGGCATCGTTGTTTGGCACATCCAGGGCGGCAACCGCCCGACGAGCCGCTTGCTCGTCCAGATCCTGTTCTTTACCGGCATGAGCCTCGTGCTCTATATGGCAGGCATCGCACCTCATCGGCCAGACGGTCTCTATACGCGGGGCTTTGGTGCGCTGCTTTCCAAATCAGCCAGGATCCTGTGGTGGACTCATCTCGCCTGGGCGATCATCGGGTTCATCCAAATCTACTTCAGATTGAACCGCAAGCCACGCGAAGCGCGTCTCATCCAGGATATGGCCATAGCCATCATCTATCTAGGCGTGGCGCTGTCCGTAATCGGTTTCGTCTTCGACATGCCGGTTGGCACGTTGGTCACAACGTCGGGCGTGATAGCCGTTATCTTCGGCCTTGCGTTGCAGAATACGCTCGGAGACGTCTTTTCCGGCATCGCGCTGACACTCGGCAGAGCCTATGCAATAGGCGACTGGATCCATTTGACCGACGGAACCGAGGGGCGCATCATCGAAACCAACTGGCGCTCCACCAACCTGCTGACCGTTACCCACAACGTCGTCGTGCTGCCGAACAGCATCCTAGCAAAGCAGGGAGTGACAAATCTCAGCCGTCCTGACGAGACCCACCAAATCGCGGTGCGTGTGCGCATCGCCGCAACGCAAGCACCGCGCCTTGTCGACGAAGTCATGCGGTCTGTGCTACAATCCAGCGTCCTGATCATCAAGAATCCACCGCCGGTCGTCGTCCTAAAAGCCATCGACGCCATCGCCATCGAAGTCGAGCTGCAATTTCACGTCGACAGCGTTGCCGTTCGAACGCCGGCCAGGAACGAGATCGTAGACTTGATCCATGATCAATGCAAAGTAAGAGGGCTTTCTCTGGCCATGCCTGCCGAAAGCCTCGCTTTCGTGCCGGCACCGATGGGAAACAATGCTGCCGTGAGCAACGATTCATTCATCTCGATCGATCTAGGTCGCCGCCGATAAAATCCTTCTCCACCGTTGCCCTATTCATAAAGCCGCAAGCTGAAGACCAACATTGACTCCGAATAGGTGTGAATCGATTTCAAGGCAGATATCTTGCGGAGAGCTCAGCCATAGATGAGCGCGCGATCCCGTCCAAGTTGATGATGCCCCAATGGAGCGACCATTGGGCCTTGACGCCGGTGACGACCGCGGTGAGCGCGGACCGTGAACTGATAATAAACGTACTGTTTTCTGGATGGCTCGTCCCGGACAGCGCTAACGCGACCTTGCGAGCGTTCAAGCGCCCTCTCACGACTGACAGGAGAAGGCTTCTATGCGATGGAGCGTGTTACGAGGTGGATCGTAATATAACGAGCTGCGCTCGTGCCATAGGCAGCTCGCATAGTGTGATGCATTCAGAGCTTCGTTACACGCTCAGGATCGGCGGAGGCCAACGCGGCCGCGCGCTCAGGCTGCGGCGGATAGATCCAGACGGTGTTGATCTCCTGCTTGGCCGCCTTCGCTTTCTCGCCGACCATCTCTACCATACCGTCCCAGCCTCGGGTGAAGAGTGCTCCGGCATCGCCGAGGTCCAAGCAAGTGACATAGGCCTCCTGGTGGTATTGCCGTGTCGCTACGCCCAACAGTTCGGCGGCGGCATTGTTGCCCGCGAAGGCGCCCATGCGCGTGGCGTGCTGGCATGACATCAGTGCGTAGTTGCCGCAGTTGTCGCAAGCGGCACGCGCTGCGTCCCCGGCGGCGAAGATGCCAGGCACGGACGGCACACGCAGGCAGCCGTCGACCAGCAGCCGGTCGAACTTATCGCGTTCGCCGGGGATTTTTGTGGTCAGCGGATTGGCGCGCATGCCTCCCGCCCAGATCACGGTCATGGTTTCGATATGCTCGCCGGTACTCAATGTCAAACCTGACTTATCCAGCGATGAAACCCCGGCGTTGAGCCGCGTTTCAACGCCGAGCTTGCGCAGTGCTTCCTCGATGACCGGCCGAGGACCTTCGCCCATATCGGGAGCGACCGCACTGCTGCGATCGATGATAATGACGCGGGGATAAGCGGGTTTGTCGAACAAGGTCCTCAGCCGCGATTGCATTCCGGTCGCCGCCTCGATTCCTGTGAAGCCGGCGCCGGCAACAACGATGGTGTCGCGCGCGGCCGAAGCCGGCATCTTCGCAAGCTCGTGGAGATGGCGATCGAGGGCGATAGCATCATCGATGTTATCGATGCTGAAGGGGTATTCGGCAAGGCCGGGAATATTCGGGCGGAACAGCCTGCTGCCGGTGGCAATCACAAGGCGATGATACTGAAGGGGCTTTCGTTCGTGCTTGGCATTGACGACGTCGATGGTGCGGGCCTTCGGGTCAATCTCTTCGACGCTGCCCTGCACATAGGCGACATCGATTGCGTCAAATACAGCCTGCAGAGGTGCCGTCAGGGTTTCTGGCTTCGGCTCGTAAAGCCGGGGGCGGATGACGAGCGTCGGTTCCGGTGACACCAGCGCGATTTCGAGCTCTTCGGGCGAAATTCCTTCGATATCGCGCAAGCGGGCTGCGGAAAGTGCGGCGTACATGCCAGCAAAGCCGGCGCCCACTATTACAAGTCTCATATTATTCACTCCGAAATCTGTAGTTTCCGAGGGCCGCGCGTCACCGTTGCCGCTTCTGGTGGGCGGCGAGATGTTCGGCAATCGATGGCGCGCGGATTCGTGAAGCGATGTCGCTTAGCCGGCGATGAACGCCAGCACGTCGGCATTGATGACATCTGCATGGGTCGTGCACAGCCCATGCGGCAGATTCTCGTAGATCTTCAGCGTCCCGGCCTGCAGGAGCTTCGCCGACAACGGAGCAGATGCGCCGATCGGGACGATCTGGTCGTCATCGCCATGCAACACCAGCGCCGGCACTGTGATGCTCTTCAGGTCCTCGGTGAAATCTGTTTCCGAGAATGCCTTGATGCCATCGTAATGCGCTTTCGCACCGCCCATCATACCCTGACGCCACCAGTTTGAGATGACCGCCTGCGAAGGCTCCGAACCCGGGCGGTTGTAACCATAGAACGGGCCACTCGGAAAATCGTGATAGAACTGCGAACGGTTCGCGACCAGTTGGCTGCGCAATCCGTCGAATGCGTCGATAGGCAAGCCGCCGGGATTGGCGGCGGTCTTCAGCATCAATGGCGGCACGGCCGCAATCAGGATTAGTTTGGCAACGCGGCCCTTCCCGTAACGTGCGACATACCGCGCGGCTTCACCGCCCCCGGTAGAGTGTCCGACGTGGATAGCGTTGCGAAGATCGAGGTAGTCGATCATTGCGGCAACATCGGAGGCATAGTGATCCATGTCGTGACCGTCGCTCACCTGGTTAGACCGGCCATGACCGCGGCGATCATGAGCGATCACGCGAAAGCCCTTGCTGAGGAAGAAGAGCATCTGATTATCCCAATCGTCGGAGCTGAGCGGCCAGCCGTGGTGAAAGACGATCGGTTGAGCGGACTTCGGTCCCCAGTCTTTGTAGAAAAGTTGAACACCGTTGCTGGTTGTAATGGAGGTCATTGTGCAGATCCTTTGTAAAATAATTGTTTCGTTGACCGTCATCGATTCGAACGGATCGTTGCTAAAATTGGTTACATGCAAGCCGCCACGGGTCGTTACGATTGACCCCTAATCGGTCTCATCCCACACCCAACCTCTGTTTTCGCAGGATCCATTGGCATGGACGCAATGGTGGTTTAGCGGAACAGGTCTCCCGCTGCGCCAGAGCGATTGGCGCTATTGCAGAGCGATTGCGGTTTAGCCGATGCGGCGCGGTTCATCGCAACGTTTTACACGGCCATGGCTGTCCGCAAGGCACAATGACGCCGCGACCGACGCATGCCAAGCGGATCGCGAAGCACGGTTGTGTGCCCGATCCGATCGCGTGCAAGCGAAGAACGAGAGAGTCCCGAACCTGAGGGAGGGCGAAAGGAGATCGCGGTCAGCCGTGGCGGCGGCGCCAATCTGTCGGTGTTTCACCGGTCAATTTGCGGAACGCAGCTGCAAATGCAGTTTGCGAGGCATACCCGAGGGAAGCTGCGACCAACGCGATCGATTGTTGAGGATCACGTAGCATGTTTATGGCCTGCTCGAGTCGATATTGACGCAGCCAGTTGTGAGGTGAAAGCCCCGTGCTTTCCTTGAAGGCCCGACAGAAATGAAACCGCGACAGCCCGGAATCGGCAGCAAGGGCCGCAAGGGAGACGTCGGCGTCCGCGTCCGACCGTAATCGTTCGACGGCCCTGCGCAGAACGCTCGGCGCGAGGCCGCCGACCGCCGGCCGATAGCTCGGCGCCCTGCCAGTGTGCGCAGCCAGCAGGCGCGTGGCCAGAAGGTCGGTCAACTGCTGCCTGAACAGTGTATCCAGTGCCGTATTGCCTTCTAAGACATCGGCCGCACTCAGGAGCAATCGGGATGTAATGTGGTCCGGATGCGCGGTTCGCTCCAGGAGGTCGGTCGGAGTGAATGTATCGGTTTCGTCGGCAATGCGCGTCAGTGTCGCGTGGGGAAGATAGAGCTGCACGACATCCACCGGCTTTGGAATATCCCAGCGGGAGCTTGACCCAGCTGGAATGATGATCACCACCCCGCGACGAAACGTTCCGCTCTCGATCGATCTTCCGGACCGCCTTTCCATGCGTTGTATCGCGCCGTTATAAGCCATGATGACGTGATCGGTCATAGGCTCGACGACGTCATGCAAGGCGTCGTGATGCCAATGGGCGATTGCGCCGCCGGACGGGTCTGCCGCTAGATGGACCGGCTCAGTCCCGAGAACGCGTGACATTTCGTTCGCGGGATTCCGGTTAACATCGGGCATCTCGTGCCGATGTGCGTCGATTGTCTCAGCCGGAGAGCTTTCGGCAGGTTCGCTGGCGGAAGGCAAACTCATCGATGCACGTTCTTTAGGTGCTGCAGCTTATGTGCGATGTCGGTGGTACTCGCAGCATGAACGTACGTCGGCCTATGGCGGCCGAATTTGTCAGTCCTACTACGCATTTATCCCCCAATGTCGCGAGCGATTTCGCAGTGCTCCCCGATATTCGCACGTTTCTTGTATTGAGCAAATATTACAAATATTCGAAGGAAAACTTCCTGTTCAATAGAGACTACAATGGTCATTGCAGTTCGCTCCTAATCGTACCAGGGTTTAGCGAAGGGAGTCCAACGCTGCCATATTGTCCGGTCAGCGTTGGGGGGGGTAGAGAGCCGATCGATGGTCGCGTTGGACAGTGAAAGGTGGGCTCACTGCTACTGACCAGTCTAAGATCGCTTCGGCAGAATTGGCGCCATTTCTCTCACTCCTTTCAAGCCAAGGTCATACCGCCGTCGACATGCAACTCTACGCCATTGACGAAGCTACCCGCCTCAGAGGCGAGAAAGAGAGCGGCGCGGGCCAGTTCTTCGGGCTGTCCGAGACGGCCAGCCGGGATGATGGTAGCCAAATGGCTTTCGAGCGCCGGGCGATCGGCATCCGAAACTCCAAGCTTGCCGAGGATCGCAGTATCTACCGGTCCCGGGCTCAAGATGTTAACGCGGATCTTTCGGGGCTTGAACTCGATCGCCCAGTTCTTTGCAAATGCGGCGATGGCGGCTTTGGAGCCGGCATAAACGGCATGATCCGGCAGAACTTTCGTGGCAGCCAGCGAGCTCGTGACAATGATATTGCCACCATCGCGGATCAACGGTTCCATCGCCTGCACGCCAAAAAACACTCCGCGCGTATTGGTGGCGAAGTGCCTGTCATAGTCTTCCGGTGTGACGGTGCCGGAAGCGGTAAGGTTGATGATCCCGGCGTTGGCCATGTAGATGTCCAAGCTGCCAAACCGGCTCTTCACTATCTCTGCAAGCTTTTGATGGTGTTCAAGGTCGGCAACATCGCCAACGATGCCAATGACGCCGTTGCCTATTTCATCCACCACCTGATCTACGACGTTCTGTCGCCGGCCTGTGATAAGAACCTGCGCGCCTTCCTGTGCAAACAAGCGCGCAGTCGCCTTGCCGATACCGCTGTTCCCGCCGGTAATCACGGCAACCTTGTCTTTCAAATGTTGCATTGTTTATCTCCGTTTTCTGCTGAGACTGAGATAAACAGGAGTGCCTTGCGCCGTTAGATCACAGTCGGGCACATGAGCTGTGCCGGGGAGATGCAAATGCCAAACCTATTGGGTGAGACGTCGGGATTAATGGCGTTTGTTCGGACCGTAGAAGCCGGATCTTTCAGCGCTGCAGCCCGCGATCTGAACACGACTCCATCGGCAGTCTCCAAAAGCGTTGCTCGGTTGGAAAAGAAAATCGGGACACGGCTTTTTTTCCGCACTACCCGTGCACTCACCCTTACCCAGGATGGCCAGCTTTTTTTCAAACGTGTGGCGCCGCTCCTGCGGGAACTCGATTCGAGCGACGATGCGATCCGGTCTCAAGCTGCACCGTCTGGACGGTTGCGCATCAGCATGCCCGGGGAACTGGCGCCATTACTGCTGCCTGGCCTGTTTGAGCGCTTTGCAACTGCCTATCCGGACCTACATCTCGATATCGGTTTGACGGACCGTTTTGTCGATCTTATCAGGGAAGACTATGACGTCGTTCTGCGTGTTGGAGATCCCAGACAGGGCGATCTCATTGTCCGTCACCTGGCAGATCTCCCAATGGTAGTGGTGGCATCCTCGCCATTCCTGAAGAGTTGGGGATTGTTGGGATCCGCAGAGGCCCTGACAGGCGTTCCGTTCGCCCGATTTATGTCCGGTGGCATGGTATCGCCCTTGCGTTTGGCCGATGGAAGGACATTCATTCCCTCTGGGCGTGTTGACTGCGATTCTGGACGGGCTTTGATCTACGCCGCGCGGAGCGGTCTTGGTGCGGCTTATCTGCTAAGATGTTTGGTCGCCCGAGAGCTGAATGAGGGCGTCTTGCTCGACCTCGTACCCGAACTCGCCCTGCCCAAGCTACCGTTCAATGCTCTGCACGCCTTCGGGCGCACGGTGCCCTTGCGCGTAAAGTTGTTCTGCGACTTCATGGCGGGCGAAGCCAAAGCCCTTGCAGCGATTTGAGCTTCACGACCATTGGACTGGCGAGACATGCCGCCGATTTCGACACCGCTGAGCGTTACGCTGGATTTGTTGCTGCAAGTTCCAAAGAGATTGCGCCGATATCGCCTGTGCCGCCTTGTTGCGTCGTGTTATCTCCGTTTGGCGTCCACGAAGCCCATGAGGAGGGCTCCGTCCGTTTCGCAGCGGCGCCGCAGCCGAGGGATCAGGTCCGCGGTGTCGCGGACGGGTTCGGGTGCGGAGATGATCCAGCCAGTCCCTCGGCGCTCGGCAACGCACATCCATCGCTTCTTACGGTCGACACTCCAATAGCAATGAGCGACAACAGCCACAGACATTCCCGACCTCCCGCTTTGCACCATGT
>Ga0315914_1006940_pt1 | contig 15862 bp, 12 predicted proteins | sample MpolenodulesMG_FD_203920 | JGI IMG/M metagenome (GOLD analysis project Ga0315914, IMG submission 203920) | Medicago polymorpha root nodule microbial communities from Los Angeles, California, United States - elongated nodules | ecosystem: Host-associated > Plants > Roots > Nodule | place: USA... | reverse complement strand
TTGTGTTTCTCACACACACACACACACACACACACACACACACACACACACACACACACACACACACACACACACACACACACACACACACACACACCGCGCAATTTATACTAGTTCCTCTCACAAACCAAGAGTAGAGAGCGCAATTTATACTAGTTCCTCTCACAAACCGAGAGTAGTCTTGTCCCGTTTCACTTCTAAGGGATTTTCACTATAATCACTAAGATTACAAATGCTCAGGCACACAAACAAGAGACTTTTGATGCTCAAACACACAAGCAAGAGACTATTGATCATTAATTTTCTTGTACATGTAGTATCAAACGGTTTCACGTTGGATTCATTGCATTTCAAGTTTCAAACCAGCTTATTAACTAAGGTTCTTGTTAACGAGTGTCCTCGGAGCACTCTTTAAGCATTTCAAAAGAAGAAATTATTTCATAAAAAAGTCAAATATTTCAATTTACAATGCATTGATTACACAAATTTAAATAAAAAATTACCTTTTAAAGGTCTTAACGAGTGTCTTTAACATTTCACACTAACAAAAACAATGATATGCCATTTATTTTACCTACATAATTGTTGTTCTTGACAAATTGGACTGTGGTTCTAATATGAAAAATCTCATGTATAAGTTCAACTCTTGTTTTAATATGAAAAATCTCTTGTATAACTTCACACACTTAGATTAATACTGTATTGTATCACAAAATTTGTTATGCAATACTTGTTTTTTATTTCTTGTGGTGTTAAATTAAAGTTAATTATTAATTGATTGGTAGCGCTTTAAATTTATTAATTTATTCAAAAACATTTTATTGGTAGTGCTTTATTAATTATGGATTTGCTTCGAAAATTGCTATGAAAGTTTAGTTTTGGATTGCTGCGAAATTGCTATGATAAATTTAGTTGTGGTTTTGCTGCAAAATTGCTATGATCAGTCGTAGATATGTTGCTACAAAAGATACATTTTGAATACTTGTTTGCTGCGGAATAACTAAATATTTCCAACGATTTTTTTTCCTACTAACTACGGATTTACTAAGAATTATTTCCCTAACAATTTATCTCTCAATCCATGCTAAAACCAATTCAATAGGTATTTCGTAGCATATCTCTAACTAGGGGTGGCAAAACAGGCCCGGCCCGTCAGGCCAATTCGTTTAACCTGCCATTTTAAGCGGGTTGGGGTGAGATTTTGAGCCCATCTCTCTAGTTGGTCCGCCCCTGTTAAGCCCGCTGAAAAAGCGGTCATAGCGGGTTGGGGCGGGCTAGCCCACAGACTTATTAAACTTTCTTTTTTTACTATTAGTGATCGAATTTTTAATTTACACACCCCATAAACAATTGGGCCAAATGATATCAACCCAACCTCAAATTGTCTCACTCTCTCTTATAGTGATAAGTGATAACTGATTCACCACTAGTCCACTACCTCTAGAAAAAAACTGATTCACCACTGCATTATATTGAGACTTATTTCATGTTGTTGGATTTATTTTGTAATTTGTTTTATGTTGGATGTATGATGGATTTATTTTGAGATTTGTTTAATGTTAGAGTCTTTATATTGAATTTATTATTTTTATAATAGCAGCGTATTTGTTAATAACAACCGACAAAAAACATTTTAAAAAATAGACGGGTCATCCCGCCAGCCCACTAGTCCGCCATTAGGCGGGGCGGGTGTGAGTTTGAGCCCACCCCCTCAAGTTGGCCCGCCCCGCCCCGCCCCACCCCGTTTTTGGCGGGCTCATAGCGGGCTGGGCCTAAACGGGGTGAGCTGGCCCGTGTTGCCATCTCTATCTCTAACTAAGTTCATTTGCTAGTAATTAACTACGAATTAACTGCAAGCTTCATTGTAGCAAATCACATATTTTCTTGGATGAAATGCCATGGAAAATATTAGAAACAAAGATTTACAAGAATTAAGAAACCACGTCCTAGAATAGAAGAAACTAAGCGAACCATATCAGAAGGCAACCGGAGGAGGTAAACCAAGCAAAGAGGAGACATGAAAAATTACCTCACCATAAGATTTGTTTTGAAAGAACAAACACTACAATATAAATTTAATCCGTAAAATTTCATATTAAACTTTACCTTGAGTGACTGAGAGGGTGTGTAGGAGTATTGGAGGAATTACTTGGCTGCATTAAGAGATTTTAGATAGTGTGTAACGTAAAAATTGAGTGAAATGATAGGGAAAGAGAGGGGGTTTTCATAAAGTGTTGGTTCCATTGTTTATTGTTACTACCTTTGTGTTATACCTAGGTGAGTGAGTCTCCAATAGATGAATTGTGATATGCTATGCAAAATCTTAACAGATAGATTATGATGATGAAGATACATATGCAGTATGAGTGGGTCTCAAAGTTGATGTTGTTCAACAAATTGAATGTGACTTTGGGAATGGCAAATTAAAAATGCAGTGTGTGGCAGCACAAATAATGGCAGTAGTTACGTCTTTCAATGTTGGGAATGGGGGATACGGAAGAAAACCAATTGGTCAGGGATGAGAGGAAAATAATGGCAGTAGCTACGTCTCATCACAAGGCTCTAATAAATTCTCACAACATCGTCTCGACGATAAATAAATTTCCTGAATGAATTTTGATGATTTTCAAGGTATATTCAAATTTTTATATTTAGTTCTTCCCGAAATCATTCAAATACATGAAATAAGGTCAAAACACATAATCATGACATATTACAATTTAGTGAACTCAAAACATAAAATGTATTCAACTATATTTTCATGCTTAGCAAACATACTTGTTTTGACATTGTACAAAAATTAAGAGAATAAAATTTAAAACGGCAAAGGCCCTATTCTAGGTTGTCCTAAACTACGGGTCTTACAATGTTGGAATTAGATTCAAACAAGTTATCTTTTCTTTGGTTTCGAAGAGTGTTGTGGACTCTTTTATCTTGCGAGACAATGATAGAGGGGTAGGTTCCATTTTAAGTAGAAGTTGTTGTCCTTTATCATCATTCCTTAAAACCTCTTATGTTCAACTTCATTTTAACATTCCACTTTATAGTGATCCTTTGATTTTAATGAATTGCATTAGTTTTCTCTTGTATATATGAAAGGAACAAATAAAATCAATAATTTTTTTTAACTATTTGACATGAAGATAATTAGACCAAAAAAGGATCAATTGTTATAGAATTTTTCGAAACAATATTATTATTATTTTTACAATAAGTAGTTTTTAGAACCTTGATGAGTGAAAAATAATATAATGAGTTCTGTAAGTCCAATTCCAACGTGCTAAGACAATTCACCGTAAAGCACCCATTTTGGAAGCTTAAGTGGGACCAATATATACACATCACTCATTATACACTATTTTAACGTTAATAATAAATAAACACCTAATTTCTCCGACCTAACTCCTCAAATTGTTTTTTTACTAAATCGACCCCATCAATAACTATAAATCATTACATTTCAACCAAAAAAAATCATTTTAATACAATTAATTTATTGGGTCCCTAAGAGAGAGAGAAGCTGCTTCTATAGTCATCCTTTTCTACAAGCATCCAATTTGTTCCCTCCATAATGAGGGAGCCTATTTAGCTGTGTTAAGTAGGTGGAGCGCCCATCATTGTGGATTCTCTAATTCGTACACGAAATTTAGAGGTACAAATTTAGTAGGTCATAAATTTTACAACGAAATGGTATTGTTGTCTTTGAATTTCCACAATCTGATGTCCCTAGTATTGTGTGTGGTAACAACCTTCTTCATTCCAACTGCTAGGCATGTAACAGAAGGTCGAGAATTCCTAGGAATGGCATCAATATTTATGTAGGTATCTTCAGGCAATCTCTTCCCCTTCCTTCTTTGGATGGAACCTGAATTACTTTGATAAGTTGATAACAATCTATCCTCCGTAATACAACTTGAAACAATGTTGCCATCATTTTGATTTAGAAATCTTAAGATACCATCTATTCCTCCAACAGCCAATGTTGATTTGTCATTCTGCATGTGCTGTAAGGAGGACACGACATTAGGACTCACTCGTGTGTTCCACAACAGTTTTCGTGTCCTGCATGATGTAAAAAAAACAAGATTGTGTATATGAGTGATGAAATATATAAAACTTTGCATTGGTCAAGTAAAAATGAATGATTGTTTTTTATGTGAATCAGGTATCCTCTACACGCAATTACAACAGAGGCTAATCCCTTGAGCTGAATAGGACCACAATGCGTGGCAAAGCATTCCCTCGAGATTTAACATTGTTACATTCACAAGGCTGGAATCGAACCCAAAACCTCTGAAATAACTAATGGTTTATGCATGCAGAGCATTTATGTTCCAAATCAACCTAATCTTTTGACATCTAGAGAGGAAAAGAACTAGGGAAGACTATCTAGCAAAAGCAAGGACAAATTAGGGAAGGCGTAAAGCTTCATCGAGCACCTTAATACCTGTCAGAATATACGAAAACAATCAGTTCCTAGAGTCCACATGTATTACAGGTGTGATGAAAATACTAATATGGAAAATCCATAAATTTCTACAACTTATCAGGGTTTTAAAATAGGTGTGATTATGGCTGCGACATGAAGTTTTTGAATGTCTTTGTTACTACGATTATGGCTGCATCAATTGCATTTGACCACAATTCTCGATAATATCAAGGATTGCAGTGCAACGGTGATTTAAAACCTTGGAAATGATATATCATGCTTTATTACACGCGTCTTAATTTGTTTAGGAATGCTTAATGTTAATGCCCCCTACCCCTAGCAATAACCTTTAATACACTACTGCAAGCATACCTCATGTCCCAACAATATGTATACCCAACAGCTGATCCGGCAAACAATAGATGAGAGGAGGGTTTTAAACACAGGGTCTTTATGCCTGCGAGGAAAACAGAACATAAAATAAGATTTTCACTTGCTGCATCAGAATTTGTAGTGCTTAATTTCCTGCATTTGTCAAAACTGATTATGCCACTGCATGCAAAATTAATATTCTAAACATGTAAATAAATACTACTTCGTCAAGGAGTAATCCACCAAATAATATAAAATCATATTAACTTAACCCCAGTTGAAGTGCCACAAGTACTGTAGTATATCTAATATATGTACAATCACATAGCATAGAGGACACACAAGTGCAAACCAAACACCGGTGAAATTATAAACTACTTCCAATGTTGAGTCAATATAATATTGGCTCCATTATAGTATCCCAGGTTTGGCTACACAAACATTATCTCCCATTGTCTCAACAGTTTGCATAGTTCCCGCCTTTAGGCATGGTTTTTTTTTTTATGAATCAAAAGCGAAGGAAGGCATCAGGAGATAGCTTGACATCCCAGCTAGGTTGGCACCCCAAGGTTACCCCCATCCTCTACCACCTTGTTCAAAAAATTTATTAAAAAAGGGAAAACTGTACAAGAGGGGGGACCAAACCAAAACCCTCAGAAAAAAAACAGGAAAAAATAAGCCAAAAGACAAAGCAAGAGACCTAAGGAAAACGGAAAGTAGGAAGTCCGAATTTGTCTCTATAAAAAATCAGCTCTAAGAAACGTGGGGAGAGAATCCCACCAAAAAGCATCATCCAAGCCGAGACCATCGTTCGCTAGCTTATCCGCACAACAATTTCCTTCGCGAAAAAATATGAGATGAAAGGATGGATGGAAATGCCTCCATGCGTACAATTATGTCACCTGTTGCGAAAAGCAAAAGGAACTAACGCGGGGAACTAACGGAGCTCTATTATTCAGACAATAAGAAGTAACTTGAATAGAATTCCAAATACCATCCAGGAATATTTGATAAAGGAACCATTGGTTTAGCCACAAACATCAACAAAGGCCTATGATTAAAGAAAAAATCTTTCAGGGCAATACGAGAATCCGAATTACCAATACCTCGAATGTTCCAGTAAAAAATCTTCAGTGAGGAGTAGTTGGAGGATCACCCTTAGACCGGGTATTATAAGCGGACCTGTTAAGATTCTTTTTCTGTTTCTTTTTCAAATGTAAGGAAAGGCGCGTTATCATTATCATTTTGCTCAACCAAAATGTGAAGCACCAAATTCAAATCCTTTTGAAGAACGGAGCAAAATTCAAATCCTTTAGGCATGGTCAACAAACCATTTTAAACCAAACTGAATCCAACATAAACCAAACCACCTAGAACAATATTTGAACTAAACTGGTTTTAGTAAGTTATGATTCTGTTAGACGGTTCTGAGTATTGAAGGCAGTTATGCTATATTATATTTTAATTAGGAGGGCAGTTATATATTGTTTTAATTAGGACAGTTATGGTTATGTGTGGCAGTTATGTATTTGTGTTATAAATAGGAAAGTTATGGGGCAAGGGAAAGGTGGGATTCTGTTACTTGGTAAAGGATTGGGAGAGACCCAACTCTCGAACATTTGGGAAGGTAGAGATCCAAGACTCTCGAATTTCTTGGGAATCTATTGTAATATTGATATTAATTTGTATTGTGGTACCGGTTTCTATCAGATTCAAATGCTAAAAAAAATGATTCCGACCAGACCATAAACTAACCAAACCAAACCCACATCCAAAATACAAAATCGTGACTGACTTTTATCAAAATTGAGAATAGATGTTGCATGATGCTCATCAAATAAAAAAAGGAAACACGGTTTGATTCTTATGATTTTGTTGCATATCATGAATGAAATCATGCTAAGCACGATATTAATATTAATTAGAAGGGATAAACCATTACCTCTAAAATCACTTGATCTAAGTGTAGCTACTTTCTGAACAGAAGTAGGATCTGATATTGTTATATTCCCCGAAGTGGAGCCACTTAGTATCAGTTGATCTTCACTTAAACATAAACACGTTATAGGTGCAGAATGCATTCTGCAAATAGTGAGTTTTACATACAATAAATGTTAGACGGCATGTTTAAGTTATTCATCAATCAATACAAATGAATCAACCTATACCAATGAGATTTATGATTTTATACAATATGCAGCTTGTGTTCTTTTCAAGATAAATTTAATGTGCAGTGACAGCAGATAATTTATGGACAGAAATAAAACAGAAAAAACTGCAAGATACCTTATAATTTGAGAACATCTCCTACTATACATGTCAAAAACGCGAACAGACCCATCATCACATCCAACCATCGCTTCTGGATCAAAATAACTGCAAGCACATAAGGGGGAAAAGAAAAACTTTCAGGTCAAAATCAAGATCCTATCTAGGAGTGGAAGAGGAATGTACACAATCTTAACACAGGTCACGTGATCGTATAAAAGTACAATATAATATAATTAATTAACAGGTGTAATAATATACTAAAGTTTGAGTAAGAATTTAGATGTTTGGTTTGTAGTTATTGCAAATGTTAATCTTTTTAATAGTAATTATAGAAAAATAACAGGAATAGAGCAGAACAGAAAAATCACGAAGGCTTGTATTTCACAAATGAAGCTTAGAGCAAGCAACATACTGCCTTATGAGACTCGATTGAGATAAATTTTCAACTTCATGCCAGCAAAGCATACAAGATTCTGAGTCTGACTGTCTTATGCAACAGAATTAGAAATAAACCAGAAGAAAGAGCATTGTTTTTGTTTACCGCATGCATGAACCTTTTATGAATTTGCCTTCAAGAGAAGGAAATACACTTCTTTTCCCATTCCGCCTCCATATGCATAAATGACTGCCAATTAGACCAACGATCTACAAATGAATATTAAGAGATATAAAGCATAAAGCATGTAAAACCTCAGCCAAACTTTTACAATTGAAAACAATTATACTTATTAATACTAACTTTTAGTAGAATGTGAATTAACTAACCAAACTATTTAAGGTTTTTCATTCCTAAGAAAAGTTTTACAATATTTCTTATGCTTTCACTAAACAAGATTAATCCATAAAACATTCAATCATTGACCTTGCTCTCGTCAAAATCAAAGTCCACTAGAGAAAGCGTATCAGGTATCGAGTATTCTTCTACACATTTATAGCGGTCTAGTGACCAGAGACGAATAACCTACATAATGCCAAGAGAATAGTTAGTACCCATGGCTAATCAAGTTAAAAAATTATACCACATGAAAAAGAATAAAAATAAAATATCAATAAAAGGTAGATAAGATAACAATATAACATGAATTTGTACTGTTTTAAATGACAAATATGCTCCATTTAAATGATTAACAATACAGAGTGTTAAGAGTCCCACATCGGTTAGGAGATGGCCTGACAATGTGTTTATAAGTGGGGGCAATCCTCACCTCACAAGCCGGTTTTGTGGGGCTGTGTTAGGCCCAACCACAATTTCTAAGACAGAGAAAGTGCACTTCTAAAAGCAGAATAAAAATCCATATTAGATATTTAAGGAATCTATTGATGAAGTTTTCTACAGCCACAAAAGAATAGGCAGTAACCCTTTGAATCGCTTGTCTTTTCTATGCTCATGTGAATTTAAAGTTCAATCATATCTTCTCTTTTGTCATACTACTTATGAAAAAACTATATACTTCAAAGTTGCAAGATACATATATGGAATTGGTGAATAGTTACTATTGTGATTGTTCTATACGATTGTTAATTTACTGCTGCCCACAGAATACAGTTTTCTCAGACACTATAGGATCATTAGATATTGTCTTGTGAGGATGTGTAGATGCACATACATGTACCGTTCATGGTTCATGACTACCAACTCATAAACCTATTAATCATACTCGACAAACGATATGGATGTCTTGAGCGATAACTTAGAATAGATCATGCAAAGTTAGTCATAGAACCACAAAGCAGTTCATAATCCACCGTAGGTTTAATATACCATAAAACAAACTTTATACCAGCTGCTCAGGGAAGAATGTCTTTCAGAACAGGAAATTGGAAATGCATAAGATATAAGAATATTGTCCACACCTTATCTCCCACACCAGTAACAAGCGTGCCCATTTTCATTCGGCACTGAGAAATCCTGAATGGAGAGGCAAAGATTGAACATCAGTATACAGTCCAAACGTTTATATGGTGTGTACTTATCAAACAGATGTACACAAAATAAGCAAGTAGTTAAGTGATCAGAGTATTGATTCATCATTGATATCTACATCAGAGTACTAATACTAAACAGTTTTTGCATATATAATCCATTAAGTTCTAGTTATGGGAAGCAGAAATAGTCGCACAGATGTCATAGGATTATGGGAATAATGCCGGCAGTTAAAAAATAAATGTCCATATGAAACCAGTAACTAAAGCCGTTTAAGCAAGAATTGCCAACTATCCTCAGCAGCATTAACATTTAACAAACTCTTCATAAAATTTCAAAAATGATCTGAGTTCAGTTCGACATTTTAGCGAACATGGAACAACATTCATCATAGCTTTAAAATTTTGACATGCACATGCACATATCCACACTATTAAATCCGTATTATATGGCATAATATGGAAGTTGCGGCGTAATATAATGTGTCGGACTTTTTGACAACTGTCATGTGCAATTTGTGAAGGAATGCCCACCATAGGCTACAATGGGCGTGTTTAATCATAGATTTTCAGCCTTTCACTGTATTCCGCCATCAACAACGCTGGTATAAATAATTTATTTATCTGTACTCATACATAAATGTATATATAGACACGGACATATACACATTTTATGTCACACACAAACATTTACACAAATTGTAAAGTAAATACTACTAATACTAATTATAAAGTAAAGCAAGTGATGGTTGAAAAACAATACTCCCTCCATCCCTATTTATAACACCATATGACAATTTTTATGTGTATTACTAAATTACCCTTTCTATATAAATGTGTTCAATGTTGATTTTTTATATTCCATAGTAAATTGATAGTGGAAAAAGAGAAATAAATGTATCCAGTAATGTGTAGTAGAGAGGGTCTTATATTAAGCAACAAGCGAATGCTCCAAAAGGGTCATATAATTAGGTACAATACTAACTTTAAAGAAACTTGTTAGTAACTTACGTTGTAGAATGACCTTTCCACTGATCAACATGAAACCCACCACATTGAAGCGCCAGTCTATGCTGCTCCATAGCAACATCCCTTAAAATCACCCTCAATGACTTTTTAGTATGTTCAAATGACCTCAAACTTGAAGCATTGTTCCTCAACTTCCTCTCATAAAACTCTCGCAGTGACCGAGACTCAAGTATTTCATTCCTTCAAAAAAAAAAATAGCAATTAGTACGAAGCAAGGACACATACACATCACATACATGTAGGAATTGATAATAATCTTAGAAAATGACATTATTCTATGTACTCACACGCGTAAGTGTGTTGTAAGATGTTAAATGGGTTTAGATCTCATCCTAAAAGTTAGCTCAAAGGATGAAGGTACTCAAGCGTATTTATACACTCAACAACGCAGAAACCTAAGCAATGTGGGACTAGAAACAAACTACAAACAACTTCAAAACCAACTTCAACGTCACTGACACTTGTCAATCCTATCAGTTTTGTTAGTATTGATTAAGTTAGTTGTTAATCAGTTGCACTTAGTTGCTAGTTGGTTATATTCAATACCATAGAATGACTATAGAAAATGCATTTTACACACAAACTAATCAATCAATTTCATTCTATCACTTCCAAAAAAATTATTATTCTCTTTGTTGAGCTCCACCATGCTTATCAACTGTGTCAGAGTCGGATACCGACACATGTCAGACACCAGATACCAGATACGTCTTCCATCAAAAGTGTCGGTGTTACAAATTAACTATTATTTTTGTTCAAATTGCAAACAGAAAAGGAAATGAAAGGGAAAAGAGAAGCTACCAGAATTTGCAAACGAGAGAGCAACGAGCAAGGTCGAACATGTTAAGGAAAACGAAGATGATAGAGAGGATGTCGCCGTCGAGGGAAAGTATTGTGGACGGAGTATTACAGCGGCGCTTATTTTTGTGGTCGGTGGAAGCGGTGGCCGGAGTAGGATGCATCTTCTCCGGCACCGCCGTGAAACTTTGTTGTGGCGGTGAAAGGCAGCTGTATGAAGTCTTCTCTGCTCTCTCTACTATACTCAGGCAGCGTATGGCATCGACGAGAATTGTAAGGTTGGGAAATTTGATCTCTTTTAATAAGGAAAAATTACATCACCTCCTGAATTCTATTGAAACGGCACAGACATCTCCTCTAGTTTTGAAACTTACAATAATCTCCCTTAAGTTTTCGTCAATTAGACAAACACCTCCCTTGTTAACACCGATAACTTTCTGTTATCTTTTTTTTTTTTTTAATTTTGAAAAAGATAGTGTGTTTTTACATGAGGAATGAATTCATTTGAGAGAATTTCTTTTTCTATCAAACCATCAAGCTAGCATAAACCGTTAAAAATACTTTTAGTTCACTTGAGAACATAGCAATAAAGGTTGTAGAAAGTATGAAAAGTTAGAATTATGCTCTTTACCTAAACTGTTTCGCTCATTTCTAAGTAAAAAGACGAATATACTTACACGCATGTTAACTCATGCTAGTACAAATGGCAACGTAAGTTAACACACGTTGCGTGACTTAATATGCGCTAGTGTTAATTGCAGCGTGAGTTAACTAACGTTGTCATTTGTACTAACGTGAGTTAACTCATGTTCATAGCAGACAGCAGAAAATGCAACTAATGCAGTGCAGTACTGAACAGGTAACTGGAAAGTTAAAATTGACATGTAATCACGTCACATTCATAACTTAACCGAATTACGACAGTTTAACAAGATTATCGGATAATACAACATAATCGAACAAAATACACAAAAACATCGTTTTTCTCACAATCATGTAAATCACCAATAAACGGTCCAAATTACACAAACTCGTCGAGAATGACCCCTAACCACTTAAACACACTTAATGACACGTAAACGATCCAAATTACACCAATTTGTCCATAAATTTTTAAAATTACATAATCTCACATAAACGGTTCAAATTACACAAACCGGTTATGTAATATTAGTAATAGTGTAATAGTCACCAATAAACGGTCCAAATTACACAAACCGGTTATGTAATCAATGTCGCTATCATCTTTGAGAAGTTGTGGATAACACACGGTCTTCTAGAAGTCCTCTTCCTTATCCTCCCCCAAGTCCAGGCCTGGCACATTTACTATCACATCACGTGTTCTATGATTTGAACCAATATGGATAAAGAAGTCGTCTGAAGATACACAAGATCCAGTTAAACTTGAAGTTCGTTATGTAGATGTGAAAAAGAGGGCTTGGTTCACTGTAAACCCCACCGACAAGTTGGACGAGTTGAAGGTAAAACTTGACGACTTCTTTATCCATATTGGTTCAAATCATAGAACACGTGATGTGATAGTAAATGTGTCAGGCCTGGACTTGGGGGAGGATAAGGAAGAGGACTTCTAGAAGACCATGTGTTATCCACAACTTCTCAAAGATGATAGCGACATTGATTACATAACCGGTTTGTGTAATTTGGACCGTTTATTGGTGACATTGATTACTAATATTACACTTCACCCCTAGTTGAATAATTAGAGACAAAGTCATGCGAGCAATAATTGGTGTGACATAACCGGCCACCGAAAAAATAATTCATTTCATATATTTATATAATATATAATATTAGTTACATATTGGCCATAAATATCCAAATTACACAATCGGCCACCAAAAAATATGTCGGGGTGTAATACCACCAAAAAATAGGACGAACACCGACCGACCCAAAAGTGTCATAACCTATCTAACTAGACTAGTGATTGTGCATTATCTTCGTCTTCATCCATGAATTTGAAATCTTGTTTTGGTTTCGGAGTTGGAGTGTCACAAGTAATAAGATTGTGCTCATTTGTTGGTTTCTTTGGCGGCTTTGGCTCCTTAGACATGAGATCATCGAAGGCTGCTTGTCTATCCATAAACTCAAAATGTCATTTCTCCGCCTCACCAATCTTGTGAGTCATCCACTCCTTACAAGGAGGTGGTAGCGGGCAATCCTCTTTCAACTTCACATGAAGAAAGTGGTCCGGAATTAAGCAAAGGCATATTATGTTGGAATGTGGCTTAAGTGGTGGAGCATGCCGGATTGAAAAATATGTCTCACATGGACCACCCATTTCGGAAAAAGTCAATAGAACAACCACTCTATTGTAGCAAGTAGCAATAATGTGACCCATATCCGGAGTGGTCAACCACTTCTCTGAAGACGCAATACTACTTTTACTTGTTGGAGGGTGCAAACCATCCAAGATAAGTTTATAATGCCTCTCGGTAGCATATATTGGCAAGTAGTCACTCTTGTGATTTTTCAACTCATTAATAAGTGCATGATGAACCAAAACATGATTTTCCTCGTTAAATCCCATGTGCCTAGCTATGACTCGGAAACCACAATTACCATCCCCTCTAACATTGACAATGTCTTCAATGTAAGGCCTCATGATATTTGAAATTTGTGAAATGTATGGTATTTGCAAATAAGGTTTTGGTTTTGAAGTAGGAGTCGAAGCTTGTGACCGGGAGCAAGTGCCAAGTCGTGAACCTTTACTCTTTGGAACATTACTCTTGCCATGTGAGCATTGACTATCGGGATATTGAGCATCAATAGTCTCCCACCTAGAGGGGATTCGACTCGTGGACCTCGTTTTTGGTGTAGACTTTACCGTTTTAGGTGCTCCCTTGGTGGCCACTTTTCTCGGAGGTGGCTTCAACATTGTGTCCTCCGGAAATCCTAGGTCACACAACTTTTCTTTGATGAAGAGTTTTATCTTTTAAGGGGCCCTCTTGACACGTTCTTGAATGGCGTCCCATTCCTCCATAATGGAAAAATTGGCATCAACATCTTCTCCAATTACACATAACCTTCGCAAATGAGGGTGTATTTCATCCAAAAGATTAGGCAATTCTTTCTTTCTCTTCTCGGCAAGAATACAGGCATAAGGCAACCCGATCGTTGCCATTTGCACACAACCACAATCTTCTTTAGCAAAGCCGAATCTCCTAGAGCGTTCAAATTCTTCATAGATGAAACTCAAAGCGGCCTTAAAGACATACCCCTCCAACTCTGAGAATAATTTTTTTTCTGTATTTGTGTACCATGGCGGTTATGCTCCTCCCAAAATTCCCTTGTATCTCACCGAATTGGTTTTTCAACATTTTGTCAATTTCATCCCAACATGATGCCAAATCTCCCACACTACTCCTCTAGTATCTTTTCAATTATGCATGAGCCGATTCAACAATGTTGGTGGTTCTACACCCTAGATGCAAGTATTTATTTGTCCATGCCCTCACAAAATGCTTCTTAAGGGGAAAAACGGTTTCCTCAACATATTTAACAAACAATGGGAACAGTCCGCATACCTCATCTTTGAATGTCAACCATGCAATTGCAAATGAATCCTCCGTAGGAGAGTTAACCACATCTCTCCAAGCCCTCACTATTTTCTTAACAAGCTCACAATGCTTGTCATCCTCCGCTTCCTTCGCATCTTTGTCAACAACTTTTCCTTTCGAAGGCTTGGCTTTGACTTTACAATTCGTGACGCACCTAGATTTGACATTCTTCTCAATATGAAAATAGCAAAGTACATGGTCCATTTTAGGGAGAACTTCGGCAACGGCTTTCATCAAAGCGGGGTCCCTATCGGTGACAATCACCTTAGACATGTTGTGTTTTGAGGTCAAAAGACCAACCAACATCTCAAGTTTCCAAATGAAGTTATTCTCTCTTTCAAAGGAAAGAAAGGCAAACGCAACCGAATAGGTCATTTTGGTAGAGGTCACACCAACAATCTCAAATAACGACATTTTGTAGGTATTGGTTTTGTAGGTGGAGTCCATGACCAAAACAGTGGGAAAAGTGTTAAGTATATCAATTGAATCCCGATGAGCAAAGAATAAGTCTTTAAGAGTGGTTTCGTCGCTATTTGCTCTTGTGAAATAGACATATTGATGCTTCTCCAACTTTGTAATCAAGTATTGCAACTCCGTCTTGTCCTCTCATTGCCCCTTGCGACATCTAGTTCGCGTATTATACACTTGTTTGACGAGTGTCAAATTTTATTTGTTTTTTTCCTTCAAATCCATGAGAATATTCCTAGGCTTTGCCAAGCTCTTTTTCATGTCGATAACTCTTTGCTTCTCCTCCGCTTTTAGTCGACCCGCAAGAAGGTGGCCAGATAACTTTGGCGCCAAGTCATGGTTGTGAATTCCACAAAGCATTGCAATCCACCAATCTTGTGTTTTTTTTTTATCAAAGAAGCATTTCAACCTAAACAGACAATTACATTTCCTTGTGCCCGTGCCTTCAAGCTTCGATTTCTTCTTCGTCTTAGGTGGCTTGTATTCACCACTCCTCTCACATTGCATCGTCATGTATGGCGTTATTGTACTAGATTTATCTATAGAAATAGTAAATTCGGCCCTTGCCGCTTGTCGACGAACCCAACCAAGTAATTCTTCACGATCTCTCCATCATTCAATTGTTGTAAAAAATGATCTGGTGTTTACTTCAATAACACGAACACCGGCAGTACCGGTTTAGGCTTCTCTTCAAAGTTACCGGTAGGTACTGGTTTTGCTTGGTTGTGAACTATGTGAGCTTGAAAAGGAATTTTCACTTTAAACTCCACTTGTTTGGTTGGTTTGACATCGCCGGACGCTATGCCGGAACCTACGCCTACGCCTACGCCGGAAGCTTTGCTTTTGCCCGGTTTAGAATCAACGCCATCCTCCCCCACATTTTCAACCATCTCACTCAATGTCTATTCAATACAAAAATAAGAAAGAAAAAATAAATAAATAACTTGTGCGGCAAGCAAAGCAAGTAAAAAAAGTGGCGCAAAAATTCAAA
>Ga0315914_1006939_pt1 | contig 15864 bp, 14 predicted proteins | sample MpolenodulesMG_FD_203920 | JGI IMG/M metagenome (GOLD analysis project Ga0315914, IMG submission 203920) | Medicago polymorpha root nodule microbial communities from Los Angeles, California, United States - elongated nodules | ecosystem: Host-associated > Plants > Roots > Nodule | place: USA... | reverse complement strand
TGTGTGTTCGTTGTTTTTACTATTTCGATGTTGTATTCTGTTTGTGTGGTGGTGTTGTTATTGTTGTTTAGGTGAGGAGGCAGGTGTTTGTTGAGGGTAATTTCTTTTGGAGGCGACCTCTGTTATTCGAGTCCTTGTTCATCGTCACTAGCTCTTGTTTGCGTTTTTTTGGTGTTGTTAAGGTGTTTAGGGTGTTTGGAGGAAGCGGCCCCCATTGAGTTGAGCCTTTTCCTTTTGATATGTTTTTTGTTTGCACCATCGCATATCATGTCGGTTGTCATACTTTTTTATATGCTGGTTTCCGATGGGCCAATTACTTTTGCTTCGAGATTGAAGTCGGTGTCTAGCTGCAATCTTGTTTGGCGTGATTTGGTGTTTCTCTGGTGTACCGAGGGTGAGGGGTGCCCTTCTGATTTGATCTTAAAGTCTGGTGGACTGATCACTTTTGATTCGAGATCGAGAGTCAGTTCTTTGTATCAAGTTTGGTTTTGGGCTTTTTATGGTTGCTTTCGGTGGATCGGAGGTCGATAGATGGTGGAAGCTGAATGATCTTTTAGATATGAGCATTTCAATGTGGCTCTGTTTTGGTCTTCAGGACTGAGAGTTTATTTTTTAGGGGTGTTTTTCTTTGGGGGTGAGTAGTGACGACGGGTGGTGTTGGATATCGTTTTTACAGTGGTCATTTTCGTGAAGGTGTCTGTTTTAGGTGGTGACGTTTATTTTGGTGGGTGTTGTCCTCATGGTGTTTTTAGGGTGTTTATTTTCGGGTGTTCTGCCTATATACGACGTCTTTTATTTGTATTCTCAGTTTCACCGGTCTCTGTTTGTTTTGAGCAGAAATTTAGTTGTTTAATAAAATTTGTTATTCAAAAAAATATAAAATCTAAAATATAGGAGGTTTGACACGGTTCAAATTATATAATTCAAACGATTAATATTGATTTTAGAATAAATTTTAGACCCGTTTTGAAACAAGAATGAAAGATAAATTGAAGGTATTTTATTAGTTTTTAGGGGATTCCGATTAAATTAAAAATTGTGTAAAAATAATTGGTTCAATAATTATTTTAACATCTGAATATGCAATGAATAGTCACAATAATTCATCGGTGTATCAAAATATTAAAATAGTCTTCGATTGAGTAATCCGTTAATCAAATTAGTGATTGACGCTAAAATAACCCTCAAACTCATATTCGGTAAAAAAAAAGGTTAATAGTTCTTTACCCCCTGTAATATAGGTCATTTTCAGTTTTTCCTCCTGTAAAATATTTTTGTTTTGATTTACCCCCTAATAGGCCAAACAAAAACCAATTTTATTTTATTTTTTCCAAGAATTTTTCGTTTTTGTTTGGCCTATTAGGGGGTAAATCAAAACAAAAATATTTTACAGGGGGTAAATCAAAAAAAATATTTTACAGGGGGGAAAACAAAAAATGACCTATATTACAGGAGGATAAAGACCTATTAACTCAAAAAAAAAACCCTCAAACTCGTATAAACTCTTGGACTGACTGTTAAATAAGCACTTATAAAATAAATATATTAAATCACTTTAATACCAGAATTATTTTGATTAACGAAATACACAATAAAAATTATTTTGAAATTTAAAGGGGGTATAGTGTTATTTGTAACACATTTCGGAATAAAAAAATAAAAATAGATCCCTAAAACAACAAAACCAAACAGCTCCGACCAAACGTTAAACTGGAGTCGCGCTAAACTTCATTTGGCCGGAAAACGGAAGCTTGCTGTTCAGGTTCTCATTTATTTTCCTTAATAAATTTACATGTAAACCTTAGTTCCTTAGAATTGATTTGCGAAATCATATAAACCCTAGAATTGAACAATACAAATTATAATCTGGAAAATTAATTAACTAATTTATCAAATCCGGTTGGATTTGATAAATTTCAGCTTATCTACTGTCATAGGTTTTGTGGGATAACTTATGAAAACAGAAAATTTTCACGCAGTTTTTTTCGGCTTATTTTCATAAGTTCTCCAATATAGCTTATAAAAACAGCTGATAGAATATACAGAAACAATTATGTAAGCTTATGCATGGTAAGCGCAATGTGCTGTAAGCTGCAAATAAGTTGTTTATCCAAACAGACCCTTAAGTCATTGGGGTGAAAACTCAATCCATCCTTTAGCTGATATATGGCGGTAGTTGTTAGTTATACTGTCCATTTTATGCTGCTCAACTTGAAAGTCATGTCCATGTTTTGATGAGGAATATCAATGTTCAATTTAGGGTTAAATATGTGTTTAATTCTAGGATCTATATGATTGTTCAACTCATTTTCATTTGAATATATGCAAACATAAATCATTTTGCCTTAAACTAACTTATGAAGCACGGATATGGACAGGGACACGGGACGGACACTGACACGCCCACACCGCTAGTAATTTGAGAAAATCACATAATTCAGTGTAATTATATGTGTCGGTGTCGGACACGACACCGGGACACGTCTAATCCGAGGAGTGTCCGTGCTTCATAACTAAAATCAATTTTACCACGTTAAAACAAAACACACTTAATACTTCTAGCTTAGTGCATTCACTTTTTTGATTCTTTTCCTGACTCCTACTGATAAAATTGATAAAAATGTTTCATTTCATGTATTTTGGTTCGTAAATAAAGTTTACTATTATAAAATTTTGGTAAAAGTTTATTTTTTATTCGAACATTTCTGAACACTGCTTCGTAGAATTTCATACCTATTTCTTTTCCTGCAGATACTGAATGTCCTGTTATTCTAGGGTAATAAATCATGGTATGGAATATTATAAGTAGGAGAACTCATCTCTCACCATATCTTACGGCTTTGCGAAATTCCTCAGAATTCAGGTAATGTGACGCTTATATTCTTTCTGAAGTTTTTGTTACTCGTTTTCTGAAGTTATTGATCAAAGCATATTTGTAATTTGTATTGACGAAAATAAGAACTTTTACTTTACTAGTTGATGACATTTTTGTGTCAAATTTTATCTCTAATTTAATGTGTTTTTATCTGAGTATAATTTTATTGTTGATTCAGGGGCCAATCAATTATTCCTGAAGGACTTGGTTATAACATAATTAACCCTAGTACTGGATTCCAGCGTAATTTCTATTGCAAAACGCGGTTGTCAAGGTTTAAGCAGGAATTGAGTACAACGTCGTTCCATCAATGTTACCGCTCTTCAGCTTTTGCTTCACAGAATGTTGGAAGGTTGTGTTCCATGCCTGGTTTCCGACACTTCTCATCTCATGCATATGCATCCACAGAGAAAAAATCACAAAAGATGCTTATGTACTTGACAGGCTTGGTCTTTGGAATGGTTGGATTGTCATATGCCGCAGTTCCCCTTTACCGGAGATTTTGCCAAGCAACTGGCTATGGGGGAACTGTTACCCGGCGTGAGGTATGTGTGACTTTGTTTTCACCGGTTTTTCATTTTCTCGTCAGAGTCATTGGCAATTTATTTTTCATTTGTTGATTGCTGTTTGCGAATTTCACATTTTTACAGAGTGTTGAAGAAAAGATTGCAAGGCATGATAGCAATCAAACAGTCACCTCAAGGTGTTATTTTTACCCCTTAGATGTCATCTTTTTACCAATGGTTTGTGATAGGATTATTTTTTATTTGTTTTTTCTCCGGGTTGATGAATGTGTGATTATTTGAAATTGGTCAATTTCCAACAGACACACACACAAACAGTGGGCATTTATGTATATTATAGCAGCCAATAGCGGCCGATAGCTGCGCTATAGCGGCCGCACGTAGCGTAGCGGCGACGAACCGCTACACTAATCGTCGTAGCGGCGCAGAATGAGATAGCGGCCGCTTCAGCTGCTATTTGATTTTAGTTGGAAATTTCCAAATTGACCCTATTTTAAAAATCTTTTATATGGTTTCCAAATTTCTAAATTGATTTTAGGGCATTTTAGGGATTTTCAAAACCAAATTGACTCTGTTGTATGGTTTCATTGTTCTTTTTTTCTTCCCATGTTTTTTGTTTTGATTTATGGTTTCTCTTGTTTTATAATTGTTTTTATTTGTTCCTCTATCTTTTGTTTTTTGGTGTTTTGATTTATGAATGTCTCATGAGATTTGAATGTTATATAAGTGCTTTTTGTTGAGAAATATACAAGTTTGTTTATACTTTATAGCATTATTCATGTAATTTGTTCAAAAAATAATCAAATATCGGTGACCACTATTTGTCATACCGCTATACACTATCCCACTTTCGGGGTCGACCGCTACGCACCACTGTCTGAGATTGACTACTATGATATGATAGTAGTCTTCGAATCAAAATCTATACAGAGGAAGATTAACCTACAAAATTATTTTTTTAGCTGTACTTGGAAAATTTTGCTGCATAAAACTTGCCTTCACCGAAACGTCTTTCATAATCATATTCCTCATATTAGCCATAAGACTTTATATTAGGCACGTTAGGGGACAATTAAGCAATGATTGAATAAGATATATGCTGACAACAAATCATTCAATAAAGCTAAATTAGGGTGCAGTGTTTTAGAAGCTAGCTTTTTTCTTGTTGTAATGGGTTGGTGCTTCATGAGCTATGTTTTTTTTTTCCAGGGAAATTGTGGTACAGTTCAATGCTGATATTGCGGATGGGATGCAATGGAAGTTTGTTCCTACACAGAGAGAGGTTTGTCTTTACTTAATATCCTCAACGTTACCACAAATATGCGGTGTTTCCATCATATAATTTAAATTTATATCTTGGAACTATTAAATAAAATTACAACAGTCCATGATAATTTATTGCTGGCAACTCAAAGAGGGCTACTGGAAGTCAAGCTAAAGCTCTTAGCTTTGTTCTATACGCTCCTTCAAAAATAAAAAAGCTTTGATCTATACAGTTGGTTGTCATAATTTATTACTTGGAAAGTTGGATGTTGCATATGCCCCCTGATACCCAGATGGAAAAGTGAGAATTCTAATGTAGAATAATTCATTTGCTCTACCAGGTTAGGGTGAAGCCTGGAGAAAGTGCCCTTGCATTTTATACCGCAGAAAACCAAAGTTCTACTCCGATAACCGGTGTTTCTACATATAATGTCACTCCTATGAAGGTACCGACTACTGTAGAATACTCTATATTGTATAATAGAAATTGCTATTGAACTCTTCACTTCACAGGCCTTTCTACCATGGTAATCTGAGATTTTTGCAATTACATATTACAAAGTCCCACTTTTTTAAAATTTAGTCATTCAGCTAAGTACCTAATATCAAGTTTCTAAGTCTTCCTGTTGGAATGGAAGTCCTTTGAGATCTCTTTTTTGATGCAATAATAGAGGAGCTTGACTTTGAAGAATTATTTTCATTTTTTCCTTATTCTTTCCTTCTAGAACTCTCCTAAAGAAGCCATTTTATGAAATGTCGAAATCATAAATTTTCTTGTACAGGCTGCAGTTTACTTTAATAAAATACAATGCTTTTGTTTTGAGGAGCAGCGACTGCTTCCTGGAGAGAAGATTGACATGCCTGTAAGTGGTTTTTCAAACTGAATTCCGGTGAGTATGTAATAATATACATGCATCTTGATTATGTGTTTCTTGTATGTAGGTATTCTTTTATATTGATCCGGAAATTGAGGACGATCCTAAAATGGATGGTATAAATAACATAATATTATCATATACTTTCTTCAAGGCTTCTGAAGAATAAGACCAACTTGAACATATGAGACTTAAATAAAGGTGTTGCTTCCTTTCAAAGGGCAAAACAGAAGTCCTGAAGCTCAAGTTGTATTACTGATTTTTGGTGACCGATGAAGGATTAAAATTCATATTGTAATTTATTCTGTCTTACATTCTTTGTCTTACACTTTGTTTCTAAATTATGAAGTTATTTCTTCCGATGAAAGTGATGGAAAACAACCCCTGGGACCGGGTTTTGAAGGTTCCAGGGAATCATTATTTACCTTGCTAAATCAGTGTTGCTTAGGGTTAGTTTATTGTATCATCTGGAATGCAATAGAGACCTGGCACGGGTGAAGAACCTCTAGGTATTAGCCATTTAGATGATCATGCTATCGATTGTAAAAACATGAGAGGGATGAATCTAGATTTTAGTTTAATGGGGTCTATGTATCATTATATTTCATGAAATCCCATTATTTTCAATAATTTAGAATTGGCAGTTTATAAAGATTAGATACCTTGGCAAAATATTAAATTATTCAATTAAGTTATTAATAATTTAAGTTATTAAAATATGATATTCATTTAAAGTGAGTAATATTTCTCCTTCAAAAAAAAGTGAGTAATATTTTATAAATATTAAATTATTCATTGAAGTTATTAATATTAAACATTTATCAATTAATAAAAAAATCTAGAAAAATGTTGTATTAATAAAAAATGGTTCAAAAATCAATCCATCCCTATGTCACTTAAGTGTAATCCATTTTGTTGTATTTCGGTTCAAAGTCATTTTAATGGTTTTTTGGACCGACAGGCCTAATAAGTAATGATTTTTTTTATCATATGCAAATTTATACATATTAATAAATTCAAAATAAAATTTACATTGAATAATTTAAATATCTGGTATAAAACAATTGACTTTTTTAGATACATTGAATAATTTACATATCTGGTATAAAATTTAAACCAAATATATAATATATTCAATGTATCTAAAAAGTCAATAGTTTTTTTGTAAAAAAGGACCGGAGGAGGTAGTAAATTTATATTGAAACTTGTACGTTTTATATTAAATATATACTGACTTTTTAATAAATAGTTAGACTGGTCTGGTTTAATAACATTGATAAAATTGCTTAAAATTCCGGGAAATTCAAAAGTTGGGTTGGAATAATGTTTTGAGACCCTTTATAGTCTCACAAGCAACCGTAAGCAGTGATAGAAGGCCAAACAGCGTCTACTGAATGGAGGAAGACACACTTATCAAACTCACAGTCATACCTATGAGAAGGGTTCGTTCATTTCTTTTTCAATCTTAGCATATCTTAGGATCAGTTTCAACATTCTTAAAGCTTCTCTTTGTTCTACATAAAATTTTGAAATAAGTTTTATTCGGAGACAAACGAATAATGTTGCTCATTTGTTAGTCATAGCAGCAATGCCATTGTCGTACGCTTGCTCATAAATCCATGATCATTTCCCATCTTGGATTAATTTCCACATCTCTTGCATTGTAGTATTATTTGTTTCCTAATTTTCCTATTTATTTAGGATTAAGTCTATGCATATATTGAGTCTTAATTCCCACAATTTCAACAAACACTTTAAATTCTTGACATTGTTATAACTATCGTTTGCTATATCATTAGGCTTAGTGGATGTTAAAAATTTGAAACCATGAAATTAACTTTATTTTATGCTGATTTTTTTTGGGGTGGGGTGGGTTGGATGTTGTAGGATGGGAATGAATTTATTTACAAGGGGAACAGAAACACTCAACTGAGAAAGCTCATATATGATTACAGTGATCATATCTCTACGGAGCATGAATTAGTGAAATTTTTTATTGACGGGCGCCGCGTTTATGAATGGCAGACTCCAAATGAGGTTTGTATTTGCTGATGTATGTTTCGTTACAATACTAGAAATGTTTCGTTTCTAAGGGGAGCCTTGGTGCAATGGTAAAATTGTTGTCATGTGACTAAAATGTCACAGTTTCAATCCCTAGAAACAGCTTCTTGCGTAAAAACAGGGTAAGGCTGCGTACAATACACCATATGGTGGGACCCCTTCCCAGACCCTGCATATGAGGAAGGTGCACCGGACTGCCCTTTACTATAGAAATGTTTTGATAATAATTATTTACATTCTTTGTTAATGACTTGAAAATGTATTTTATATTATGAGTTGAGAATTTGAGAGTGAAAGAAAACAAAAGAGATGAAAAGATACATCGATTCTCATTGATTCATTACAGTGGATGAACAAGGTATTATATACAAGATAGTGTGGTGTATGATTAGAAGCTATACTTACACATTTTGTGATAGCTTCTTGTGCAAGTAACTAACTAAATTAATAAACTACTATTTGAACTAAGCAACTTCACTTATATTGTTTTGTTGATGTAATATTTTGCTCTAGCTGGAATTGATGGATGGGGATATAATACATACCATGTGCGATTTTGGCAGAGACATCGTCCTCAACGTCAAAGGCCAGGTTCAATCTTTCCTTCAGTTTCTCTGGTTTTGGTCGTATGGTTGTTTACATGTGTAATTTTTAACTCTGGTTATTCGGTTTAGGAAATTGATATTCTTTTTTAGGGCTAATGATAATTTGTTGAAGCGAAAGTGTTTCTCTGTGTTGTTTTTGTTTGATTGGCTCTGGGATGGCTTTGTTGAAGGTTTATTTTGTATCTGCATTCAAGGGGTTGGATACAATTTAAACCTTGATTGTATGCCAATTTAAAATCGACGATTTTAATTAAGGAGTTTTTAATTTTGCTCTAAGTTATATTTGTATTTGAAGTTTAATTTACAACTTGATCCCGAATTTAAATTTTATTATGAAATTGATGATCTGAAAGATAAATGAATTTTGTATCTAAGGTTTTACCTAATTATTAATAGGCAATTGAAAATGTTGTAGATTAATTCATCACAATTAAATTCTTGCCAATCTTATTAGCATTTGTTACTTTCATAAGTCAGAACTTTGGAAAGATGGACTTAACATGAGATGTATATGCTAATGTTGGTATTTCGATTGTTGTATAGGATGGGTATGAAGCTTCCTTCACGATGGAGGAGTGCTCTCGAATGGAAAAGCTTATGGATTTTTGTTGTCGTCGATATTGTTTGGATATTACTGAAGTTGTTTTTCTGTTCAATGGGTGTCTCGTTCGGGCAGACCAGACTCCAGCTGAGGTTTGTGTTTGGTGGCATCTGTTCATTGCTTCACTTTGAAAGTTGTTATTGGAAAAGCTTATGGAATTTTACTGTCATTGATATTGTTTGGATGTTACTAGAGTTGCTTTTGGGGTGAAATCTAAATTTAGTTTCTGAAAGTGTTTATAACTTAAGAGGCTTATAGGAATCTTCTAGATCTAAGTTTAGCTTTCTATAAGCCGATTAACTTAGAGCTACTAGGTTTTTTAATTGTTTACTACCAGAATCTCAAAGGACCACAAAGGACCACATGTTGCTTGTGAATCACATAGCAGTTTGGGGTTTTAAGGTTATACCTCTTGTAGTGGCCCCGAGGCGCTATGCAAAACTCCATTGAGTTGTGTATTTTAGCAGCAATTGTAGCAAATAAATGGTGGCCAAAGTTGTCAAATAGCATCTCAGGAAAATCATTGTTCGTTACGGATAGAGGGCATTTTCCTCTGTAAGAGCTTAGCACCGTGTAGGGATATTCATTCATTTGTATCTACGTTCTTTATAGAAACCATTCACTTCTAGTATTCCATTATTGCAGTTATTTCATGTTATGTGTTTTTTGTTTGCATCAGCGACGAACAGTTTTTTCTTTTTCTGTTTTGTGATTTTGGTTCCCATCAGTCCAGTAACAACTTTATATTATTGTTAGTAATAGTTATGTTCATTTTGTAATTCTTTACATTCTTTGTTTATGATTTGATTTTGTAGCTGCATATGCGGTATGACGATGAAATATATGTTGTTTCCTATGATCAAATTGCACACATCGAACTGAAGACAAAGTATCAGGTTTGATCATTACTTTCATTTCTAGTCTTTTTCTCATGTTTGTATTTTGATCATTTCAGGCTTTAACTCTTAATGATAACCTTATTTCAAATCCCACTTTGAAAAGCAAGTAGAAGTAAAGAAACCCTTAAAGCGCGCCCAAAAAAGTTTTTTGTCTGCTTATGTAATGTATGATACATACTGAATACAGGGACATGATTTCAAGAACATGTTAATGAAAATTGTACAAAGTCTGTTGTTATCCCTTTCTATCAGTTTTCCAGTGTTGCTTTGCTGGTTAAACTTGTAGCCATTATAGTTCAAGTAGTAGTAGTAATACTAATACCAACAAAGTCTAATTGTTTAAAAAAACAAAGTCTAATTGTTCATGCTTATTTTTATGATAGATGGCAACCAATGATGATAATAGTGACTCAAAGCCATGGCTTGACTTAGAAACTAAAGCTTTCATAAACCTTATGCTTGATGAAGTTGCATTACTTACATCTCGATATGGAAATATGTCGAATGACATGTGGACCTCAATGACTACTATGTTGAATTCGATAACAAATCGTTCCTATAAAAAAGAACAACTAAAGGAGAAAATGCATAGCCTACATGCCATGTATCATGAATTTTATTCACTCTTGCAAAACGCTGAATTTAAGTGGAATGCCGAAACCAACACCGTTGCTGCAACTGCTGAGGTCTGGCAAAATTATCTTCAGGTATGTCTTAATTTTTGTAGGTTTTGCCAATATTGTTGATGTCCTGATGATATGCTTATATTATTTTAGGCAAATGATAAAACAACTCAGTTTCAAAAGAAAGGGTGTGATCACTATAAGTTGTTGGGAATCATATTCAACAACAAAAAAGCAAATGAAGTTTTTCATTACTCATCTAATGAAGAATATGAGCTTGATAATCAATACCTAAATACTGTGAGAGGGAGTCATGTACATGATGATATGCAAGAAGTTGAGTGTGTCACATGCAGTGTAAAGAGAAAAATTCCATTGAAAGATCATAAATCCATGAAAGTGTGTATGTCAAGGGATGAGGCTACTTCTTTTGTAACATCAGATTGTTCTATTACGAAGTGTGTGGCTGCTCTTGAAGAGATAAAAGGCATTTCAAATGACATTTATGTGAAAGCTTTGAAAGAGTTTAAGGATCCTGATTGGAGAGAAATGTTTATTGCCATGTCTAATGATAGGAGACTTGGATGGCTATGTAGTCTTTAAGGACAAAACTTTACATGCATGTGTGGTAATAGTGATGAGACTTATTTCTCGTAATATTTTGTTTATCATCTTTATGGTCATGTTCTTCATTCTATTTTGTTAACAAATATGTGTGTTTTATGAGTTGATATGAATTGTGTAGCTATGTCATTATACATTTTATTTCCCTTTAATGGAATATAACAACAACCAAGCCTTTTTCTACTACATGGGATCACTACATAGATTAATTTACGCCTTAACGCTCTATCATACATCATATTTCGGCCCAACTAATTATACATTTTATTTTATTTCACTTTAATGGAATATCTCTTTTTTAATCAATATTAAATAGATAGGAACATGTTTGTGATGATTAGCACTTGGGTTACTTGTTAAAGCAGTTAATTCAAGTTTTTTAGGTAGTCTAAGAGTTTATCGTAGAGTTAGTTATAAAGTTAACTTGTAACCCAAGCAATATATAGATTATAAATAAAAAGGCCCATGTATATGTTTGTAAGAGAGATTATCAAATATAGAAACAAAGTTTTATTTCTCCCAATTTCTCTCTATTCTATTCTCTGTCTTCTCCCCCAAAACCATAAATCAACTTATGTTTCAATAATAGTTGTTGTAAAGGTATGCAAGATCTCATCCAAATGTTCTTGGCTTAATTGTTATTAAAGTAATAAATAGATATGGAACATGTTTTGATTTATTTTAAATGAAGAAAAAAGGTTTTTATAATTAACATTTTTAATATAGTTGTATATGCCTTAAATTTTGATTCTGAAAAAAAAAGTTCCAATTCTGCTCATTACGCCCCGCGTAGGAAAGCTATGCAAGGCTTAGCTGTAAGGATTCTAGAATGTCCAGCCACTGCCTATTACACCTCGCGCATCAAAGCTATGCAAGGCATAATTGCCTATTACGCCTTGTGTACGAAGGCTATGCAAGGTGTAAGCGCGATTTTTCTGTTTTCTTATTCACTAAGTTGAAGGGTTGAACGGATCCTAGAAATACAAGGCTCGAGTCTAGGGTTCTAGAGAGTGGAAAAAGGAAAACCCAAAGAGAAAAAAGAGGACTTTTTAGGGAATCAATATGCTAAAGGTTGAAGGCTTTTGGGATTTGGAAACACCATTCAAACACCTTGTGTGTGAAAACATTGAGTCTCTTGGCCACAAAATGAGATTCAAGAAAAAGGTACAAATTAAGGAGTGTTCTTAGATAACATGTTGAAGTCTAATTTCATGTAACCCTTGTATCTATCTGTAAAAAACTATTTGATAGTGAATTAGAGAGGTGCTCTCTCCCTCATAGTAGGTTAATACATGACTGAACTGGGTAAACAAATATTGTTGTGTTCTTCTCCTTTTATATTATCTTATTGATTGTGATCTATTTAGTCTTTGTTGCTGCTAATTTTGCTCTACACATCAAAGTATTGATGTGAGTTTTAACCGTATTCACGACAATTGACGCCCACTGTGAGATGATCAGAACAAATCATTAGATGAACACTATGGGTACCAAGTGGGATATGGAGATATTCACCGGTGACAACGATTTCAGGTTATGGAAGGTGAAGATGCAAGTAGTCTTGATCAAACAAAGGTGTGTAGAGGCACTAAAAGGTGAAGTTAAGTTGTCATCCTCTATCATAAGTAGAGAAGACCAAGATGGTTGACAAGGCTAGGAGTGCCATTGTCTTATGGCTTAGAGATAAAAGTTTTGAGAGAAGTCGCGAAGGAGACAACCGCGACGACGGTGTGGTAAAGGAAGTTGTTGGCTAATAAACAATTCTTAAAACAAAAACTCTACTCGTTTAAGATGGTGGAGTCAAAAACCATAACAAACAAATTGACGGAGTTCAACAAAATCCTTGATGATTTGGTGAACAATGATGTGGAAATTGAGGATGAAGGCAAAACTCTACTCTTATTGTGTGAATTAACCAAATCCTTTTTTCATTTCAAGGATACCATGTTTTTGAAGCCATGGTAGCTTTATGTTCCCTTTTTGATGATGTTTGTTTGTTTGTTTAGTAGTATTGTTTACTAGAATATACACTTGAAGTTGTGTAAGTATTGATAAACATAGCTAGAATTATGTTAAAACACCTAGCAACTGTCCATTCATGTGTCCTAATGATTCAGTGTGTCTAGAGTAGTATTCTATTTATTTGATACGATTCAAACCACCTTGAATCGTTTTACATGATCTCTCTGTCTTTTGATTTCCAGTTTTGAATCGATTCATTTATTATTGAATCATATCACACTTGATTCGATGCAAACTATCTTGACTCGTATCATGAATTCTCTCTGACTTTGGTCTTTGGCTCAATGATACGATTCACATGATTTGTGAATCGTATCAATCTTCGTTTTGGGCAACTTGAATCGATTCAAAACGGGTCTGAATCGTATCAATTCATGCTTCTTCTTCCTTGTGTTTTTGTTGTCTGTCTGATTCAACACGTTATTTTTGGCCAAAATATTGCACTTGCCACCCTTTTCTATATATACTCATATCCTCATAACACCCAAACCACTGAATCATTTACATCTCTTCTCTCTAGACTCTCCAAACCTCATTGTCCATTTGTTCTTGAGATTAAACACTTTTTCTAAGAATCTTTGTGGTCTTTTGAGTCATAAATTACTAGAGTTCTATAGGGATTGCAAGAGGGGGCTCATCCCACTTCTGATTTTGATTAACTTCACTTTCACACACACACACAGACACAAAACACACACACACACACAAATATAACCAACCTTCAAATTCTTAGTTTTAAACTAATATCAAGTACTTATGATCCTATCTAAATCCAACGAAATTAAACAAATATAACATTTTGAGTTCAAAACTTATGACATGGTTCATTACCAAAACAACAAAGAAAATTTCATGGAGGCTCAAAGTGGGTTAGCATATAGGATAATATAATAATAAGGGTGGCTTTAAATGACTTAGCGCTCCGAACAACGTGCCTCATGTGTAAGAAAATGCGACCAATAGTCTTTAGAGAATCAATGCAAGCTCTAGGAAAATAACATTCAAACATAAACAACTAAATGTGAAAGAAATATTTGGAATTACTGTAGGGGGGTGGATTAGGTTTTTAAGACTTTTTTCGGTTATTTATATGATGTTTAGGTTCTATTTATTTTTCTAGAAAACCATGATGAATGTATGAACATAATGCTGAAAAATAAAGAGAGTAGGGAAGAGAAGAGAACACAAGTCAAAAAGAATTCTCTCATCGGTTATTTATATGATGTTTAAGACTTTTTTCGGGAATTTATATGATGTTTAGGTTCTATTTAAATTTTTGTAGTTATGTATAGTACATTATAGAATTCTCACTTGCATTGACAAACAAAAAAAAAGAATTCTCTCTTGCAAAAGTTTAAATTTTTTAACAAAGGATAATTAAATATGAATTTTTATGTTTCTAGTGCTTAAAAATTCATATTTAACTCACGTTTTTTTAAAAAATTCTAATTTTTTTTTATAGAGAAATTGTTATAATATTCTAAACATTCCTGCATCAGTTTATTAAAAATATGAAGGGTAAACCTTAACCAAAAAAAAAGAAAAAGAAGGGTACACATTCTGATTAGGTTTTAGAGCTTTTTGGGATGGAAAATATATTTTCCATTTGTTTTCGGTCATTAGTTTAGTTTTTGCTAAATTGACCTTGGGAACTTTACTTGAATTTTCACAAGTGCTAAAACACACCTACAATACATGGGATATGACTTTTTCATACTTGAGTCATCGTTGTGAGATTCTGTTTTCTAGTATAATTAAATGATGATTACTACAACAAATAGAGTATACTTTTATCAACGTGATTATATTTTGGTATTCAAGAGAGTGGACCAAAGAGAAAGTACCATTGAGGGCAAGTTTGGATGGTGGTACTATGATCATGTTTTTGTTTCTGCTGGTGAGATTTCGGTTGATGAGGTGCAGGCTGCAATGGATGAGGGTGCTGTTGCAGGTGATGATGAAGTGATAGGTGAAGCTGAAAGTGAAGATGATGATCCTGATTATGCTCATCCGGTTGGCTTGCATGTCGTACTTGATTTCATAGCTGAGATGCGTATGTGTATGGAGAACATGTTTGATGCTCAGGATACAAGGCGTACAATGATTGAATCATTAATTCAGAGGATCGATCGAAAAAAACAACGCTTTCACCATGTCACCAAATACCTTCTACACCAACTATCCAGACCACCCCTTCAACTCTAACTCAAACCCAAACCAAGATGGCTACATTCCCTTTTTGTACTTTGAATTTTATTTTGTCTACTTAAAATCTGATCTCTCTGTTTGGATTATGTTAAGGTGCTTGGCACAATTTGATGTTTACTGTCCTATGTTACATACATTTGGTACTTCTGCTATGGTACTATAGATTTAGGTATCATGTTAAAAATTCTACTTTAATTGATGCATGATTTGGTATTTGTGATGCATGTCTTTTAGCCCTCATTTTTTTATTATCTATATGTTTGGTATTCTTTCTAAATTTTTATGGTTTGAGTTATTGCTTTATATGGTTTGAGCATTTTTTATGCTAGTTTTTACACTTTGTTGCTTTTCTCCTTTGCTGTTGTCAAAGTGTTTGAAGTCTCTAATCTTAGTTCTTTATTTATGAGTTGCTGGTTAAGTTGGTAGCAACATTGTTTTTTTACCTTTTTTTCCAAATAATTTGAAAGATTGATCATGAATGTTTCTCATTCTGAAAGTCAGGATTCGGGGTGGGAAGGAAGTGCACATGATTCTAAAGTTTTTCTTGATGCAATTACAAATCCAAATGCAGGATTTTCTTGGCCACCTAAAGGTAAGTATTAATATCTAACATAAAGTTATGCAATTATATTGAGGAAATTAACAAGTAGAGCTAACATGTATTTTATTTGATGAAGGTTCATT
>Ga0315914_1006937_pt1 | contig 15866 bp, 6 predicted proteins | sample MpolenodulesMG_FD_203920 | JGI IMG/M metagenome (GOLD analysis project Ga0315914, IMG submission 203920) | Medicago polymorpha root nodule microbial communities from Los Angeles, California, United States - elongated nodules | ecosystem: Host-associated > Plants > Roots > Nodule | place: USA... | reverse complement strand
TATTCTAATCATCTCCTAAAAGTTAATTAAATTGAACAACTCCTTGTTGGAACGATGCTCTCTTTTTACTACTTCGGTAGAACCGTACACTTGCGGTTTTACTCAACAAGCATCACAGTCTAAAATTAAATATCTTTTAGTGTTCGATCTAATGCTTCTAAACAGTATTTGTTTGTCATTGGGGCTTCATCCCAAATTATGGCAGCTGCTACTCTAAAATATCTCACGTTTGTTACTAATTTTATTTAGAGGATTTAAAGTCCAATCTTTAACATTATATTTTGCTCACGTTTGTTACTAATCTTTTTTTTAGAGTATTTAAAGTCCAATCTTTAACATTATTTTTTCCTCACGTTTGTTACTAATTTTTTTTAGATGATTTAAAGTTCAATCTTTAACATCATTTTTTGCTCGTGTTTGTTACTAATCTTTTTTTAGAGGATTTAAAGTTCAATCTTTTTGCTCACGATTGTTACTAATCTTTTTTAGAGGATTTAAAATTCAATCTTTAACAATATTTTTTGCTCACGTTTGTTATTAATCTTTTTTTTAGAGGATTTAAAGTCCAATCTTTAACATTATTTTTTGCTCACGTTTGTTACAATTGATCAAAGGCTAAGGATGAGTAACTTATATTAATAAAATAATAAAATAATATGGAAATAGCATTTTTTGTGGAAGGGATATGAAAATATTTGGCAATCTTTGTCGGTTGTATTAAGAGGAACAACACAGATGTACAACATAAAAGCGGCTGATAAAAAAGTAACATGAGTTTTTGTTTTGTGCTAGTTTTTTATGAGTTTCATATGTGGTTAACGGAGGTAAAAGAGGGTTAACGGGGACGATTAGTGATATGGATTAGTAATCCACGTGTTATTTTATAACTGGCTAACAATAATAACAGTTCATAAGGAACTATGTGTAAGTTTTCTCCTTAAATTAAATTTATTCTTATTTATTTGTATTTAAAATTAAGGGTATTTTTGGAAAGAAAACTCCAACCCAAGAGTGTTGAAAGGGGTAGTTTTCTCTATATATAGTATAGATTATTTTTTGTGGAAAACTATTCCATATGTTATTAGTGAGAATTAGGGAAGGAAATAGACCAAGTCGGCCTACACGGGCCTATGGCCAGGCCTACGACAGGTCTGGTCAGGCCAGGCCAAGCTTTTTTTCTAAGTAGAGTAGGCTTAGGCTTTTTTCAAAGCCTATTTAGCTAAAAAGGCCAGGTCATAGGCCATATAAAAAGCATCTTAGACCTATCAGGTCGCCCTACTTAAGTAAATATGAATAATATTGTTTATTTTCATATTATTATATTATATTTTGCACTTTGAATTAAATTATAAATTTGTTAACCTTTTTAGTAAAGCAGGTTTATTAGTATACGTTGATTTTTTGCATATTCAAATGTATTGTTTTAAACTAGAATTGAAATATGATATATAATATATAATCGAATTCTCTAAAAATTCTTGTTAAAACTAGATCTATTAGTTCGTTAGTCGATTGAAACTTAGATCACATTACTTATTTAAAAATGTTTATATGAAATTGGCTTTTAAACAGGCTAGCAGGCCATACCAGGCTTTCAACAGGCCAAACCCAGGCCTAAAAAATAAGCCTATAACATGCCGCAAGCAGGGCTTAGGCCTTAGAAAATTTTGATAGGCCAGGCTTAAGTCTTGCAAAGCCTAACTCGACCTAACCTATTCCCACCCCAGTGAGAACTATTCCATATGTTATTGAGTTTAAGTGTGAGTTGTTCACTATTTCTAATTACTTTTGTGTAGTGATATATGTTGTCTCTCTCCATCTCTTTCTTGTTGCATACAAGATGATAGATGTAACATTGTTCGGTGATTTGATATGTCTCTATTTATAGTTGATGTTCGATATTCATATTTTATTTATTTTATACAGAGTATTACATATTTTTGAAACTCATCCATTTATTGTTTGTGTTTGTCTGACTTCACCTTGGGTTTGCGAAATCGCAGTAAATACAAGTTGATAAATCTTAAATGTCAATTTTGGAAAAGCTCCACTATGATAGTAACACTAGAAAAAGGATATAATTATTTATCTAGTTGTTGTATAAGAAAACCATTATTTGTAATGGAAAAATATTATTTTAAAAAACAAATGATTTGATGTCCTTATTATTATAATTTTTAATAAAGATTTGGTTAAAATAAATAAATTTTTGGTCAAAAAAAATTAATAAAGCAAAATGCGAATTATGTTGTGTTATGAGTCAACATGGTATCTTAAACCTTGTGAGAGATTTTTTAACTCTTAAAAAAGTTGTTAATTGAAACTCTCCATTGCCAATCAAACTTTAGTTTTTGAATAAATAATAGTAATATATGTTTTGGAGTTTAGGGTGTCACAACATGTATGGTTTAAATTTTTAAGGTAATTATTACACAAGAAAGGATGGAGGTAGTATATAACATGTATCCGCTTCGTGTCCGTGGAGGATTTTATCTGCGGATATCCACGGGTGCGAATTTTTTTGCACTCCCTAAATGAGATAAATGTTGAATGTATAAGTGTGTTATGGCTTAAAGTTTTGTGTAAAGATGCAGGTCTCTCCATCACTCTTTAAGTGGTGGGTAACTTAATTTCTCTGAAAACCACATTGTAAATTTATAGTTTTCAGATTCATGTTTGCATTCAAGAGAACTATTATAATTTCAAGGATCTTAGAATATATTATTGTCACATAATAAAGACAATTAAAGATCCTACCTTCATCCATAGCGATAGATAGTAAGTAGAAGTAACAATCCTCCAAATCACAATCTATGTCTTTCCGTTCGTTCTTTCTCAACCCATTGTAATGGTTATTGTTTTGGACCAGCAAAAAGCCCACTGCAGACGGCCTAATAAACCCAAGGCCCATGCTATTTAGAAAGAAGGAGGATTGCTTTTTAGGCCCCCTCAATATCTCTTTAGGCCCCCTAAAGATTCAAAAATGCCCTTAATAACACATCCGGTGCATATAATCCGGTAGTTCATTTTAATTTTTCAGATTTTGTACCTCCGGAATGTATCTACCGGAAGCACATTTAGATTGACTTAAGTACTCTGTTTTAATTCAGACCCGCTTTGTACTTTATCAAACACCTCGTTTCATTATTTTTTGAACATTGCTTTTCTAAATATGATCCAAATATCGCAGGGAAAGACCCTGTTGATATTATTAGAAAAGCATTAGCAGAAACACTTAGTGTTTTATTATCCATTTGCAGGTAGATTAATGGAAGGTCCTAGTAGGAAACTTATGGTGGATTGCACTAGAAAAGGTATTTTGTTTATTGAGGCTGATGCTGATGTTAGTTTGAAAGAATTTGGTGATGCTCTTCAACCTTCTTTTCCTTGTTTGGATGAGCTTCTTTTATTGTAGGCAAATTGGGTTGATAACAATTTGGATTGACAGGAGTAAGATGAAAGTGCATGACAATTAGTTTAAATAGAACATGCCAACAAGCTTTTCTTGGCCATCAAAAAATAATGGAACGAGATGTTTGATAAAGTACAAAGTGGGTCTGAATTAAAACAGAGTACTTAAGTCAATCTAATGTGCTTCCGGTAGATACATTCCGGAGGTACAAAATCTGGAAAATTAAAATGAACTACCGGATTATATGTACCGGATGTGTTATTAAGGGCATTTTTGAATCTTTAGGGGGCCTAAAGAGATATTGAGGGGGCCTAAAAAGCAATCCTCAGAAAGAAGAACCTTGAAAGTGCACGTGAAGCCTTATGCACCCTTCCGCAAACTAGCATGTAAGGATAAAATCTTGACCGTCATAATCATCTTGAACGGCTTTTAGGATCCACGTCGTGAATACAGAGGCAACTATCGACCTCTTTGGCTATATAAGCATTACTCAACGTCACAATCAAGTTACACTTTCATTCATCCCATTTTCGTACACAATCCGCCTCTTTCACATACTGACTTGAATGTTTGAGTGTCAACGTGCCTGCACCGTGAACTACTGCGAGAGCAACTACAATTCATGAAGAACCTCCACGACATTTCTTTGATCTTCACTGGACAAATAATTTGTGTATAGAAGTAGGGGAAAGTTTATTGAGTTCATCGATTCCAACGATCTCACAACCTTAACACTTTTTAGTTAGGCATTTCGCCACTATAACCATTTTCGGTCACACGTTCTTCCACCGAACGGTCTTCGCAATCACAATTCCAAACAAGAAATTATGACTGAAACTCAACGCAAGAACACCTGTAGCAAATCCTCCTCCGTGACAGAGGTTTGTTCGATGATCTAAACTCTCTAGGATCACTCTCAACCAATTATCACCCGGAAGGTTCTAGAAAGAAATGCCACAGTAGATTCTCCAACGATCGTTAACAATGCGATCTCTTCTACGGTGGGGCATCCTGCTCCAAGGCCATCGACGTCTGATGAGAGGTCATATAATGTTATTTCCTAGCACATTTTTATGGTCATTTTAATTATGATTTTACCCAAATTAGAAGAGTTTTAGAACAATTGTTTATGGGACATTTTTTAATGTTTCATATTGAGTCATGTAATTCTAGTTTTTCCTAAACCAAGCAACTCTTAGGTGTTTTTGATTTATTTCACTAAAAAATCATGTAATTCGACAAAACTAAATACTTCATGAAGAATTGGGAAGACAATGAATGAAAATTCAAGAGGCTTCTAAAGGCATTACAAGATATGAAAATTTTATCTCAAGTCCCAAGACTGAGGTAAGAAATCACTTCAAAAAGACGAAGAAAAAAGCAAAAACGCACTAGAGCAAAGCACTGCCCATCCTGGGTGTGCAGAATAGTGTTGAAAAAACATTTTTTTCGAGCCCACGCGCGAGGAACATGCACCTCGGAGAAAATATAGCTTTTTGCTATTTTTCACTGCGGGTTTTAGGAAAAAGCCTAGTTTTTCAGCCTAAACCCACTTGGAACTCAGCCTATAAATACAACTCCTTTCATTCAAAAATTCTCATTCAGAACAAAGTGGTTCAAGAGGAAGGCATGCACGATGAGCATCAAGGGAGGAGTCTCAATCTTTATCTCCAGCGTTATTTTGTTTCTTTTGTAATTTGTCTTAGGTTACCGTGAGTTATTAAAATCTAGTTGGGTAGGCTCTAAGATGAATCTCTATTTGTTTGTTGGGTCAATTCAATTCAAGTCTTTTATTCAATTATGTTTTGAGATTTATGTAATTTGTATATGTCAAAGTCTTAATGCCTTTGGGAATCCTAGGGAGTGTGACATACTTAGTGACTTTTAATTGAACATAGAAACAACGGGAGCGAATGGTGATCCTAAGGACTCCCCTGGTTACTTTTTTCGATCATTATGTTATAAACTTTATTCTTACCCCTTGGTAAGTGGTAGGACATAAAGCTATCTGTTTGTAGAACTACTAAGGTAAGAAAGGGTATGTGAAGTAATTCTAAGATTAATATACGAAGTTGGAGTCTTTAGATGACAATTTATGAATACCAATTCTTTTATGTTTCAATTACCTCTAAGAGAGTAAGACCTCACTCTAACAACCTTACATAGGCATACGAACGATATAGGATTGACGACCCTATACCTGTAAAGTGCACATAACCTTATTGTGATCAACAAGTGCAACTTGACAATTGGAGAGAAGTAACAATCTCACGAACTCATTACTTAAATAAAACCCTTATTTTATAACTCATAATTACTTATCTTTAATCAAAGAAGAAAACAGGGGGGATTCGAAGAATCCCAACCACCACTAAGTTTTGTAATAAAAAACATTTACTTTTGTCCAATTAAACTTAATTGTTTTGTACAATGAAATCAAACTTGCAAACTCCCCCTAATGTAAACGATTTTACTTACTACTTTATTACTTGAAAACGATTTGGTGCATTTGGCAAATTTAGTCATCAAAATTTTGACTCTATTGTTGGGAATTGTTGTTATTTTCAACGAGATAATTCACTTTACTTATTTTATTTTTATTTTATTAATTTTGAATTTTGAATAATTTTCATTTGATACTGCAATTTTTGTGTGTTTTGATTATTGTCCGATGATTCTTATGATATAGCATTATTGTATGAAAACCTTTCTTCGGCCTTGTGTAAGAATTTGTCATCGGTCCCTTTGAGCGTAGCTCCATTGGCAGACACAATGCATTGTTATATGCAGCTCCTTAAACAATGTGATAGTACCTGATCATAAGGTGACTGTCGGCGTTCTTTAATGCGGTGGTTTTTGTGGTGGAGGAAAGCTCCTTTGTACTGGAATGAATGGGGGATGTGTACCTGCAAACACTCTGACACTCAAGTCAGTCAAGAGATCAGAATGCGGGGGTTAAGAGTGGAAGAAGATTCTAACCTTGGGGACTGCAGAAAGTCCCCTTTATATAAAGGTGGGTGGCTGCAGAGCCGTTGTAAATCACACGTGTGCCCGACGGTTACGAATTCGTAGGAAGTGTAACCGCCGGGGAGAGATTCGCGGGAGTTATGATGGTGACCGTTACTGTTCATTTGAACAAGTCCCGTTTGCTAAGTGCACCCCCTGCTAAGAGGGGGTGTGTTACGAGTAATTTCCCAAATATTTGGCTGTGTTTGTTATTGGGCCTAAGCAATCGGGCCTAAGGTCTTTGACCGGTCCAGAACATAAGCCCCCCAAGTCGTTGCTATTGGCTAAGAGTGATGACTTAACTTAAGCGAGGGGACCGTTTGTATTGACCATGAGGAGGTATCGTTTTGAACTCGAGGTGGAAGGTGCGAGTAATGTGCTCGTTTATGATATTGAGACTTTACTTTGCATGCTCACACGGAACAACACGTGTTCACAAGGGTATGCCACATAAGTCCTATTGTAAGTGAGTTGAGACAGATGACCTGAAAGTACCTCAGAACCTATCACATCGGCGATTATGTTGTTTGGGTCGACTAGGCTGTTTGTAAAGACATGCCCGCCAAGATCCAGGTATGATCGTCAATGGTCAGTTCTTATGAAATGTCCGTAATGGGAATGCATGGTTGGATAGGGCAATCTCAAAAGTTCCTTCCATGAGAATTGAATGAACAGGGAAGGTGGTCATACCTCAGAACCTATCATATCGCCGATTATGTCGACATCAGGCACCAATGTCATTTTATTAGCGATTATGTCGACATCAGGACAACGGATCCTGACGAGCACATAGAGAACATTGAAGTTGTTCTCACCTACAGATCGGTGTGAGGCACCATATAATGCAAACTCTTCGTCACTAAACTGAGGCGAAGAGCTGTAACAGGGTTCAAGAACTTAAGGAGAAACTTCATCGATTCGTAGAGCGACCTCTGTTACGAGTTCACTACCCATTTTACCGCTTCGAGGAACCAACCTAAAACGGTGGCGTCCCTCGAAGCCATAGTACAAGAAAAGAGCAAGCCTCTCCGAGACTACATCGAGAGGTTCAACAAAGAAGTTGTGCAAGTACGAGGTGCTGATGAGACAATGAAAAAGTACCTCGTTACAAAGGGTCTCCGCGAAGGCACATACGTGAAGTCATCCCCCTCGATCGCCCAAGGACTTTCAACGAATTCCTAGCGATCGTCAAGACCTACATAAGGTATAAGGATCTCTCCCAAAAAAAATTAGAATTTTTTATCAAAACATGAATTAAATATGAATTTTTATATGTTTGGCGGTAAAAAATTTATATTTAATTCATGTTTTGTTAAAAAATCTACTTTTTTTTTGGAGTAATTTTTACAATATTCTATAAATTTCTGCACAATTTTATTAAAAAATACAAAAACTTACTTAAAAATAGGGACCAAAAGTAGTGATTGAAAATTTTATAGGGACTAAAAGTTGAAGGAAAATTTTAAAGGGACTAAAACAAAAAAATTGTATATTTATAGGGACCAAAAATATATTTAACCTAATTATAAAAACAAATTCAAAAAGAATACTATTCCTTCCGGTCATATTTATTAGAAACATTTGATTTTTTTGATTCATTGCATTAATGATGTATTTGGTCTATATTCTAGACAAAATACATCGATTACTCAATGAATTTAAAAATCAATTTTCTCTTATAAATAGGACCGAACGGAGTACGTTTGAAAGGGTGCATATGAGTCGTCAATAATGTGCTTCGAAAATTTACTATAAATTGATCAGTTGGAACGATAATTGTTTTTTTGGGTACAAAAGCATTTGTTGGAACGATGACTTAAAACATAAAACTTTGTGGAGTATATTAAATGATTCTTGTGCAATTGTGAAAAAATATAAAAATCATAGGTGCCAAATATTGTTACAAGATTTAGGAGACCCAGACATCCAATTTAGTCAAATTCAATATCAACATAGTTTTTTGTTTTCACTGTATGTTTGTTCCCTTATATTGATTTTAGGTTATATGATATGTTAAAAAACACAACTAGATACTTTTGCACAAGGAATGTCAAAATGCCTAGGCAAAATCAATGTTCATACACGTTGTACAAGCGCCTCAAAGGCAAACTGAAGAGAAAATAGTAAAGAAGAAACAGCAAAAACAAGCTAAAAAAACTGACATTAAGCAAGATAAAGGACTTTGCCGCCACAATTGATAATCAAAGTCGAAAGTAGCATTTTTAGATTTCAACCACAAAAAGGACTAAAGCTTCACTCTTTCACAAATCGCTTGGAGCTGATCTACTTTCCTTTGAAAAACTTTGTTATTACGCTCTTTCCAGATTGCCCAGACAACTTACATCCAAATAATGTTCATGGATTCAATTGACTTTTTTGAAAAGCCACGAAGCCCTCCAAACTGATGATAATGATTTTAATAAGAGCCATGAAAAGCTTTTAAGAAGCCAAACCAACCCACAATGTGCTGCCAGATACCTCCAAAAAAAACCGCAATTTAGAAATAAATGATCTTTGTCTTCATTTAGACCGCAATTTGCAACACAACTCTGTTCCAAAACCAGTAACACGCGCCTTTGGAACAACTTGTCTCCAGTTTTGGGATCCGATTTAGGAACAGACGCCACGCAAAAATTGATACTTTTAAAATGCATCGCTTAACCTGTAAGGTAAGCAGAACTAAAAGTGTAACAGTTAGAAGTTTGTAAAGACCAAATCCATCTATCAACCTACTCAACCTATAAGGTAACATAAGTAAGATTTTAAAAGTTAGTTTCCACAATAACCGTATAGATTTTGTAAATAAGTTAAATTCTAACACCTATGTTCTCAACCTATATCTCTAAATGGCCAAGTGAAGAAAGGACTAATTTATTGCAATATGAGCAACGTTTTTTTTTTTTGTGGTGACCGGGGTTCGCACCCCGGACCTTGCATATTTTATGCATTGTCAATATCAACTGAGTTAAGCTCACGAGGATAATATGAGCAACGTTTTATACCAACTTAAAACTTTTATAGAAACTGTGTCAATAATTTTAATTGATCCAATCATACATTCGATTCAATTGGATTAGTGATTCAGTATTCTTATTGAGTTTATTTAAACCAATATTTAAAACATTGTTTTTAATAAAAAAATATTAAATAATATATGACATACTCGAATATATGACATATATGAAAAAAGTATAAAAGAAAAATTAAATAATATATTTATTAGATAATTAAATTTTATATATTTTATGAGAATGTGTCTAAATGATTTTTATTTAAGTTGTGACTATCTAAATATTTTTCCTGTTGGAATTACACTTTAACACCATGCACAAAGATTGGCAAATGAATCATGCCAGCCATTGATAGGTAGAATTTTAAGACAATAAAACAAACAAAAACTGTTAGGTAAAGCTAGAAAAAGAAACAAAAAACATTTTATCCTTAAAAAATATAATAATTCGATATACTAATTAGAGACGACCATTCCATAAATCTTTCAATAATCAACAAAACTCCTAAAACAAACCAATTTGAGGCACAGGTGCATGCAATTAAGGTATATACCTTCCAAGCAATTTACTCCCAATCTTATGATAAGAGTAAACATTAACAGTAGCAAGTTTAGCAAGTTCTTCCTTAAGGGGATAATCACCCCAATTAAAATTCATGCTTAAAGGCCTATACTTACGAAGATCAAGTCTATCGACCACAAATGCAAGTTCATCAACGCCACAAAAACTTAAATGAGGCGCATTCATGAGAGTGGCAGCTAGGGTTCCAAGTTCAACTGCATTTCTACATCCAATCCCATGATGCTTCTCCAAGTTAACAAAATTATCCTTAATGCCACAACCAACAAAGGTATAATTTGGTTGACGAAGAAAATTAAGTGAGAGGGGAACCTCAAACTGAGAATGTAGGTCAATAATAAGACACGAATATCCGTCACAAAGTTGAAAAATTGCGGGTTTGGTTTGGGAATTGGTTTCATCGTGATCGTTCTAGATAATTGGACGCCACTCGGTATCAAACCCAATTACCTTCGTTCCGTGATTGTTAGTAGGGCGTAAGAAAGACGATATATGATCGTCAATCACTTTCTCATCATCAGTCACGGTGGTTTGGATTTCAACTCCATTAGGCTCAAACAACCAAACTTTGGTATGAGTGTGATGCATAATGTGGTGCTTGATAATATTGACCGGCGATGACTATTTATAAGGGATACATGAGTTTGTAACTTGACGCAGGAGGGAATATATCCTATCTACTAGTAAATTGCATTCATTCAAATTAATTTTGTGCGTAGGAAATGTAACTTCTTCCGGGAATATATATGTTGGAGTAGTTTGAACCTGAAATATTCGAGCCTCAAAAAATTTGGACGGTGCCCAATTAGCTAACATGTGTTTTCAGAAAAATACTTGGGTGACATTGTGGTGGGTGACATTGGTGACATTGGCCAACTACAATGTCACACATGTACAAAGAAACAAAAAATATTATGAAAGAGAAAGAAGAAATACACTTGTGACATTGTGGTTGGTCAATGTCACAATGTCACCAACCATAATGTCACCCAAGTGTTACCCGTGTTTTCAAAATGTAAATTACTTCCCTGGTCCTTATTTCTATATCATGTTTGCAATGTGAATTTTGTTTAGACTGAGTTTAACTTCAGCGTAGTAGTTTAAAAGTTAAAAATGAAAATTGTTATTTTGGTCTCCAACTTTGCACCTCGTTATCACAATGGTTTTTGACTTATGATAAAATACAAAGTAGTCTTTAGATGTGTACCTATGTTATCAGTTTAGTCATTAACGTTAAAAACTTCTGCTAACCGTTGAGGTGACAATTGCTTTGAATGACTTGGATGTGTGATGTGGCATAGGGACCAAAATGAAAGTAACCAAAAGGTCACTTTATTAGTAACCAAAGTAATCTCCCATTATCCATCCAAAGCAAAACCCAAACAAAAACTCACCTTCATCTCTCTTCACCTTCCGCTGGAAAACCCAAGCAACCACCGTGTACGCCGCTACTTCTCCACCATTCAACCTCGTCGTCGCACTTCCATATTTGTCCCACTGTCACATCAACAGTTTCGTTCGTCATTTGAAACTTTGCGGTCAGTGACATTCAAAGTCCATTCTTTTACTTGTTTTGATCATGCAAACTCCCCAATGTTAGCTTTTTACTTGTCCTTGACCTGCAATTCAAGCTTACAATTTGGGAATTTAAGCTTAAAATTTATCATATTACCAGCAAGAATCAAAGGAGGCATATGACTCAAAGCCTTGAGATAAGACCAGACCAAACAAATTCTCATTGTACTAAACTTAAATTCTTAACTAAACTTTGACATAATTTATTCAATGAATTTGACTAAACTTAAATTCTCATTGATATAAATTTTCAATGGATTTGACAAAAATAGAGCCATAATTCCATGGTTCCAGAAAATCCAGAATTTAAGGTGTAGAATTTAAATTGCAAAAAGTGCAGAATTTAATATGCAGATGAAAAGCTAAGATTAAAAGTGCAGAATTTAATGGCATAACAAAGATGAAAAGCTAATATTTTGCATGATCAAAACAAGTAAAAAAAATGGACTTCGAATGTCACTGACCTTGGGGTTTCAAATGACAAATGAAATTGTTGATGTGACGATGCGACAAATATGGAAGCGTGACGACGAAGTTGAACAATGGAGAACTCACAGTGTACACGGTGGTTGCTTGGGTTTTCCAGCGGAAGGTGAAGAGGGATGAAGGTGGGTTTTCATTTGAGTTTTGCTTTGGAGGGAGAATGGGAGATTACTTTGGTTACTAATAAATGACCTTCTGTTTACATTCATTTTGGCCCCTATGCCGTGTCACACATCCAAATCATTCAAAATCATTGTCACCTCATCAGTTAACGGTGTAACAGTCCGATTTTCGTTAGATTTATTTTAATTAATTTTTATATGTGCTTGTACATGATTAATTATCTCTGTGTGTATTTTGGTTGGGATTATTAGAATTCGGGGTTAGACGGGTATTTTGGTCATTTAGTGAGCAAGGGTAAATTAGTAATTCCACCGTGTAAATTATTTCAGTAGTGTTTTGAGTAGGGATAGTTATTTTCACTAAGTTACTAGTGAGTTTTGATAATTAGTTAATAGCCGATAACTATTCGTTATTTTTACCGTTAAGTGAGTATAAACTTTGTGAATTGGTTAATTAGTGTTTTGAGTACATTAAGAGGTTGAGCCCAATAATTAGGAGCCTATTTAAACTCTAGTCTTTGAGGAAATTAGGTCACATAGAATCAATTGTTCATTTTCACAACTTTTGAGAGAGGTAGAGAGAAAGAGTTAGAGGAGGAGAAAAAGGGTTAGAAGAAGATCTAGAGAGAGAAAGCTTGGATTGGAGCTTTGGAGCAAAAGTGAGGCTTAGATCATGCAGGTCTACTAATCTAATTGTACACCACCACCACAAAAAAAAAAAAAAATCAACTTTCTTCATCTTTTCCCCTCATTCTCTTCATCATCTTCACCACCATATTCATACCTTCATCAACATAAAACCAAAAAAATCCAGAAAATTATTAAATATTAAAAACTCGACTTTATTTTTAAAAAAAAAACCGGATCTTCATCTCTTCCAACATTCAAAGAAATCCAAAAGAATAAAAAACCAGAAAAATCCCAAAAACAATTTCCATCAAATTCAAATAGTTAATTCATAATCTGCAAAATCCAAATCAATAACAACAACCCAAGCTTCTCCTTCTTAGATTGAATCCAAACGTTGAATCAATCATCAAACACAAAGGCTGTTCAAAACGGCGGCAGTGGCGAGCGCCGTTTGTGGTGGTTGAATTCCATTAGGGATTAGGGATGAAGTCATGGGTTATAAGTGTGAAGAGTTTGTGATTTAGGTTTGAAGAACATGGTTACAGTTTGTGATATGGGTGTCCCCTTTCTTCCTTTTTCTCTTTGATTATCATTGCTTCTGTGCTTTCTTTTCCAGCTCCCTTCAAACACTTCTTTTTGTGTTTCGATAATGATGGTTGAGTGATATGTGTGGTGTATTGGGTGTGTGGTTGCCGTTGAAAATGATTTTTTGTTTTAATTTATTTTTCTGGGTTTGTTTGTATGAATATGATTGATGAAGATGAAGAAGAGGAAGATGGAAGAAGATGAAGAAAGGTGAAAAAGTTAGGTGTTGATGGTGTACTGTTAGATCTTGGAGACATGCTTTATCTTATGGTTGTCATTTTAAAAAAAAATCAAACAATTAAGTTAAAGAAATCGAATGGTTTAAACTAAACAAATTAATAGGGTTTATGGTGGACAACCTACAATGTTGGTCCATCATAGGCATTTGAGGTTAAATTTAACGGCTGAGATTTTTTTGACCAACGGGGAGACAATTAAAGGACCAAATCATGAATTTTATTACTTATGTGACCAAAATGAAAACTTGAAATTAATTAAGGGATCAATTGACCTATTAAGCCTTTTTTTTTAGAGATTTTTTTTTCAAAATTTTAGTATCCAAATTTTTTTATAACAAAATGATGAAATACTTAAAATGACATTTGAAGATAAGGTATTCAAACCGATTTTTCATTTGATACTTTCCTTAAAAATTTCTTTGTTTAAAAATTATAACAAAAACATATTACACTACAAAAATCTATTTTTTTAAAAAAAAAGCTATAACAAATGGGTCATCTCTTTGTTTTGATTTCTAGTCTTAGTGCGGTGATTATTTGATTTAGGTAGAAAGACTAACTTTGACTAAGTGCACATCCGATCAATTGCTTTGGCGTCATCAACGTTGTAGATCCGGAGACATGAGTATTTCAGAGACTTGAATATAGTCATATTTATATGCATAGATACTTCGCCGTTTTATGCTATTAAATGGATGATGTGAGTTTGTTTGCAGACTCATCCTTTTTGCTTTTAATGACTTTGGATTTTATTGTATTCATATGCTCTATCAATTTTTTTTTGACAAAACCAAAATGATATTCATTCATTCAAATTGGGAGATTACATCATTCAACACCGCTAAAAACGTAAATGATGAATCTGCGAACAAACTCACAACATCCAAGTTAATATCATATAACGACATAATGCCTACAAAAATATATGATAAAATTAAAATGACCGGAATAACCGTGGCCTCCGGGTCTGCAACGTTGACGCCCAAATCTTTGATTGAATAATCGATTTTTCAATATTAATCAAATGAACACATCATGAAGACGGGAAATCAAACAACGTCGCACAAGACGACGAACAACAAACCATCACACTTAGATGATGAAATCACAAAGAAAAAAACCTAGATCTATGTGAAAATCACTTATTTAGATCGAAATAGAGAGAAAAAGATGAAGATGGGTGATTTCAGGTCAAGAATTGACCCAAAACCACCCCTCAATGAAGAAACTGTAAGAGAAAACCTAGAGAGAGAAAACTAGGGCCGGCTTGTTGGAGAAGAAGAGATTACTATATACTCTATCAACTTGAATGAATTGATATCATTTATTTTTGTCAAAATAAAAATAAAAATAAGGTAGTTCATACTTTAATGAATGTAAACACATCTTTAGTTATCTTCACGATGTACCATCATATATAATTGATTGATCGCTACCGAAATGCTACAAACATTTTTCTCTAAAACCAAATTCACTAAAAATAAAAGTCAAGTGTATATGCGATTTAGAGTCAATTTTGACCCAAATCACCCTTCTGAATTGTTTTCCTTCTGTTCTAATTGAATATGGGCTTTTCACATATTTTCAGGTTTCTTTCGTTTGTTTTTGTGATTTTGTTGTCTTTTCACAACTCTGTTTGTTTTAATTTCCCGTCTTTGTGCGGTGTTCTTTTGATTTCACGTCTTTATGCGGTGCGCTTTTGATTTCCTGTCTTAATGCGATGATTATTTGATTTAGGTAGACATATTAGCTTCGATTAAGTGCAGATCCGATCAATGACTTTGGCATCATCAACGTTATCCGGAGTCATATGTGTAGGCATAAATACTTTGCAATTTTATGCTATTTGAAGGTGAGAAAAACCACAAGAAGGGGGGGTTGAATTGTGTTTTCAAAAACTTCTTTCTTACGTCCTGAAAAACTGTTCCCAGATTCAGAGTCTGAAGAAGTTCAGAGTTTGACTTGAGTTCAGAGTCTTAGTGCATCGGATAATATTAAGAGAACAGAGAAAGAAAGAACACAAGCAATTATACAGGTTCCTTCCACAAACCGGAAGTAGTCCTGTCCCCCTTGCACTTCCAAGGAGAGTTCCACTAAAATGTAATGTCGAATTACAAGATCACACAAGAAAGAGACTTCTCAATGCTCAAGGACAACTCCAAGAGACTTCTATGCTCAATCACTACTGAAAGAGACTTCTTTGCTCAAGGACAACTCCAAGAGA
>Ga0315914_1006936_pt1 | contig 15867 bp, 8 predicted proteins | sample MpolenodulesMG_FD_203920 | JGI IMG/M metagenome (GOLD analysis project Ga0315914, IMG submission 203920) | Medicago polymorpha root nodule microbial communities from Los Angeles, California, United States - elongated nodules | ecosystem: Host-associated > Plants > Roots > Nodule | place: USA... | reverse complement strand
AATACCTCTCTGCCGAATTTTCCACTGAAAATCAGAGACCGATCCGGGTCAGATGACATACGAACGTAGGGTACAACGACACGTGTCAGTGACAATTTGGGTCAAAAATTGGGGTATGACAATAGTCTATACTCTAGAAAAAATATTGACTCATGGTTTAGTGAGAGACAATAGTTTATAGTTTTGTCGAGTCTCTTGCTATCTGTTTTGTCCAATTTCATAACCAATTTATAAATTAAACATGATAGTACAAAAAAGTCGTTTAATTCAGTCTCTTCCTATTTAACAAATCTACGCGCCCTTGATCCCCTGTTTTATTCACGCTCACGAAAATAGTAAATCGTATTTAAATCACATATCTTGGCCCTTCAAGTATCACACCTATTCAAAATTTGGTCTTAACTCATACTATTTTTTTCCTCAAAAGTGCTCGCGTAGTGCGACAAATTTTAAAATGACATAATATCTTAAATATGCTCACATGACAAAAATAAATTACAAATGAAAGTATGAACACTAATTTTCAAACATATTGAGTTTGCGAATACTAAATGCTTTCAATATGAAATGAAGAATCAAGAACGAAGAGAGTGTTTCAAAAGGTTCCAAAAGAAATGTTAGGGATGCATTCAATAACACACTCTTTAAACACATCAATCATACTTAGCCACATCTTCCACTTTTTTAATTCATTTGACCCGTTAACCGGTTTCATCTTGCAGTGTTGCAATTTTTATTTTTAATTCAAATTTTAACTTTTCATCTTCTCTCTTGAAGCTCCCAGTCCCACAAACACAATTAAGTTCTTCTCTGCTAAAGGAATAGATTTCTTTCACCAAATTGAAAGGCACAAAATTGTTAATCTTCCTCCCAAATTTAGCACGAACACTTTGATGGAGCAGTAACGAACCAAACTTGCTAGCTATATTGAATGGCAACTTGCCACTTAATCAAACCAAGTGAAAAGATGGAACAAAAGTTACTTACCGTGTGATGATTAAAAATAGGGAAATGTTAACCAGAAGTATACTAACAAGAGGACTACAAAATTCTGCACACAAAAACAACATAACTTCAAAATAATGTTCTATTGATTTTCAAGTTCCAAAGCAAAACTCAAGAGAAAGATCTTGGACAATTTTTTTTTTCTTTCGATATAATTATATGGAAGGAAAAAAACTGAACTGAGAACATTAAAGAAAATAGGAACCTAACAAATAATTCCTGCAACATTAAACATAACCTAAGTAGAAAACGGTAGAGACCAGATGGATCAAATCGACGAAAAAGACAACAAAGCTTGCCCTATAAAAATCAGAAGGAGCCATTGACAGATAAGAAGAAAACATAGATGAGATGGTTAACAAAATGAAACAGACGAGACGAAAAGGAAACAAAGACGGGATGAGTCATATGGAATGAGAAGTACGACATAGTTTGTTAACCATCTCATCTCTGTTTCCATCGGACCCATCCCGTCTCCATTTGCCAGGGACAATGCATAATATATATGCAAGGTCCGGGATTCAAACCCTGGCCACCAAAATATCACCTCTAAGTTTATTTTTTGTTGATAATTATGTAAATTGCCTTTAAGTTTGTACGAATGGCAACGTAAAGTTTGTAATCTTGTAAAAAAAAAATGTAAATTTAGCATGTGTGTTATAACCCAAACTAAAACAAAAAATGGACTTTTTGTTTGTAATTCTAAAACAAAAAATAGAACCACTTATCATAGAAAAAAAGGGTGTTATTTTTCTCACCCTGTCTTTAAGTTTGGAGAAAAAAAAAATAAGGCGCGCGAGAATAACATAGGATGAAAAAAGCAGTACTCTAAAAAAAATATATAAATTGTTTTATTTGTTTGGATAATATAAAAATGGACTTGGCCCACAAGCGGGCTTAAATATTATAGATTGTTGAAGATTTCTTTTTAGGCCCCCTAAAATTACAAAGTTTCTCTTAATAACACGTCATGTAGATAACTATTGGATGTTTATTTATTTTTTAGAAAAATATTTTGTACATCTGGTAGATAACCATCGAATGTTCATTTTAAAAAATTTATTTTCTACATTTGGTAGATAACTACCGTATTATTGCCCATTTAACATTTTATCTTACATAACAAACATACACCATCCAAACTTTCTCTCTCATCTTCTCACATCCCTCCACCAGCTCACTTCCTCCACCATTTAACTCTGATTACCTAACCAAACCACCAATCTCAACCCACTCACCCACGTGAACGCCGAATCTGCACCTTCCAGCAATTCACCATCATTAAAACCCACCAAACCTGCTAATTGATTGCAATTGAGTGAAGATTGATGCTATTTGTTCTACTGACTGCGATTAAAACATAAAAAATTACTCAAAAATTGTTAGGTTTAGAAGCATATTCAAGTTGAGTGCAAAATATAAAATAATTGCTTAAAAATCGTTCAAAAATCACAAATTGAGTGATTAAAATAGGAAGTTGAATGCATATTCTAGTTTGTACAAAATTGGAATTTTTAAATGAACATCTGGTATTTATCTATCGGAGGTATAAAATGGAAAATTTTAAAATGAACATCCGGTAGTTATCTACCGGATGTACAAAATGTTTTTTTTTAAATGAACATCCGGTAGTTATCTACATGATCTACAAAATGTTTTTTTTTAAAATAAACATCTGGTAGTTATCTACATAATGTGTTATTAAGGACAATTTTGTAATTTTAGGGGGCCTAAAGAGATACGAGGGGGTCTAAAATTAAATCTTCTAAATTGTTGGAAACTCCCTTAATAATTGTTTTTTTTAAGAAACTAAATTAGCTCGCCCAAATTGATACTGGGATAATCAAACACGATGCATTGAGAGAAACATACTTGAAGGTTCCAAGCAAACACCACAAGACCAACCCAAATGGTTCATTGGAGGTTCCGTATAGGATGGACTAGTAAAAAAATGGCTATTACTTTTCTACACTATTTGTTACTCACGTACCCTGTTTTTTTTTTTTCCTTCCAAAATACCATTTGCTCGACAAATATATTTCGAACCATATTTCAGATTATATAAGTCAAAATCTTGTATTCCCCATAATTGCAAAACATCGTTGCATATAATATTGAGAACGCATAATTGAAAATAACCAAAATTAAAAGAGACAAAAAATGAATCAAGCTTTCATTTTATTAATAGATCATGTCTTTCATATATAGTACATTTACATTTTCATTGGGGCTTATTACACAAAATAATTAAACACCTAAAGTTAAACATATGGTACAAGAATATGGAGGATGAAGGAGGCTGGGGTAAGGTTTGTTTCTTTTCTAGGGCGAAGGAGATTTTGATGGTCAACCTTACACTCAGACAAATAGTATAAATTTGCAGAGTGGCACCATGTCTTTTGCCCATTCATACAATCCCTAAGACGCTAGAGTAACTTTTTGTATGAAAAGTCAATGGTGGAAGCACATTGTAGAAGAAAAGATAAGAAGAGAATATGAGATGATGGAATGAGAAAATGTGAAGGATTGATGTGTATTTATAAGGAAAATTTGTGTCACATAAATGCATAGAGTGTGACAGACTATTAAATAGGGTCAAAAAATGTGGTAAACTGGTCTGACCAGTAAATGTAATTGGTCTAACCACAGAAAAAACGTGTTTAATGAGCTACTCTTATTGTGCAAGTAACCTTCCAAACTCTGAATTATTTCAGATTATATAATCTGAACCCATCCAATAAATGCTCGGTTTATATAATTCGAACTGGTTCAAGACTGTGTTAAATTTGGTACTTTATAAGGCGAGGGAGAGTTTGGATTATATAACCCGAACCAACTTAGTACAAGTTTTTTTTTTTATAGTCCACATTATACCTACAGTTTCTCTGTTCCACGATGCACTAAAACTTCTATAGATCAGTAGGTCTATTTTCATATGTTGTTTTTTTAGAGAGATTAAAATTGGCGTGAAGTAGAAAATTGTTAAAAGTAGAAGAAAAAGCTAGTTAACTGCACAAACACTTCATGAATCAATGCCAAGAAGATCAACAATGAAAGAAACTGATTCACCTTCAGCCATTAATGAATTTTCGACTTAGGCAAAGGAAGAAGAAGAGAGTGTGATGAGAAAGTTGACGAGTTAAATTTGGTGTTGATGGACCATGATACAAGGATAATCTAATGGAATGAAAAATTGGTCCACCATGTTTTGGATTAAATTTTATACAACAATAGTGAGAAAAAGATTACAACGTGAATCAATAATATTATATGAAATAAATCATTATTGTTTAAGCCATAAAAAGTATATAAGCTATATAATTTCGGTCATGCATTTCGTAAATTGATTGTCATACACGCATGACAATGGGGTGGGACGGGTTTCACCTTTTCCGTTTCCGAATCCTATATACTTATCTGTTACTCTACCCGGATCTTAATCGAGATGAGAAATTGAACTTCATCCTCGTCTCCGACAGTTTTAGATATCTTTGCACCGTTCCAATCTCTTCAATGAAATCATTTTTCTAATAATCTTTTTCCAGTCCTAAATCAAGCATGTCCAAACCTAGAATTTTCCCCATATCCATAAATCGAACCTACTATCAAAAATTAATTTACATAATTTTTCTATCAATCTAATCCATTTTTGGTAGGGAAACACCGAACACCATGATTATTTATCATTTACAAAAAAAAAAAATGTACTCAGTGATTAAAAAATATCGCAAAAGTAGGGATACCATTTAAAGACTTGCATATTGATGATTTGAAACATGTTGTGAGACGTGTTCGGGTAAATACATATTGATTTTACCAAAGATAGACATAGTTGAGTGTTGTGTTTTATTTAGGACGGACCAAAGTGTGAAAGGGGGATATAACCCACAAAAACGATGAAACTGTGTTGTGTTGTTGTTCCATTATGTATCGTTAATGTTAATGGCAGAGACAGACAATAGTGGCATCTACACTTTCCATTAACTCATAGATATAGGACAACGTAATTTTCAATTGCCATTTTTTTAATAGACAATAATAATAATAATAATAATAGATGTGGATTACTCTACTACCACTCACAACTCATAAGTTATAACAAACTAAACTAGCAGACAAATTCAGCAATCCCAGCATCTCCTCCCAAACTACGTAGCAAGATACCCTTCTCTTTCATCTTATTCCTACACATAAGTTATAACATAACCATAGTGCTTAATTCTCTTTTCTTTTGTTTTTCCAACTAATATCCGATGATGACTTCTTTAATTCATTGTCCGGCAACTTCACTCTCTGCTACTCGTGCTGGAGATTCCGTTGGCTTCTTTGTTCCCACACGTTTCACAAAGACACATAGCCACAAGGTTCGGGTTCGTTGCTCTTTGGATTCTAATGTTTCCGACATGAGTACCAACGGTTAGTAATAGATTTCCCTTCCAACTTTTAATTTTCTTTTGTTTGGATAAACAACTTAATTAACCGCTTATAAGTTGTTTCTGTAACAAAATAAAGCCAAATTGTTTTCATATAAGCAAGCTATCCTAGAAATTGGACATGTCATGAGCTGTTTCCAAAAGCTATACTAAACAATCTCACAAGTGCTTATGCGTTAACAAGCTCAGTCCAATCCAAATATAATATGAAACCCCCAGAGGTTGTTGGCAGGTGTTGTAAGTGTGCTCCTCTCTTAGGTCTCAAGTTCAAATCCTCCATGTGTCAACAATTCCTTTGTTAGGCCAGTCCATACAAGACTGCCCCCCCCCCCCCACGCACCCTAGTGGACGGTGGGATTGGTCCCTAGATGGGCAGGATACCGTAGTTTCCAAAAATAAATACAATTACACTATGAATGTTAGGGCCTGTTTGGATTGACTTATTTTTTAGCTTATTTAAAATAGCTTATGCAAATAAATAAGCTTTTATATTAATTAATTTGTAAATTCTCACTAACGAAAATTGTATCTTCATAAACTACCTTGACAAGCTTACTAATAATACATAAAAGCTTATTTATTTGCATAAGCTCAAAAATAAGTCAATCCAGATGGGCACTTAGTATACCAACAAAAAGAACTGTATCAAACTCAAACTTTGACTTGAATTGTTGATGGCTGTGTAGTCTTGTGCAAAGTTTGATTTTGGCATGAATTGTTAATGGATCTTGCTCGGTGAGAACTGGTTTGTGCTCGATAATATTCAGGTTCTACATGGGTCGTGTGGGATTATGCATGTGATTTTAGATATAAATTTACCAATTCTATGTAACATTTCCTAAGCTGAAAATTTGACACAAACTATTTCACATTCATCTGCCAGCACCAAAAGGACTATTTCCTCCGGAGCCGGAACATTACCGAGGACCGAAGTTGAAAGTTGCTATCATTGGAGCTGGGCTTGCAGGCATGTCAACTGCGGTCGAACTCTTGGATCAAGGACATGAGGTTTTGCTCCTTTTCTCTGACTGTTTTTGACTTGATGGCCTGCTCATATAATGTATTGAAATTGGATGTTGTTATGGTTCATACAGTGAAGTTACCTTTTGAAGCAAACTGAAGTAAATCTTTTATGTGTTTTCTTGTGAAGTCATGGTGTTAAATGTGCCAAGATATATGGCTAATGTATTGTGTTTTCTTTTTCAATTTTCTCTCATCCAGGTGGATATATACGAGTCAAGATCTTTTATTGGTGGCAAAGTTGGTTCTTTTGTTGATAAACGCGGAAATCACATTGAAATGGGATTGCATGTTTTCTTTGGTTGCTACAACAATCTTTTCCGACTAATGAAAAAAGTAAACAATTTTTTGCAGTCGAAATGCATGTCCTTCTTCAGTTGTATTCTCTTTCCCTATTTTTTGGCATACCTGTACTACTGCCTTTCTTGATATTTTCCATTTTTATCATGTCAATCCATAATTGGATTAATTTTTCTTCGCCTTGTTGGGTCTAGGTGGGTGCGGATAACAATCTACTTGTGAAGGATCACACTCACACCTTTGTAAACAAAGGGGGTCAAATTGGAGGTATGTTATGTGCTGCAAATTGCAATACCTTGCTTCATTTTGTTCACGAAATTTTCTTGTTTATTTTTTCTATCCATGAGAGCGCTACTTTTATGAACAGACAATAGTTTCGGAGTGCATTGTTCTTAACTTAGTTTTACAGTGCAGAACTAGATTTTCGCTTCCCAGTTGGGGCGCCATTACACGGGATAAATGCATTTTTGACCACAAATCAGCTTAAGGTAATTGCATGACTGGATCAAGAGTATTATGCAAAACAAGAAAACTGTAGTCGTGTGTGCGCTTTTTTACCTTCTTGAGGATGTCATTGCATCTAACTTTACATATTGTTTATGTATCAGACTTATGATAAGGCTAGAAATGCTGTGGCTCTTGCACTGAGTCCAGTTGTCAGAGCTCTTGTTGATCCAGATGGTGCATTGAGGGACATACGGAATCTGGATAGTGTAAGAGGATGTTATTTTTTTATCCCTTTCCAAATAAATTTTCCTGATTATTTGTCTCCTTAGCTTTGTATTTGAACGGCTTCTACATTTCCACATTGCACATGCGCATGCACATGCCCATCTATATACTCACATACACACATGCACCCACATACAAAGGAGCAAGTGGAAATGGATTTTTGAGGCCTTAGCTGTATTGCAAATCTAAATCTACTGTTTCGCTTTGTACTGTTTTTGTTAATATTCAGTCTTAACGTCGAACTCTAGTCTTTTAACTATTAAATGCATTTCTTGCAGGTTAGTTTTTCAGACTGGTTTATGTCCAAAGGTGGCACACGCACGAGTATTCAAAAAATGTGGGATCCAGTTGCCTATGCCCTTGGGTTTATTGACTGTGATAATATCAGTGCCCGTTGCATGCTCACCATATTTGCATTGTTTGCCACAAAGACTGAGGCTTCCCTTTTGCGGATGCTGAAGGGTTCACCAGATGTTTATTTGAGCGGCCCTATCCGGAAGTACATCACAGATAGAGGGGGCAGGTATAATTTGGACACAAGAATATTGCCATTATCAGAACTATCCAAATTTCTCCCTATTTAGATTCTCATTCATTGCTGAAACAGGTTCCATCTAAGGTGGGGATGCAGAGAAGTATTTTATGATAAATCTGCTGATGGGAGCACTTATGTTACAGGACTTTCCTTGTCAAAGGTGATATACTTTATCATCACTATTTAAAATCTTTACATGCTCGGTTAGATTTCAAATAACATTCCGAAAGTCTTAATGTTTATTTCCTCAGGCTACTGAGAAGAAAATTGTGGAAGCCGATGCTTATGTTGCTGGTTAGTAGTTTGCTTGCCCTGGTTTTTGTATTGATCTCATATTACTGTAACAATCTACAATGCCTTAACCTATCATTGACTTGATATCAGCCTGCGATGTCCCTGGAATTAAAAGGTTACTCCCATCAGAGTGGAGGGAAAAGGAGTTTTTCAATAACATATACGAACTCGTTGGAGTTCCAGTGGTCACAGTACAACTCAGATACAATGGTTGGGTAACTGAATTGCAGAATCTAGAAATGTCAAGGTACTTCTCGGAATTTTAGGCTTCATATAGAAACTATAAAATTAGATATTTTGTTTTCAAGAACAAGGTATAATATATTTCCTTTGATCATTATTGTGTAATTTCTTTACAAACCCTTACATTCTGGATGGCAGGCAACTGAAGAAAGCTACCGGGTTAGACAACCTTCTCTATACCCCCGATGCAGATTTTTCTTGCTTTGCAGATCTTGCACTTGCATCTCCTGAAGACTATTACATCGAGGGACAAGGATCATTACTCCAGTAAGTGATGTTTACGTTGAGTTGTTTGAGAATTGATTCCAAAAGAGTCTTCTGTGAGTTTTATTGGGTGTTTTGCAATCAGTATATTTGAACTTATATTTAAGATGATCGGACTATTTTCTAAAATCATAATAATTACTGTAATCATTTCCAACAATTTACACTCAAATCACCCACGACTAAGTATGTTATGCAATGGATGAAACTGCACCATCGGTTCATCAAGCAACTTGTAATTCATGTAGTGCTAGTTTGGATAAACTTTCCAAAAAATACTTATAGGAAAAGGAAAATTGAAATGATCTTGTAATAGCTATGAATCTTCTGAGTGATAACTTCTTGTATAAGTTGAAATTAGCTTATGCACCTCAACTTTTTTAGAAGCTCTCTCATCTACATTCTCCATGATCGAGCACTGATAAGAGCATTTTTGTAAGTTAGGAACCAAATACTTACAATGGGACTATATATTCTAATGTTTCTAATACTTTATAAGTTCCTATTGGTAGCGTTTAATAAAGCTATAAATTATATAACCACCGTTGTCATTTTCAACAATTAATACATAAAGTCACTCATGACTATGTTATGCAATGGTTGCATCGTCAGTTCAAAATAGGTGAATGCACCAGCTTTACTGTTTTTTTCTCCTTTTTTTTCTCTCATTGCAAGTCCAACATATGTTCATATAATATTTAATTCTTGTTGACCCTCTAAGTTTGTTATTTTATTTCATCGATCAGATGTGTTCTGACGCCAGGAGATCCATACATGCCCTTGCCAAATGAAGAAATTATTTCAAGAGTAGCGAAACAGGTAGTTTAAACAATGTGTGGTATCCATTATTCTTTTAATGATATTTTCATTATCGATTTAGTAAATGGCATGAAAATTGTGCATCTTAAATTAATTTTAAAAATCGTTATCAGGTTATATCGTTGTTCCCATCATCTCAAGGTTTAGAAGTGACTTGGTCATCTGTTGTTAAAATCGGCCAATCTCTGTACCGTGAGGGACCTGGTAAAGATCCATTTAGACCTGACCAAAAGACACCAGTGAAAAATTTCTTTCTTTCTGGCTCTTACACAAAACAGGTAACTTCAAAATACCCTCCATCCTCTTGACTACTATTATACTCGCGCTTGTCTTATCCAGACCTCAAGTTTGCAGCTGCTGATATTTTTTGTGGCTGAAACATACGAGACCTTATAGAGGAGTCAGTTAATCTATAATTTCTTGCATATATGGCTCTTTGAGCTTCAAGTATTAAACATGAAAATATTCTGTACTGTGTTGTTTTTTACTCTTGACAATAAGTTCCTGGTTGTTGCTGCATTTGATTGAATGGGGTATCAATTGTCGATGGTTCCATCTTATGTGAAATACCTCATATTCATGTATTTCCTCGTCACATATTTTAGGTTTTGTATCAGAATTGACGAGTGCAAAATCTATTGACATATCATAAATATTATATGGATGGTGTAGTTATGATGTTTTATTTTACTCGTAATAGTTTACTGGCATATGAAAAAAAAATACAAGGATAAAATATAGTATGCAAATTTTTTTAACAGAAGTTTGTATTAGCAGGTACTTTTTTACAATGCTTGTATTCTTCATCTTAGAGCAAACTAACCTAATATTCCACTTTCAACTGTGGATAGAGCTTGCTCAAATTTATCAAACGGATTTAACCTTTCCTTTTGACTACCGTGGACAGAGCTTCCAACTTTATTTTGCTGTTGATTCTAACATTCTGAGTTCTTACAATGTGTTTGTCCTGCAATTACAATATGTTTTCTCCAGTGTCACAGCAATCTTTAGATATCTAAGTTTAACTGATATTGCCGACTTATTATTTTATCTAGTTGCATGCTGAAATGTTTAATCTGTTCAGGATTACATAGACAGCATGGAAGGTGCAACCTTATCCGGCAGGCAAACTTCAGCCTATATCTGTGATGCGGGGGAAGAATTGGTGGCATTGCGGAAGGAGCTTCTTGCACAGTCTAAAGACGACATTAAATTTACAAATACTAAAGATGAGTTGAGTCTAGTATAAGAGGAATTTACGGATAAGGTAGTCAAGTTATATGAAATTTGCGGAAAAGGTAGTCACGTTATATGAAGTAATCCTGTTCTTTGTGCGTGTAACATTTTATGTTGTATATTTAATCAAAAAGCAATTATAAAATTGTTAGTATTGCAGCAAGTGGTGTTGTTTATACTTGTGAAATATGGTGTCTATAAATTGTGATTCGTATCCAGACTTTGTCATTCTTAATGCGTGTTTAAACTAAAATTCCGCATTAAGATATCCAGTCATAGACATCTCTTAAGTCTTGACAATCTCCACAACATAAAATCGTCATGAGACACTATTGAAAAACCAAATCAGCATACAAAATCAACTAAACGATCAATCATAGTAGCCCCGGTACCCAAAAATGATATTCAGTGAACCATCAGAAATACTAACTCAATGGAGAAAAGGGGAGCATGCAGAATTGTTCATAACTTTCACCCAAAATAAGATTTCTTACCAACTGACTAATGATTTACATAAATGATATGTATATAGAAAAGTTTCTATCTAATTAAGCTCGACATCAGTATCATTTCTAAACGATCTAAAAAAAATATCATCCCATTTTGGGGGTTGACCTAGTGGTTGGGATCTTGGAGTTTACTCCTCTCAAAGTCTAAGATTTGATATCCTCTTGTGACAATTTCGGTGGACGGTGGGATCGGTCCCCTCAGATTAGTCGGTTCTTGGATCGGATACCGAATTTTCAAAAAAAATAAAATAAATAAATAATATCATTTCTAAATGATTTCACAATATTTGCCTTACAAAGTGAAAGTAATTAACCTACTAACTTATTCTTAAACACTCTTCAATCATACACCTTATTCTTAAGCACTCTTCAATCATACACCTCTGACACATATCAAGGCCTTTCGTACATGCTGCCACAACTTACCAGACCGATAAAGATGAGTGCAAATTGCTATGCTTAAACACGAGTGACATAAGTTGGATCCAGGTGGAGTCGAACCACCAATCTCCCGTACAAAGTAGTTTGGGGGCTCATTCCAATACGAGCATATGGATCCATCGAAACTGGATCCCACGCTGTAACTGCGTTAACGCAATAACAACTACGACCATCCGATCAGAAATGAAAGATTAAGATTAAAACTGCACTGTGAATTTGAGCTGTTAGATTGTTTTTCAATGGCTGTGATTGTCTACTGCGTGAAACTGCTTGGAGCAGTTACAGCAGGCAATCCTGGTCCGGATCCATCATAGGGTTGACTACTTTTGAATTGTGTAATTTTGTAACTTTGTAACTACGAAGACTTTCTATAGAAGTATATATTATCGAGGTGTTCGTGATCTATTCTAATATGGTGACCCATAGGTTCTAAAGAGAATGTAATGGATCAAATTGTAATGAAGACAAATTGTTGCTATTGTATTGAAATAATCACAATCAATCCAACTCATGATGTGTATACTAAGGAGGAATAACAACCAGTTTGCAAGTAAAGGCAATAGAAAGAACTTGAAGAAAGAGTGTAAGAGAGGGTCTATAGAATTAGTGAGGGAAGAAGAATTTTATCACACATATTTCATGCCTTAATTTTTTGGTTGTCTCTTATTGATAAGAGTCTACATTCTTATTTCTTATATTGCCCCTTTCAGCTTTTGACTTATTGCAGAAAATAGACTGCATGACCTCTCATCATAATGTGTGTGTATGGAGTTAAAGATATCATGTGTCATTCGATTTTATTTTTAACATGGAGGCTAGCTTTTTTTATTTCTATCTGCATCTACTATTTTAAACTTATCTTCTTTTCATCCATATACCATGTTTTTGAATTGTCTCAAAAATCTTTTCATCCATATAATATAACATGTTTTTGAATTGTCTCAAAATTCAATTTATTTGAAGACAGGCTAAATATTAAAACAATATCATTTTGTCTCAATAGTCAATTTTTATTGATTGTTTAAAATTTATTAATTTTGCTGGTCAATAGTTAAGAGCTGGGATACTTGGGTGTTCTCTCACGGGGAAAGCACCCAAAAGGATAGTTTATCTACCATATAGAGCAAGTGAAGAGCAAATTAGCATTTTGGATGGTTTGAAATGTATTCAGTACATAACATATCAGTTTTATATACTCCAAAGGAATTTTAATATGACCGGAGGCTCAAATAGGAGCATTAACTCAGAAAAAATGAAAACATAATTTACAAGAAAAATATTTCAAGTCCAGGTATGTTATCAAATTAATACATGGTGGTAAAACTATTACGGCAAAGATAATTTAAACTTCATCAGCATTTTCTTCCAAAGAACCCAAACTAAATTGAACAAAGTAAATTTAAACTTCATCAGCATTTTCTACCTAACACGTGAATGGATGATTCATATTAGTCTGAACAAAATTTATGGTGATTAAAGTAAGCAATTGAACAGGCAAACAAAACACAGCATTTGCAGAACCAACAAGCTTAAGTGACAGTACACAGAATAATAGTAAAGCAAAGGAATCCATGATTTAAGACTTGGCATGTTCATAAGAAAACTAATTAGGAACAAAATTGTCATGAAACAGCTATATGATTGGATTATAAACTCGGACTTCTCAAGGTCATCTCACTTCTTGTCTTCCTTTTCTGCCTCAGCAGCCCTCTTGAGCCTAGCACCCAAATGACGCTTGTTGGTGCGCTCAAGGCGAAGCTTGTAATAAGCTTTGAATGCCTTCATTTCATCTGTAACCTTAACAAGTTCAACAGTTGGCTTCTCCCTCACAATCGGCAAGTATGATCCTTGGACTTGTGTGGCATTAGCAAGTTCCTCAGGTGTAGAGTCCCCAGCCTGCAGACAAATAAATAATAATTCAACTGACTGTCCGATTAATACTTCCTATTTCAACTCTAGCAGCAATGATGGTATCCAAGCTAAGGAAAAGCATACATAAACTAAAATCATCATTGAGGTTCTTCATATTACCTTGGTCTTGCGTGCGCGCCTTGGGAAAACAACCAACTTGGCCTTGTATGTTTTCAGCCTCTGCACATTAGCTTGCAGACCCTCCAAAGAACGGTTCTTGCGGCGATGGTCAATAGAAATGCCAATGGTTGGAGCAAGCTTTTTGGGGATACCGGCAGCCTGTCATAAAAACAAAAGTAGGTCACTAATCAAGTTATAATATGTAGTTTATGGATATATAGTTGAAGACTATAAAAGTCTGGAGGTTTTCTAGAGTTCAAGTTTTATTCAGGCACAATTGAATTGTTACTAATTACTTATGAAAATATTCTAAGAAATCAAATAGCCATATGTCAAGCCATATGCATAAACCCATTATTAAAGTGCCAAGCCATATGTAAAAACCATCATCCATATGTATAAACTGATCATTAAAGTGTCGAGCCATATGTAAAAACCCATCATTTAAGTGTCGGGTCATATGTAAAAACCCATCGTTTAAGTGTTAGGCCATATGTAAAAACCCATCATCCATGTGTATAAACCCATCATTTAAGTGTCATATGCAAAGACTTTTCATAAAAGTGTCGAGCAGAATAATAAAGACATAGAATATGAGTTTACCCATTACAAGAACTATATGTTACTCTTAAATGATTTGTTACACTCAAGTTACTAAACATGGTTTTAGTACAGAATTGAAGACTACAAAAGCCGTACGAACTAATGCAGGAATGCTTATTTTCATAGGATATTCCAATTTAGTCTTTAGCATAAAAACTATAATCAAAGAGTGAATCTATAGCAGGATAACTAACACAAATCTACAAGCCCATGAAGTAACATCTACACAGAACATAAGACACAGTTAAAGTTCAACAAGCTATTCTACCTTCAACTCTTCAAGAGAAAATCCTTTCCCGGCACGAAGTTTCATGTTGTACTTAGCAGTTTGACCGTGAACAATTGGCCTCAAAGGTCCAGCGGTTGGCCGGGGGAAAATCTTCACTGCCTTCTTTTGGCGAGCTACAAAAATCACAGCACAGCATTTCAAAAAATAAAGCAAATAACAATACTATAATACAAACTAACAACACAGCATATCAAAAGAAAAAGAAATGAATCAAACAGAAAACCTATCAAAAGAAATAAATGAAACAGCATTACTATAACTCAAACAAACAATTTAAGCCACGGACAAACATGTCAAAAAATGAAGCAACAACACTAACTTTAATTCAAACAAACAATTTAAGACACGACCAAACATGTCAACAAACACGAGGCAAAAACGGCAATACTACAATTCAATCTAACAATTATTTTTGAACAAATTTCAAACTAAAATTAAGTAAATAGAAGTAACGCAAAATAATTAGCATAATTAAGTTCTAAAATAACAAAAAAAAATATAGCTAATTACCCAAGCGTCTCCTGGTCTTCCTTGCGGGTTGATTGAACCATGTTTTCACATAGTTCTGCCAATGCTTACGGAAGTGTTCATTTGGGATAACATTATTGTGCTTCACCATGGCTTACCTAAAAATCAAAAACAAAATCACAACAAGCCTTTGAATTAGTATAATCATAATCATAACAAATGAAATATAATTTCAAAACCCTAAATATTGAACTGATCTGGTGAAAACGTAGAGCTACAGATCTATCTATCTATCTATAAAACTAGAAAACGGCAGTACCTGTGAGGCTGGAGCTGGGAGAGAGGTGGCGGCAAGTGAAGGAATGGCAACTAGGGTTTGTTGTAGAATTTAAAGCAAGCTTGTATGCAGTTTTTATGATTATTACTGGGCTTAGATAATGGAAGAAATACTTTCTGCACCCACTAATATTTCTTTGACTGTAAATAGTAAATATATATTAGTGTGGAGTGACCGACCGGGTGAAGATCCTCTTCATTTCCTAAATAAATGGAGATTGTCAATTACTATAGTTTTGAAGTAAATATATGATATAAATGCACATATTTCAAGAATTGAAAACATTAATATCACATATTTACTTCAAA
>Ga0315914_1006934_pt1 | contig 15871 bp, 9 predicted proteins | sample MpolenodulesMG_FD_203920 | JGI IMG/M metagenome (GOLD analysis project Ga0315914, IMG submission 203920) | Medicago polymorpha root nodule microbial communities from Los Angeles, California, United States - elongated nodules | ecosystem: Host-associated > Plants > Roots > Nodule | place: USA... | reverse complement strand
TATCTAAAGGTACATCTACTATATTGGATTCAAATAGAGCTAAAGCTAGGAGTGTACCTTCTTTTTCAAGTTTCCTCTTCAAGAAGTAGCAATCATCAACCTTATGACCAAATTTCTTGCAGTACTTGCACTCTCCCTTATACTTAAAAGATTTCTTTTTAGGTTCCAAATGTTCCACATCATTTCCGCTTTTCTTATCATGAGAGTGATGTTTTCCTTTGTGATAGCTTCCCTTAAAACCTTTTGTACCAGTGGAAGAAGCAGCAGGATGCTTCGAAGAAGAAGCAGCAAAACGAACACTCTGAGATTTTGCCTTCTTAAAAGATTCCTCCTCTTGAGTGATGATAGCAATCATTTCATCAACTGTCCATTCTGCCTTTTGAGTATTATATGAAGTCCTCGTGACATCAAACTGAGAGGGCAAGGATTCAAGGACTCTCCAGATCAAAGTGTCTTCCCCAATTTCAACCTTAAGATCCTTAAGCTTGTTGTAATAGTTCATCAACTTCATGATGTGCTCTCGCACACCGCTAACACCGTCATATTTGGTCTTGTCAAACAATGAGAGATACTCGCCTTTCTTAGCTTTGTCAAAACGAGTGAATTTTTCACCAATAGCTTTCAAGTAATCTTTAGCATTGTCACCTTCAGGAATGCTTTGCCTAATAGATTTCTCCATAGTGTATGTGATGACCTTAAGTGACTTCCTATTAGATTTTTCCCATTCTTTATGGAAGGTTTTCTGATCTTCAGTGGACTCATTGGTAAGAGCAGCAGACTTATCAGTTCTTAAAGCTAAATCAAGGTCATTGATGGATAAGTAAAGATCCAACGAATCTTTCCAATCCTCATAGTTAGTCCCGTTGAGAGTTTTCACGGAGCTAGGAAAAGAGACTGTCATGAAAGAATAAGGAATCATTAAAAATTATAAATAGAATGATTCCACATATACGCAGTCAAACTTGTCCTTTAATAAAACTCTTTCATATTATGATCTTAAAATAAATACAATAATAAGAAAACTTATATTATCATCCCAATATCGATAGGATATTTGAAAATGATAAGTATAAGCATAAGGTAAGAATAAGGTTATTGTATCATTAACAAAATTACATTAATAATAATATACCGATAGGGTACAATTACTACTAACATAATATAGATCACAATTACTACTAAATAAAAGTATGGTATAATTTTATTTATTTATTTATTTTCAAACAGTGATAAATATTTACTTGTAATTTATATTAGTAATAATATATCGATAGGATATAGTTACCATTAATATAAATAAATTAATTGCTACATAATAAATTTTATTTACGCAATTAACATGCATAATTCGCACAACTGCAACTGCGATAGGCAAAGTTACAATTGTACAAATTGACAATACCTATGTTTAAAAGAATTTTATAAGTTTATATCAAGCATAGAGAAGGCCTGAATGTATTCTAATTATTATCATTATAACAGGCCTACATAAAACAATTCAACTAAAGCACGAGCACTACTGTTGTTGGTTTGTGCGTGAATAGACAAGTTACTTACACAGGTGTGTACAAGAGGTAAAACATGGATACATGCCTAGTATTGTGTATCAGATATAACACGCGAGTGTTACACACACGCTTGACGGTTTTACGCGTCTGGGAAACTTAATGAAACTGAAAAATGGGTCGAACTGACCCGCCAATGACCCGTTTGGGTCTCTCTACAGGGTGCAGCAAATTGGTAGAAAATAAATAAAAAAAACAGTTACGGCGACAAGCAATCAACAAAACACTTCCGATTTGAAACATTGATTATTGAATACAAAAGAAATATTTAAATCGGAATAATTTTAGAAATTTATTGAAACATGAATCGGAAGATTTTGATATTTAATTAATGACATGTAGAAAAAAAAAATTCAATCAAGAAAACAAAACCTATTTGGCAACCTTGAATATAAGGAATTTTAAGAGTTGTCAGAACAGAGAATACGTGTATCGATTTCAATAAATGTATTAACTATTTAATAAACGCATATCTAAAATTGGCATATTTCTCTTTGATATACATTTTTATAGTTTCTACTATACTCTCTAACCGAGACCCTGTAATTTATTACTCTAAATTTTGTGACAAACACTATTAACTATTTAATTATGTGTCTTGTCGCAATTAAATGTTTGGATCACAATAATATTAAATTATACATAGTGAATAATGCATTGTTGCATTTTTATGCTAAAATTCTACTTACGAATTAAAATTTGCACAACTTTTTTTTATTGTTTATCCGTTAACTATTATAAAAACAACTTATTAAGAATTGGGGCAAATACTTATCATCCTTAGAACTGAACACTTATATAAATCATATTGATTTATAATTAAAGTCTCACATATGTTTATTTATAATTGCTTATTCGCTATTGATGAATATTTTGAGATGACTATATTATAAGATATTCTTTTTTAGTCATCAAAAGTCATTGGCTCCAAGTATAAGAATGAATGTCACACTCTTCGAGGTAAGTTGTGATTTAATTATTTTATCCTCTTGTGACTTATTGCTTATTATTGCACATACGAAGAAATTTAGTTTTTCTTCTCTTTTGATGTGCAATTATGATATCTTATATAGAAGTGAAATCCTTTTTCCAAAATATTCTAAACATAACTCTTTTGTTATATAATATAATACTCAATTTTGTATTTATGTTCCTTGTAATCTATAGTGGGAGATTTTAAAATTTTATTCTAAGAGTTCTATTCTGGATAAAATAGAGAACTATTTGACACACTTGTATTCTAAATAATAACTTTTGTTATTATACTACTTCAAATAAATAAATTCTTAAGTCATATTTATGATGTGTTAATTTAAAATATTGTTAAGCACATATTTCTATTATTTGAATATGACCAAAGTCAAGTAAATTAAGTACAAATGTATATGCATGATATTATTTTATGGCTTAGTATAAAAATTATTGGATTGTCTCAAAAGGGGTATATTGAAAAGATTCTTAAGCGTTTTAATATGCACACTTGCTCCTCATGCGCTGCGCCTATTCAAAAGGGTGAAAAACTCTTTAATTTCGAATGTCCTCAAAATGATAATGAAATTGCCGAAATGGAAAAAGTCCCATATGCTTCCGCTGTTGGTAGTTTCATGTATGCTCAAGTTTGTACTCGTCCTGATATTGCTTTTATAGTTAATGCTTTGGGAAGATACTTGAGCAACCCAGGTTTGGGTCATTGGAGCAACCCAGGTTTGGGTCATTGGAAAGCCGTTAAAAAGGTCTTATGATATTTGCAGGGAACCAAAGATTATATGTTGACCTATAAGAAATCTGATCAACTCGAGGTCATTGGTTATTCTGATTCTGATTTTGCAGGTTGCCCTGATGACCGAAAGTCTACTTCCGACTTAACTTTTAAGATGGCAGGAGGAGCTATTTCTTGGAAGAGTATTAAACAAACTCTTACAGCTACTTCTACCATGGAGGCAGAGTATGTCGCTTGCTATGAGGCTACTTGTCAAGCTATGTGGCTGAAGAACTTAATTTCTTATTTTAAAGTTGTTGAAAGCATATCTAGGCCACTTGTGATATTTTGCGACAATACTACTGCTGTTTATTTCTCTCAAAATACGAAGAGCTCATCTAAGTCAAAGCATTTTGACATTAAATATTTATTTGTGCGAGAGAAAATTCTTGAATTTCAAACTCGAATTGAACATCTTGCTACAGAGAACATGTTGGCAGATCCACTAACCAAGGACTTAACTGTTGGAGTTTTTCAGAGGCATGTGACCCATATGGGTTAGTTAAGTAATTTGATATCCTGGATTAGTGGGAGTCTGATTGTTATTTTTATTGATATAATTTTTATGAGATATGTAATAAATGACGTCACTCTATAATCATATCTCTTATAGCATTTTGTATGCATGGACCTTTATTGGATTACAAACTCTCAATTTATAATGGTAATCCATATTCTTCATTTTATGTGAAATGTAAGGTTTAACATGTATGATTTTGTTTGCCCTATCGAATTCAATTTCTGCATTGTTGAATTTTGTGTTTCTTATACTACCTTGATGACAAGTACTATTATAAATATTTGATATACTTCTACTACCATTCTTATATTATTTTAATATTTAATTAAAGTAAATCCAAATATTCAACCGTGACTTCTTTAAAGGCTGCTCCCTCTAACTTACACGTCAGATTGTGTTTTTGTTGTGGTTCCATTCCATGTGAATATATTTTTGTCTGCAGCCGCACTAGCAATTTTTTTGGTTTTCTGGACCGTTTTATTTTTCTTCTTCTTATTAACGAGTGTCTCCGCGCACTTTTTAAGGATTCTAATTTTAGAAAATATTCTTTAAAATAGGCAAATGTTACAAATTTCAATGCATTGATTACACAAATTTCCATAAAAACTTACTATTAAAGGTGCTTAAAGAGTGCTCCGGGAGCACTCGTTAACTTTCCCTATTTTTTTTATACTATTAAGTGTTTATTTGGTTATGTGAACGGTTGATTCAGATTTTGACAAAATTTAGTTAATCAAAATTGATTTATGTTTAAATACGATAATGCAGAATTGTTTAAGTAAAATGTGAAAGAATTGACAGTAATAATTTGAAGGATTTTATATCTTAAAAATATAAGTTATTTGAGACCTAAAAGTTACGGTTAAATAATTTAAAGAACCTAAGCGGTATGAAAAATATTTAAAGGACCAACTTATTGCAATTAATTAACTTAAAGAATTTAAGTGATAAAAAAAACTTTAAAGGACAAATTTCTTACAATTAAATAAATTAAGGCTATGTTTGGATTGATGAAGAGTGGTGGAATGAAATGAAATGAAGTGGGATAGCATGTTCCATTTTTTGGTTTTGCAAAATAATGAATGGAAGGGAGTGTGATGAAATCAAAAGTGAAGGTGAAAAACTTTAAAGGGACTAAAAGTTGAAGAAATTTTTTAAAGAGACTAAAATGAAAAGTTTATATATATTTTTTTTTGAAAGAAAAAAGTTCATATTATAGGGACCAAAAACATATTTAATCCTTAAATCAATAATTTATATTATGATTTTTTTTTTCAATAATAAGAATTTTTTTTTTTTTTAATAGTCAAAGTCATAGTTTAGAATAAAAGTCAAACATCACAGAAATCTTACGTGGCAACTTCTGGTTCGATTCATGGACGTGTCAGAACACACATTCCAATGACGAAAATAACCTCTACTCATGAACTTCAAAACCAAACATGACAGGGTCAAAAACGTCAAAATAAAATAACTTCCATATTGTCGAAACCGTTAGGAGGGAAAGCTGAAACTATTGTCGCTGATTATTCTTCAAAATCAACAACAATGGAATCATCATCTTCTTCACACTAAGAACACAGAGAAAGAGGGTTTCAAAAAATTGAAATTTTTGGGTTAACAATGATCCAATGGACGAAGAGGTTGAATGCTGCATTTGGGTTTTCATTTCTTTGGTTAATTTGCTTGATTTACTTCACCCAGGTTTCATTTCTTCATCTTTTGTCAATTTTTTTGATAAATTTTAAATTTTTTCGTGAAATTATTGATGGGTTTTTGTTTTTCTTTGAGATCTGGTAGTTTTATTTATCGAGTGTTGTTCAATTCATGCTTTTAGTCCCATTTTAATTTTTATATACAAAGTTGTTATGAATGAAGTTTTTTTGCTGTGTTATTATTTATTTTTTAGTAAATTTTATGATTCTATGTGTTGATCTATGAGACACTAACACTAGATATCGGACACGATACGACATAATTGAAAGTGACATAATTGAATGTAATCACAAGTATCAGTCTTGTTTCGGTGCTTGACACTAACATATGTCAGACATCGGACAAGCTATGAAGCACGGACACTCCTCGGATTAGGCGCGTTCCGGTGTCCGACACGGACACCGACACTTGTAATTACACTGAATTATGTGATTTTTTCAAATTATTAGCTGTGTCGGCGTGTCAGTGTCCGTGTCGTGTCCGATGTCTGTGTCTGTATCCGTATCCGTGCTTCATAGCGGACAAGTAATTAGAAGTTTTGGGGCTATTGAGGTGTTGATCAACTTATGTTAGATTGCTTTAGTGACAACAATTTTTATGATTATAGTTGTGTTGTGTTGTGTCTTGTCTTTTTGTTTTTTTCTTTGTCTTTTTGGTTTTTTCTTTTACTTAATTAAGAACTCTATTGATGCAGGGTTTTAGGTCATTTGTATGGACAGCAATTTCCTATCAACTTAAAGATAATCTTCATTTGTCACCCTCAGCTTCCCAATTTGTATTTTCAGTTGCATTTTTTCCATGGAGCATTAAACCATTATATGGGTATGAATTGTTTAATTTCCCCTCAATTGAGTATCATGTATTGGATTTAGTTGGTATGTAGTGTCAGTGTAGAAAGAATTTACATTGTCAATCAATTATAATTGTCGAATGGTTAGAAATGTTTAACTTTTACTATAACTATCTTAAAAGTTAGATATACGATTGGTTGTGATTGTTTGACAGTGTAAATAACTTTACATGACAGTGTATCAAAATTAAAATTTTATGTTTTCACACGTAGAGATACTTAAGATAGATGGACACAAACACTAATATTATATCTATATGTAGTGTAGATTCGTTAATTATATCTACATGAATAATTTTATTTTGAATTTATGATGATATTTTGTGCCTACGTTATGTAGCTTAGAAAACTAATAGAGACGATTCTGATGCCTATGGTGCTTTCTTTGCACCTACAAAGAACATGTGACATAGAAAATGATGAGAGTTTTTTCTATTCTGAATAATTAGAAGATGATTGCTCATCTCCTCCTTTTATTTTCTCAAATATGTTAGAATACACTCCCAGAAGCACGCTTCCAGTAAAATGACACAGTTTTACGGTGGTGGGGGATGAGAAATCGTCTAATTAGAAAGGGAAAGTACAAGGAAAAGTCTTTGTTTAAATTAAATAATATATAAAATTAATATTAGCAACGGTTCTTCATCGTTTGTAAGATTTACTTTTCTCTGTCATTGGAATATGAGGATATGGTTTTTAAAATGTTATACATATTCCCATCTTATGAGATATGAAGAGAACGAAAATAAGGCATGAAAGAAGGCAAGATCTTAAGGTTAAGGTAACTCTGAATGACTAAATGAATTTTTTTATTCAACATGAAACAGAAATTTCACTAAATGTTTTCAATATCTCTTGAACCGACTAATATGTGTTGAAAACAGCAAGGTGCAGTTTAGTTTGTATAGTTACTGTGTTTACATGTATCTGTTTGTTTACTAAATCAATCTCACACTGCTTCCTTATAATCTGGTTTGGTTAATGATGAACAGAATACTTTCTGATTGTATCCCGATTAAAGGAAGTAAACGGATTTCGTACTTGGTCATTGCGACTGTGCTCTCCCTGGTACCATGGCTTATTTTAGGTTTAAGTTCAACCTTGAGGAGTTCAACATGGCACCTGATGGTATTCTTGACTGTGCAAAACTTAGGATCAGCCATGGCAGATGTTGTTGTTGATGCGATGATAGCCGAGGCTGTAAGATATGACAAGTATGTTTGCATCTTCAATTCCTAATTTGATTGTCCAAGATAAACTGTTGTATATTGAATAGTATGCCTGCATATAGATAAGCTTCCAATCTCTCAATACATGGACCAGTGAAGGTCGAAGGGAATGTTTAATACCAGATCGCTTTAATTTTGTGACTTTTGTTGATAATCTTTGTAACTTAACCTTATTTCAGTTGTTAGATCAAAACATTTGTCAACCTTCTATGATGGATGTTTTTCTTTGCATGATAACCAATTTCTTTGCATTGTATGTGTGTCTATATATAACGAGAACCATGCATGCACTTCATGGAATCTTTGCAGAGTTCTCTTTTTAAGGCCTGTTTGGATTGACTAATTTGAATTTATCTATTGACACAAGCACTTCTTACACTGTATGAGAGAGCTTATAGAAACAGCTTATGACATGTCCATAAGCTGTTTTCAACTCATTTCCATAAGCTCTCCCAAATAGCTTACAAAAACAGCTTATAGATTATATGAAAACTGTTTGACTTTATTTTATCTTTTGTTATATAAATAGCTTATACATAAGCACTTAATTGAGCTGTTTATCCAAACATGCCTATTCTCTATGATTAAGTATTTGCTTTGTTGGTCAGGGCCAAATTTGCAGGAGACCTTCAATCATTATCTTGGTCTTCAATGGCTGTGGGAGGAATATGCGGGAGTTTGTTGGGGGGAATTGCGTTATCAAATTTACAGATAGATGCTATTTTTCTTTTATTTTCTGTACTGCCTTGCATACAGTTATTATCATGCTTTTCTGTGAAGGAGAACTCTGTAAATAGCGAAGTTTTAGTTGAGGATTCTATTGCAAAGGATTTGCATACAAATGGTAGTAGTAGTACGGTAGATGAAGATAGTTCTTTTACTAAAAAGTCACACAGTAGTACAAGAAAAAGAAAGAAGGGAAAAAAGAACACAAAAAATAGAGCAGTAAATACCAGCAAATCCAAGATTCTGGAGAAAGGAGACTCCTTGGCAACAAAGTGGTTCCATTCCTTGAAGAAAGCAATTTATGATTTGTGTCGTGCGTTTAGACAGCCAATGATTTTGAGGTAATCAATCATAAAAGTAGATATTTGAAATTTTGGCTGTTTACTTTTAAGATTATGGATGATTCCTTGTTGAGAGCACATTTCATATTTGAGAGTTCCATTCATATATAATTATATTTGAGAGCACACTTCAGATTGATGGTGTGTACAATGTCCGACATCAACACATCTGGGTACATTCAATTATATTCATTTTCTTAAATTATTATCGTGTCAGTGTTGTGTCCAATGTTTGTGTTTTTATCGGTGTTTCATTCATACTCTCCGAACCATGTAGACATTAAAGGTTTGTTAGCCAAATTGCAGCCAATTAAAAAACCTAATCCCCATCCTCCTTCAGACTATGGCCAATTATTTTAACTTACAAAAAAATTGTGATCACATAAGTTAGCTTATATTGGTTGATGCTATATTCAAAAACATTATCTTCTAAGGTTCAACTACTAAAAAAGTAATGTTTCGGAAACTTACTATATCATATGAGAAGTTTTAAGTTTTCTTTTCCTACTCCTGATTAGCGTGTGTGTGTGTGTGTGTGTGTGTGTTTTGTTGTATTTATGGCCTCACAGAATGTAGCTAATTCATTTTACAGTATGCTATAAAATAGTTAGTAATAATCTGTTTTATGTTGTGGAGGACAGACCTATGTCTTGGTTTTTCCTTGCCCACATCACTGTTCCCAATCTTTCAACAGTCTTATTCTACTACGAAACGGAGGTTCTAAAGCTCGAAGCATCGTTCTTGGGGACAGTACGCGTTGTTGGTTGGATGGGACTTATGCTTGGAACCTTCGTTTATAACCGTCACCTAAAGCATATGACGCTTAGAAGAATTCTCATGTAAGCAACTAAGGATTGTTTTATAGGTTGGTAGTTAGTTTGTGACTATTTAATTTATTGATATGTTCTTTTTATTACAGGTATGCTCATGTTGCGTTAGCCTTCTTGAATCTTCTGCAGATTGCCGTTGTGTCTAGGAAAAATATTGCCTTTGGTGTACCAGATAGGGTTATGGTACTCTTTGGCTCGGCGCTTGTTGATGGAATCAATCAGTTCAAGTTTGTCATTTTTTCTCATTTTATTTTATTTTCTTAAATTTATTTTTGCTTAAGCATGTGCATGGTACCGTAGGTGAAAAATATTTCCAACATGAAAATCAGCATGAATGGCATGAATTTGCAAATGATGATCTCTTAATTTTTGATACATTGTCGTCATAATATTATATATGTAACAGTTTTCATTCCTCACTGGCTTAAATTTTGTCCTTTTTAATCCCCAAAAGAGTATTTTTTTGCTTATGGTTCTTGTTTGTTTTGATGTAGTTACTGCAATTTTTTTTTCCAAATTGAATTAGTCCCTTTAAAATGAAATTGATATATATTTTATGGACTAACATCAATATAGTACATATATTACAAGAACTAATTCAGCATAGGCCAAATATTACACGGACTAAACCAAAACAATGAGGAACAAACTATAAATGTTTATAATTTTTAAGGATTATAACCTAGTATTTTATATAGGGACTAAAACCAAAAAAGTGTATATTAAAGGGACTAATTCTATAATCATTTACTTTATCACTGCACCTGGATTCATCTTTATCAAGCACATCTCAATAGGTATTATTAGCTCAGAGGGATAGAACATACAATATATATAAGTTAATATTTTATGTTTGTACCTATTTTCCATAGCTTTTGTTGCTTGAAGCATAATGATTTGATATGAACCATTTTTTGTGTTATATCCTTGGAGTCTATTTGGATTGATTTATTTGAACTTATCTTCTTGCATAAGCAGTTGTGAGACTGTTTATGAGAGCTTATGAAAACAGTTTATGACATGTTCAAAAGTTGTTTTCAGCTTACTTTCATAAGCTCTTCACTCTTCAGGGAAAACAACTTATAGATTATATGAAAGAAGTTTGACTTTCTTTTATCTTTTGTTATAGAAATAGCTTATAAATAAGCATTTTTATGATAAGCCCTTCTTATTTTTCTCTTTGGGAAAAAAATGCAGGTTTATGCCTTTCCTAATCTTATCTGGACAACTATGTCCTCCAGGAATTGAAGGGACATTATTTGCTCTTTTCATGTCAATAAACAACTTGGGAACAACAATAGGGTCTTTTGTAGGTGCTGGCTTGGCTTCTATATTGAACATAGATTCAGGATCTTTTGACAATCTTCTGTTAGGCATTGTTATTCATGCTTTGTGCAATTTCATTCCAATTGCTTTTCTGTTTTTGATACCAAAAGAAGCAACAGGTGCATCAGCATAGATAGATAGTTAGTTATTGATGAATACCATTGGAATTGGTTTTATACACTTCAAATAGTTTTTCCTAGGTATTTTGATAGTTGATATTTTCCACTTGTAAATTGGAAAATATTAGAGGAGATGAGGAATATTTGAATTGATTTATATACGAATTTTCTTTGAGATTGATACTGGTTATAATACTTTGTGCAACATTTTTACATCTTGATTAGCATATGAGGCTTGTTTTTAATATTTAAATGAGTTTAGTTTTGGCTAATATAAGCATTTATTGATATGCTTTTGAACATCCAGCTGCATTTTATCGATATGCTTTGTAAATGTTTATTTATTGACCGCACAAATAGAAATCTAAAACTTATTAGAAAAAAGTTTGAACCCCGACCTTTGCATGTATTGTTCCTAACAACTCACGAGGACGTCCACTATGTCATTACTTAATCCTATTGAGTGATTTTTATAATTAATTAACCATTATGTCATCACTTAATCCTATTGAGTGATTTTTATAATTAATTAACCATTTTAATTCAATTGATTAAAAACAAAAATAGCAACAAAAAAAATAGTCGGTTGTGACATGGACACCACCTCATTTAAGAATTCTTATGACAAGTGTTGACTTGAATTGGTGAACAAAATAGTACTCAAGTAGTTTGGTTGGATATATACTCATCATCCAATCAATTAATGGCATATCATATTTTTATATTAATTTATTTTGGTTAAACAAGTTTTACCTAAAAATATTAATACCCAACCAAACTTCAAGATACCTAATAATATGTTCTTAAATTTCTATCTAGTCCCTATGATTTTTCCTCGGTTTCATGTTTATGTGGAGTATTTTCCCTCTACATGGACACCCTCTAATGCCACAATCACATGTGACATGAAAAAAATAATTCAAAAAGCCCCTTCCCATTGATTTGATCACACGTCAAATGAGTTTACTTTGGGTGTGAAAATCATTCTATATATAAATTAATTATCAATACTCATACAATTAACATCAACAAGATCCTATCCTATATTTGTCAACAAAAAAAGAAGTTGAAGAAGGAACTTAGTTAGCTGATAAAGGCTAAATCAAATAGTCATTGCAGGGTAGCTGATTGCTTAGTAGAAAGAATGAGTCAGAAACATTGTAAACTTGGAAACAAAAAGGTGAAAAATCTTATTCACATAACATAATTGAGAACTGAGATTTTTGGCACAAACTTTTCACTTTAATATTTTATACCCCTATTTATTTTAGGAGAACAACTGCCTCATCATCCTTAATCTTTACAAGTACTTGCACATGCAATGTCTTAATATTTGAACTCCTTAAGATGCAGTAACTTAGTTGAAGCCATTTTTAAGTATATGTGCGTATCATCCGAGTATCCTATAAGTATCCAATAAAATATATATTTTAAATTAAAATAATTAATTCCAATACTCCGTGGGTAAGTATCCGCAGAGTATCAATATCTGATACGTATCTGATACGGGTACGTCAAAATATTTGGAGCACCTAGACTCCATTGTACTCTTTGAACTCCTTACGATGCAGGAACTTAGTTGAAGCCCATTTATTTCCTCTTATTACTGGATTACCGCCTGAAAGTAAAGATAAATTAATTAAACTTCATCATTCATAGCTTCTAATTCACATGGCTATAATATTTTCAACATAAGAGAGGTCCATACCGTGTAAACTAGATTTATCCAGTGTGCCATCTAGCCTGATGCTCCAAAACATAAGAGCATCACCCATTTTTGGTTTCACTGATAGACCCTTTCTATGAAATTTGGCTAAAACATTCCTCCATGGAACAGAACTAAACTTCATCGGCTTAGCAGCAGGAAATACCGTCTCACCGCCTTCTTCAACATCAGACCTTCAATCAAAAACAGTGTCAATTTTTTATACAATTCCATCACAAAGCATAATGCAATTTCCAGAGAATAAGGGTTTACAGATACATAAGAAATGTAGCAACTCGCGGGCCTCCATTCCAGAATGACTCGTTAGATCTGGAATCGTAATGAGGCACAAATTTCTGCCCGACTCCATAGTGAATAACCTGAAGTCCCTCTCCATTCTCTGCATAAGAACAAGTTTGGTGCATTATGCAGAATACTTCATAATATGTGCAGCAACAAAAAAAGGCAAACAGGTATCACACAAAATCTCATACCTACAGGTATGGAGGTAATATCAGCAATTCTCTGCTCGATATTCTTGATAATTTTATCCTTTCCTCTCCTCAGAGTCGTTTCTGAACTAGTTCGAATGCTAGAGGCGGGGATTATATCAAAAGTAATGCATTAGTAATACATTACCACTAGACATTGTTCTCTCAAGAAAATGTATATGAAACAATTATTGGAACCTTTACAAAAACACAAGCATGGGCAAACCTGCTTTCTATACCCTTTCCAGTTCTTTTATCGGAAATGTGTGATCCTTCCAAGTAAGGCTTGCCAAGTTTGATCAAATGCTCACATTCTTCTTTTGACTGTTCAAAATGATAGGCAGAATGGCCATTTTAATACAAAATAAATTCCAACGGTTTACTACCACAAGAATTCAAAGAACTAAACTAAGATCTCTCTCATTTCAATTTATGAATACCTAGATTTTCTGTCAGGATTAACCCACCCAGAAAACCCTCTATCTTCGTATAATTTAATTTTCCATGAGCTTAGCCTATGCTTACAACATTACAGAAAAAAAGGCAAGCAGTCTGGTGCATTAAAGCTCCCTTTCAGGCACGTGACAACAACTTTATCATTGCGCCAATGCTCTCCCTATGCTTAGAGACATTACAAGTGCAATTATATATATTTCTCCTTGACAAAGATGCAGTAACATATATGCAGCCCTCTATTCACTCCTTGAACAACTTAATCATCCATACAAACATTTATTATATAAATGATTTAAGAAATAAGGAGCTTATGGGCCGTCATTATAGTCCCCCTTAATATATCGAAATTGCAAACACATCATCATGTGTGTTTAAGTTTGTCAGTTTGGTACTCAAATGTGCTTTTCGTTACTCAATTTAGTCCAATAAAATTACAAAGAGTCATTTTTGCAATTTTGATACTCTCAAAGACCGTAAGGACAATGCCTCACATGTTGTTCAAGACCAAAATTGTTGATTACCTAAAGAAAATACTTCCAATCTCAAAGGTTCAAAAACTAAATTCATAATTTAGGAACATGTATTGTGATACATGTTAGATTAATTTTTTATTTTTTGAAGGAAACAAATTTTCTCTTCAACTATGTTATGTATTCTCATATTAATTTAGGTTTAAAAATCGTTGTTCTCTAATCCTCTCATATTAATTTTCTCTTCAACTATTCTAAAACTAACCAGAAAATTGTGATAGATGTAAGCTCTTGGCTTCAATGAAAGAATCTCAGTCCACCGATCCGTCCGATTATTTAGTCTTCGGCGGGTCTCTGCATCCACCTCGCTATTATTCTCACCTGTAAGACTTTGCCATCAGGAACATGAAACTCTAACGGCAACAGCCTATGCCATTATGTCGCGGCCGTTTTCGCGGGAAAGGGACCGTACTTAAAACCTTTGGTTAGAACTTAGAATAGAGAAAGAGGAACGTGAAAGTGTAATAAAGGAGAGAACGATTCAATTTATGTCAAAAGAGCAAGAAGAATCACGTGACGATCACGACACAATGCAAGTGACGGGGTAAAAAAATTCAAGTAGCGGTTAATGAAAAAGGAAAAGTAAAAACAAGAGTAAATACGTCAATCATCATGTGTGAAAAGTCCCTGAAATAATTGTTTGTCTGATGTTATATGGTATGACTTTCCAAATCATCATCTTTGTCACGTTGATGATGAGAACAAAAAAAACGTCTATTGATGTATATAGTACGTGACTTGGATCACGATCTCTATATTTTTATTTTTATTTTACAAAACAATCTCTATATTTATAAAACTCAAATTAGGGTTAGGTATTAGTATTTTTATTTTAATCCATCATTAAAGACCCACACAATATTAGACATTCTCACTTTAATAACCTGATTATTTTTATTGGATTAACTTAAATGATAAATGTTGAATGCGTATAAAATGCAAACAATAGATCGGTTTCTATCTTTACTGAAAAAGATTAAACTACAAGTCTTTTGGTGGTTTAAATTTTATTATTCTGTTTTTTATTTTGAGTATTTGGTTTGGAGGTTAAATATTTTATTATGTTTTTAGGTTGTAACATAATTTTTTTTTGGCTACTTTGGTAGCATGTGGATCGTCTTATTGTAATTTTTGAATTATTTAACTTCCTTTGGTACACCTTATGCTAGAGGAGCTTGTATTGGTTTTTTATAATATATTTTTGTTTAGCTTCTTCAAAAAAAGATGCATACAAAATTAGTCAAAAAAATAAAAAGATACACACGAAATTTCAGGAACGAATAAAAGTTTTTTTTTCTTACCTACAAAAAGTTTTTTTTCTCCTCTAATTTTTTTTCTTTCTCTTAAAAAGATTTCATAGAAACAGTTAATTCAACAATAGTTCAATCGTAAGAAGAAAAAAAAATCAATGATTTGATTTCTAAGCATCATAGACTTATTCTTCCACGGAAAAAAAACCATAGACTTATATCTTAAAACATGTACAAGTTAATCATTTTTTATTAAAAAAATGATGAGATAGCTTACCACATATGATTATTGGTAACAACTTTATTTTTAAATGATGTTGTCATTAAAAAAACTCAAAAAAAGCAATATTTATCTTCTTCTCTATATGTTCATCATCTTCATCATCATTTACCTTAAATTAAAAAAAATACCATCCAAATTAACATTCAAGTTGTTCAAGTATCTTCACTTCCTCCAT
>Ga0315914_1006931_pt1 | contig 15872 bp, 9 predicted proteins | sample MpolenodulesMG_FD_203920 | JGI IMG/M metagenome (GOLD analysis project Ga0315914, IMG submission 203920) | Medicago polymorpha root nodule microbial communities from Los Angeles, California, United States - elongated nodules | ecosystem: Host-associated > Plants > Roots > Nodule | place: USA... | reverse complement strand
TATATATATATATATTTTCCTTTTCGAATGAGACACAAGACTTAATGTTAATGCAGATGCATGAAATGCAACTAGACCATGATCCGGATATCGCCCCAATTGGCATAACAATATTAATCGCCCCATTTGGCAAAATGATTTTAATCGCTCCATTTGGCAAAATAATTTTTAATCGCCCCATTTGGCAAAATAGTTTTAATCGCCCCATTTGACACATGAATATGAATCGCCCTATTTGGCATATGAATATGAATCGCCCCATTTGGCACCTATGACACTATTATATGCTATGCAATGCAATCTTTCTTTACATGCTTGTAGTTTTATATTCTCAAGCCACATAGCTTATCAATTCCCCAAAATCATCACACCTCAAAATTAATAAAATATTTCAAAACCTCTAGAGACAAAATAACAGCGAGTCACATTTCAATTTCACACACCAACAATCATATATATAAATCAACAAATCATCAATTATAAATATAATTACCAAATTTCACATATTCTTCAAAAACAATAGCAAAGTTTACTGAACAACAATAATTATTATATTTATTAATAACAATTAATCTCTTCACTCATCCATTGAATCAAGAAGCATATCAAATTCAATATCATAACCTATTATTTTCAATTAAATCATGGTCAAGACTAGAGCCCTTACCTTGGACGCTTTCCTTCCCAATAGCACACTTTAATCCCACAAAATTATCTCACGTGCTTGAGAAGAAATACGACTAGAGAATTTGCTTCTGGTCTTAGGAAAACCTATCAAATTTGGAGACTAGGAAATGAAGGTCTTTCAAGTGTGAAGATTCACTCCCTTTCATTTTGAACCAGACATTGACATGGAAGGAACAGTAGTATCACATAATCAATTTTGGGTTGGCTAATTTTTGTAAGGATGGAAACATGAATGAGGTGCGAAAAAGGGGTTTCATTCTCATTAGATGAGTGAGTATGGCGTGAGTTTACTCATATAGTCATAGGGGAGAGACTGCAACAAGATAAATTAGGAACTAAAATATTGCTCCTATAACTAATTAAGAACCTTCCTAGTAATTGAATGGGATTCAATGCATTTCTAGCGGTTAAGGGAGAGAGATGGAATAAAACACAATTTTAACTAAGAGGGGAATAATTAATGGATATTTATTCTTTGGGTATCAAGGGGGAATTACTAGTTTGCATGACATGATTCCATGAGGATCAGAGAGAAGAAGTGGAGTAACCATGTAATCCCATAATTTAGAATCAAGAGGCACTAATATGGATTTATATCCCTACACACATGACAACCACGTCCCTCTTAAATGAGTGGAAAACTGCTCCTTATATTTAGCAAGTAACCCATGGAAACAGGCATAAGACCTTTGACCCAACAAGCAAAATGGCCATATGGTCAAGGAATAAATCAGAAGAATAAGTATAGTGGAAATAGATATACATACACGTGGTAAAACCGATAGTAAATATTAAAATATATTAATTAATTTCAAAATAAGTAAAACATGAGAAATGCCATTAAATTGTATATAAAATATGGGGACGTTACAGTTCCTACCAATATCAAATCCCTCAAATAAATTTGCTTATGTTGCTTTCCTCATCAAACCACTAAAGCCCTCCGCCACCAAAAGAAACAAAAAGGGGGCAAGGGGATCCCCTTGCTTAAGACCACGATGAATACTAATCTCCTCTGTTGGGCACCCATTCACAAGAATAGACATAGAGCCTCCACACACACAAGCCTTCATCCACGCCACCCACTTCTCACTCATCCCCACCCGGTATAACATATACTCCAAAAAGCCCCAATCCACCGAATCATACGCTTTTTCGAAGTCCACCTTGAAAATCAAACACTCCTTTTTAACTTTCCTAACATAACCCACCAACTCATTCACTACCAACACCCCATCCACCAAATTTCTACCTTTAAGAAAGGCCGATTGAGTGGGAGAAATTATAGAATTCATAACACCCGCCAATCTCCTAGCTAACACCTTAGCTAATAACTTATAAAGACTCCCTAGCAAGGAGATAGGGCAGAAATCCTTTAACTCAAAGGGAGATGACACTTTAGGAATTAAAGTAACGAAATAGGCCAACATACACCTCGGAAGCACCTCATCAACATGAAATTGGTCAAACATGATTCTCACCTCATGTTTGATCAACTACCAAATTTTTTTGACAAAAGCAAAGTTGAAACCGTCCGGACCCGGACTTTTGCTACTATCACTCTCTCTAACCACCGCCTCAAGTTCCGGCATAGTAAAAGGTGCCACTAGATAACCATTATCCTCCCCCGAGATTTGAGCGAACATTACCCCATCCAACCTTGGTTGCTCCCATCTAATGTCTGCCATGTGACTAGTAAAATACTCCACCACTTTCCTACGGATATCCAAAGGCGACACCGCCCACCCATCATCAACCTTCAAAGCCTTAATCGTATTTCTACTCATTCTCGACTTAAGGCAATTATGAAAAAACTTTGAATTAGCATCTCCCTCTTTGAGCCATTTAGCGCGGGACCTTTGCACTATCAATGCATCCTTCGCTTTAAGAAGTCTCCAAAGCTCTTCAAACTTCTCTTTACACAACCTCACTTCCACCTCCTCCAAACTACCTTCTTCCCCCTTCTCATCAAGCATACTAATATCCAAGCTTCTCCACCCTTTCCTCCATACCCCCATACTCCTCCTTATTCCAAACTTTCAATCTACCTTTAAGGCCCTTTAATTTCTCTTTCAACACAAAACTCATCCACCCACTCACCTCTTGATTCCTCCAACACTCCTCGACCACACCTTTGAAGTTTCGATTCTCTAACCAAAAATTGTTAAAACGAAAAGGTTTAGGAACTCATTCCCCCACTCCATATTTCAACACCAAGGGGCAGTGATCCGAAACATCTCTCGAAAGCACCCAAAGAGAATTATCACCCCACATTTGAGACCAGTCCTCCGAGATTAACACCCTATCTATACGACTCATGGATCTCCCATTAGGATGGTACCAAGTAAAGCGACGGCCTAAAACATTTAAATCTTGGAGATCCATCTCACCAATAAAATTATTAAAGAGATACATCTCCAATAATTGGCCAGATGTTGCTTCTTCATTAGCACCTCTCATTTCATCTCTCCTACAAACCACATTAAAGTCACCAAGAACACACCAAGCCCCTCCTCCTCTAGTCGCACGCTCCTCCACTAGAGTCTCCCACAACCTTCTCTTCGCCGCTAAATCACATTTAGAATATACGTTAACCACAATACAACTCTTTTTCTACACCCCCCATTCCAAACTCACCCCCACATATCCATCCCCTTGAAAAGAAGACAACAAATTAAAACTTGATTTCCTCCAAAGAGATAAAATACCACCACTATTACCTACGGAAGGTCTAAACACCCAATCACAACTTTCACCTCCCCAAAGATAGTAACATAAAGTCGGAGTAATCTCTTCTAACTTAGTCTCTTGCACCGCCAAGAAGTCCACATTGTTATACCGCACCAATTCACGAATTTTATTCTGCTTCACTGTCCCACCTAACCCCCTTACTTTAAAAGTCGTTACTATCATTGACAGAACATCTCCTCCTCCCTAGTAACCTTAACTTTCACCGCTACCTCTTCCAAGGCCACGAGTTTCTCTATAATAGGACCCTCTTTCATAATATGTGATACTCCAGAACCATTTTGAATTGTAAGGACCCTCTCTGCAGCCAGCTGTTTCAATTTTACCCCGCCTTCCACCAACCTTCTCTCAGACGGGACACCACCCCTTCTCTGTTTAATACCTAGAAGAAGACCTTCTCTGTTTAATTTACGTGGTAATTCGAAATGTTTTTCCATCTCATTTGATTTTGGGTATAGCAATAGTGATCGAATAAAGACACCAGAGCTATTTTATTATTTGATTCTTACCCTCCAAACAAATATCAACATATCAATACTATTTTATTATGAGTTTAATGATAGTAGGTTGACGATTCAAAACAAATTTGCAATAACAACTTATCAAAATATTTAGAATCGTTATATCAATTATTATTTTTAATTTACGTGGTAATTCGAAATGTTTTTTATTGAAAAAGTTTATATTAGAGATGCCTCTTATCTAAAAGCTAGAGTTATAGAAATTATAGACCGACAAAGCCAGAGTTATAGGAATTATAGACAGACAGATCCAGTGAACTTCAGGCGGCTGCATGTACATAAAAGACAAACAAATGATGTAACAGGTAGGTTGAATTACAAATTTCCTCTCTATTGATTGAAATGCTACTAAATCAATTGATATTCCGAAAGCAAGTAGCATCGGTGTTGCTGTATTGCATTTGCAAGTTGAAAGCATTCCACCTAATAAAGGGTGCTTCTATTCTTTCAAATTTCTATATTAATCCTTTGACATGTCTATAGCTCGTTAAGTGCAGAATGAGATAAAGATTACTGCATTACTGTCAAAATATGGAATATTTTTAAGAGTGTGTTTAAATGAGGTAATTGGAAAATTTTAATTAGGTAATTCAAATGATTCAATTAAAAATATTTTCATTTCTCAATACTTTTGTTTAGATGGAGTAATAAAAAATTTAACTGTCATCATTTTTGGGCAACTTTTATAAATTTAAATTTTTTGGGTCAAATTTGAAAATTGAAATTATGGATCAATTTGTAAATTTCAAAAATTTTGAGGGGTCAAATTAAAAATTTTGAAAAATTTGAGGGTCAATTTGCAATTTTTTGGAAATTAATGGGGTTAATTTGGAAAGTTTTAGGACCAAAATGAAAATTTAAAAAAATTATAACAATGAAGAAATTTGAAATTCTTAGATTTTAGGTGTCATTTGAAATTCTCTATATTTAACTTGAATAAAATACTTCATAAATTTCCATTATTTTAAAAATTCTTCAAATTATTATCCAAACAATGAAATTCACCTCAAAGTATTTGAATTTCCTTAAAACATTACATTACCTCAAAACATACCCCTATCCAAACACACTAAGAGTGTGTTTGGATGAGGTAATTGAGAAATTTTAAAGAATTTAGAATTCTAGGTAATTTAAATGATTCAATTAAATTACTTTCATTTCTCAATACTTTTGTTTGGATGGAGTAATAAAAAAATTTCATCATCATCATTTTTGGGCAACTTTTATACATTTTAATTTTTAGGGGCCAAATTTGAAAATTGAAATTATGGGTCAATTTGTAAATTTCAAAAATTTGAGGGGTCAAATTATAATTTTTGAGGGGCCAATTTGCAATTTTTTGGAAATTTATTGGGGTCAAATTGAAAATTTTGAAAAATTTGAGAACCAAAATACAAAATTTGAAAATTTATAACAATGAAGAATTTTGAAATTCTTAACTTTTAGGTGTCATTTGAAATTCTCTAAATTTAACTTGAACAAAATATTTCATAAATTTCCATCATTTTGAAAATTCATCAAATTATTATCCATACAATGGAATTCACCTCAAAGTATTTGAATTCCCTCAAAACATTACCCCATCCAAACACACTCACTTTATTTGGAGGGGAGAGGAAGGAAAGACTTTGGAGGGTTAGAAATACAAGGGAAAAGGGTAAAATCTTTCACATTTTGTGAAAGAGTAATTTTTTTCTAATAAATTAATGTTTATAGTTAATATATTTTTAATTTTAAGAATATTATAAATACTTATATTAAATTTGAAGAATTCATGTAAATTCTCCAAATCCTCCCAAAACATTCTTCCAATACATTTTTTAAGTTTTCAAATGAGGAAGATTTTGTATTATGAAGAAAAAATGAAACTCCAAAACTCTCCAAACTCACCCCTTCCTTCTCCTCCAAACTCACAAACAAAGATTAAAAAATCAATCAGCGAAATTGACTAAAAAGAAGATTAGTGAATAATGCAAAATTTACCTCTCTTTAGAATTTGATTGATTTCTGTTTATTATGGAATTTCATCGAATGAATTAAATTAGAGATAGGGCAATAACAAAAGGAAAAATACTGCCCTAAATAATTTTTTTAAATTTTGGTTGGGTTTTCAATAGGCTCCAATGACATTGTTTTATCCATTTATTTTTTTAGAAGCCATCATTTAAGCCCTGTTTGAATAAATCAGTTATTTACAACTTACAACACAAGTACTTATCATGATAAGTGATTATCTATAATCTTACATAAGCTGTTTCTATGGCAAAAGATAAAATTAAATTATTTCGGTGTATGCTATAAGTTGTTTCTATAAACTATTTTGGAGAACTTACAAAAATAAGCTGAAAAATGTCATAAGTTGTTTCTATAAGTTCTCCAAAACAGTATCACAAAACTTATGTTGGTAAATAAGTTTAAATAAGTCAATCCAAACAGGCCCTAGTGGGATAACTTGTACAACTTTTCATGATTTATTTCAAGAAGGAAAACCAAATTGAACCGTAAAAACAGTTTGGAAAAACCAAACAGTTCATGGTTTGTCCTGAACCAAACTTGTTTTAAGGCTCAGTGCACAAGAATACTTTGAAGACAACTATATTTTATAAGTTAAATGTTGCATGCGAAGGACTTGAAAATTGAAAGCAAGGTGAAAATGAGTAATTTTACACAGACATCCTAACGTGGCATACACCATCCTACCACTTCAATATGACATTTTTTTTTATTAATTTTGAATTTTGGGATAATTTTGTCCATTTCAAAAAAATAAGGGGCAATTTTGTCGCACCACCGTCCACGACCTTAAATATCACCACCACAACCGTGTTAAGCCGTCCAACTATTACGACCTCTCTTCTTCCTCTTTCTCAGACCCACTTTTCTTTTCTCTCTCTTCATGGACCTCAGTCACCACCACTACCACCGGTGCACACTCCATCACTGTCGACGCTGTCGTTCATCACACCAACCTCCATCAACTATTTTTCTGGTCATCAGATTTAGATATGAAAACTCATGTAAGAGATGGAGCGTTTAGGCAAGGGAGAGGAGATGAAATCTGAAAACTCATCAGATCTGGAGTTACATACAGTATGTCCTTTCTTCAAAATGAACGAATACATTGTTCTAGTATACATGTTGAGTAGTTGCAGATGGGTCCATTTGGATATTGTATCTGAATCTGCTGCCACTGGAAATGATCAAGAAGAATTTCAAATGTTTACATGTACCGTTGCCACGGATCTAATCCAAAGAGGAGATGAGAGAGAGAGTGAGATCTTGGAGGCTGCAGAGTTGAATGTGAGAGAGATGATGAGACTCACTGAGTGAGAAAGAGAGAGAGACTGCGTTAGAGAGGAAGAAAGGTGAGAAAGAATTTTTTATGTTTTATTTTTAATTTTTTTAATTAGAAATGTGTCATATCAGCGTGTGTATATCAATGGTAGAGTGAAAAAGGGTGTCTACCAAATTTTACCCGATGAAAATAGGATGCACAAGAATAAAGGTAGGAAATTAGGAAAGATGGGGATTGTAAATAATCAAAATATTGTACTTAGTCAAATAAATTATTACAATTATAAACTTCATTTGCTTGCATCAAATATGACTTTTGTAAAGCACTTATGAAAGTTTACAGTTTATCTTTCAAATCATCAAATACTGAGAGGCTGATTTAACACAACTTTATTGAAAGAAGGAAAATCTATAGAGATACAAGAAAGGAAAACAACTGCTAAAATCAAAGGGAACTACTTTGTAAAATAACATTCAAAATCTACACATCATTCGTAAAACATGGTCATCGATCGAGTGAAAAACTATTTATAGGATGAAACCTTTATGTTCTTCCCCATTTCTCGACTCTCAAACTTCATACAACGCGACGTATCAGATCAAACTCGTCCTATTTACCACTCCCTTGAATTACAAAGGAACATTCTATAGAGAAAGATGAATTTTATTTTTTGAACATATAATACAAGGTTAGTCTTTTATTATAATATTAAACATGAAGACTCACTTAACTATAATACTCCATTTCCAGTGACACTCTTTAAAGACCTCTTCATGCATGCTTTATTTTCTTTACATAAATATAACATAACATAACTTCAAGATCATACGCATTCAATTCGCTTCTTAGCATCAAGACAAAGATATTTTTTTCTTGTGTTATATAAGTTCTGGAAGACCATGAGTGTCTATGTCTTCCCTCTTAACTCCTTCAGGAATTTCCCAATCAAATGAATAGAGAATATTAGCAAGTACAAGGTCCACGGTAGCAATAGCCATGTTTAAGTCGGGGCAAACTCTTCGCCCAGAACCAAACAGAATCAACTCAAAATCTTGTCCTTTGAAATCTACACCACTGTCAAGGAATCTCTCTGGATAAAACTCTTTTGGATCCTTACATGCTTTTTGGTCTCTGTGATCACCAAAGCATTCACGTATACCAATGTCTTGACTGGAATTTCATACCCTCCAATGTTGCACTTTTTCAGTGTTTCTCTTGGTAAATGTATAGGCAAAATTGGGTGCAATCTCATTGTTTCTTTTATAACGGCCTTGAAATATGGAAGCCTTTGGACATCTTCCTCTATAAAACCTTTTCATGCAAATACTTTCTGAATCTCCTCTTGTACTTTCTGCATCACTCTTGGATTCTTCATGAGTGTCGTCATAGTCCATACTACCGCAGCCACAATTGTTTTTGTCCTAGCAAACAACATATTCTGCAATGTTGAAAAAGTTCAAGATGTTTTATTAGCAAGTATAACAACTATAATAAAAACAAAAGAATCTACTCTGCGAACAGATTCTCACTGTTCCTATCAAATTAACAAACTAACGGCTAACATTTGCTTATAAAAAAACAAACATAAATGCTTCAAACATTTTTTTTACAAATTTGTCTAATTTATGTTGATTTTGTAGATAATTAAAGGCCACTTTCAAAAAGTGTTTACCAGATTTATACAACCACCACCACAAATAGTAGAATTAAAAATAGATTTGTTACACTCTAAATATGGCCCCTGCAGGTAGACGATGAGATTGAACCCTCAGAACCCTTCAGATTAGTCATCATTAGGCCGAATATGAAGTTATAAAAAGAAAATAAAAATATTTCATCTACTACTTTTAGAGAGATTTGGATGTAAAGAGCTGCAGGTTAGAGAGATTCAAGTTCTAACAAATAGAAAAGAAACATAACTTGTACAAAAAAAAGAAAAAAAAACTAATGTAAATAAAAAAGAATAAACTGGATTCTCTCCTGCCTTCCATCCCCTCAAACCAAATCTCATCTATTAGATTAGACACTATTATACAAATTTGAATTAGTCACGTGAGTCTATCTCAGTTGGTAGGATTATGCATTGTTATATGCGGGAGTTTGGGTTCGAACCCCGAAGACTTTATATGAAGGTGAATTCTAGCCATTAAGCTACTTGACCCCAAAAAACAAAAAAAAATTGAATTATTGACAAAAATAAACATTTCAAAAATGAAATTCGTCACTAATTATTAGTTAAAAGTGTCAAAAATTGAGATAAATTTATTTCAATTTTTGGTCTTTACTTTCCGTCAATAATTTAAGTTTCTGAAGCAGAGATCTTGCATAAATTAAATTAATTCAACGATTATGATTTTTCGGGAGAGGCATTAAGTGTTTTGCAAATATAAAATGTTTCAAAATTGAACCAAGATTAAGGCTTAATACTTGATCTAGAGCAAGTCTTGCATAGACATAAACCTAAATAAAATATATTTGGACACACACATAATTGATAATATTTAAGAGAAAAATAATATTAAATAATGTGATTAAATTATTTTTCTTTTAAATTTTACCATTCATATGAATGTGACTAAATACTTTTGATTTGGGTTGTGCTCAACCAAATATTTCTCCTTGATCTAATATTTTCTATATGGTGCAAATACTTGATCTAATCCATTAGTATGATAATTTCATGTGGCTGATTAACGAGGGTCTGTTACAGAATTCGATGTCATGTGTTTCATTACTTGTTTGTCCATTTTTGGTGATGAAACAACAATTGTTTTCCTTGAACCAAGTTTAAGGAAGATTATAGGGCCATATTTCTTAGAGAGTTCATAGATATTTTAAACACACTTTTATTATTTGATTCTTACACACTAAAAATAAACATCAAAATGTACTATTTTACTTTTTATTTATCACACTCTAAATCCTAAGATACACACACCTCCTACTTCTTTAAAGCACTTTCTAATATGTGTCAACTTTTTCAAATCATCAACATAAGATAAAAGTTACAATATCATTTTTAAATTGTTTTTGTCTCATTCCATTTTGAATACAGAAGTATGAGACGAATATACACACCAAAAGCAATCCAAACACACTTATTATTTGATCTCCAAGTCTCACACTTCAAAAGCAAACATCAGCATATCAATACATTTATTATTTATTTATCACACTTTCAAATCCTTTAATGTACACACTTTCTCTTATGAAGCCATGGTACCTAATATGATACAGATACATGACATGAATACATAAATTTCTTAAAATTCAAGATGCGATATGATTGAGATACTTCAATAAAAATTTAAATCTAAACTACATATTAAAACTCAAAAACTCAAAAGCAAAAAAATTAGCGCAGAACCTAAACCAAACAAACATAGAAAAACGATAAAGCACAACAATTAAATTGTCTTCACAACAATCAACAATACCAACGTTCTCAGACAAACAAAAAGACGCAAAACAAATGGTGAACAACAATATAAATATAAATATAAGTAATATTAATAATAAAGAAAACGACAATTAGTCAATTACATATATGATAGATACTAAATAGAGAACATCATTACTTAGTCAATTACATATATACCAAATAGAATAGAAACATCAGGTAGCTCGTGCATATCAATATCCCACCGCCTATCCCTTATGTATCTCTGATGTATTTGAAAAGTATAGGATAATTGTTTTTTAAAAAATAATATTTAATCTTCGAATACTTTTCCGGTACGTATCAGGACGTATCGGCAAGTATCGATACAAAATGCGTATCGAATATAATACGTCATTCATTTTGAATTATTTGAACTTCAAAGACTTTCTCATATATATCAACTTTTCAAATAAGTTACAATATTATAATGTTATTTCTGTTATTAAAATAAAATATTTTTAATTTTTTTTTCAACTCATTTGATTTTGGGTATAGCAATAGCGGTCGAAAAAAGACACCATAGCGAGTCCAAAGACACTTTTTATTATTTGATTCTCACACTCCAAACAAATGACATATCAATGCTATTTTATTACGAGTTTAATGATGGTATGTTGACGGTTCAAAACAACTTTGCACACACAATCAATTAAAATATTTCGAATTACCACTTAAATTAAAAATATTAATTGATGTAGCGATTCTAAATATTTTGATTGTTTGTGTGTAGAAAATACATATTATTTTCGTAAATAAATTGGATGAATTTTTTTTTTAAGAGGCTAAAATGAAATTATATTACCACATCAAAAGGTCTCCCTAGCATAAGGTATGTCAGGGAAAAAAACACCAGAGTTGAAACATATATACAAGAGAAAACAAAAAACGATGAGTAAAGCAAACAAAGCTATTAGCCTATGCCCAATATAGTGAATGGACTAAGCCACCAACCATAATAATTGAAGGGAAGAGAAGGAAATTTTGCCTTCAACCACATGAAAGTTAGCGACTTAATTTTATCAATCACCTGAATAATTGAGCATTCTATACCATTGAAGAGCCACCTGAATAATTGAGCATTCTATACCTAAAAGACAAACTATTTTCATAATAGAGATAGGTAATAAAATACATATTATTCTTGACAATTAGGATTGGCAATGAACTAAGACAATACGAAAATAGTTTGAAACTCGATTCGACAATTAATTCGTTGAACTTGGTTAATGAACCAAATGAGTTGAATTTGAGCTGAAAATTAAGTTAGTTAACTAAATGAGTTGAACTTGAACTATATATAGTTCGACTCGTTGGTTCATTAGTTGGTTCGATTATATGTATATATATATAAAATAAACAAAAATAACAATTCAGCAACTAAGAATAATTTGTATTTGTATACAAATAACCGAACAAATACAACAATTTATTATCCAGCCACTTTCTCTAAACAAACGTATTATGTAGTCACTTAGTTTCTTTTGGTTCATGAACCAATTTATAAAACTATAAAACTTTCTTTTGTTTAAGCTATAAAACTAACAAGTTGTAATTTTTTTTAAAAGGCAACTAACAAGTAGTAATAGTCCCACATCGAGCTTTGGCTATATGCTTTGGCTATATAATAAGAGCGAGTGGGCAACTTTTATTATCTTTTAGCTGAGGGAATGACTCGTTGCTATATGTTAATTGTTTTGATTATGTCCTTGAGGTCTACATAAAAAAAAAGCAGGGCTATTAAATGCAATTATCACAAGAGTATTAGTGCAATTTTTTGATATTTTAGGGCACATTGGATTTGCCTTTAGACTCGAGTAGACGAGTTGAACTTAATGAACTTAACTAAGTTGTTCGTGAACTTTAAACGAATCAAATTTGAGCTAAAAAAAGGTTTGGTTCGAATTCGAGTTAAGTTTTGAGAAAATGAGTCAAGCTCATGTAAGTTCCTATTGACAATCATACGAGACAAACTATATCTCTTTAATTCATTAATTTTATTCTAGAAAATTGTATGCAACTTCATGTAAAAAAAAAACCAAAAAGTGACGGTAAGAAACCCACACAATCAACATATAGATAGAATACCATGAAAAATTACACTTTCACGCATATAAGAATTAAGATCACCACAAAGCTAAGAATAAGAATGTTGTTCATGACGACTATTCAATATATATGTCGTAATTAAACTTGGAAAATGTTTGGTGTACATCTATGTTGAGTGTATATGCCTTGACATATAAAATGATAAGAGAGAGTGACGTGATAAATATGATATATTATATGATAAGAAGGAAAAGATAGAGATGAAACTTATGGCTACAATGTATAATGGTTCTAGAAATTGTTAGAGTTATAAGGAGCAAAACAGACAGATCCAGTGAACTTCAGCGGCTGCATATACATAAAAGACAAACAAATGATATGATGTAACAGGTACGTTGAATTACAAATTTCTTGTCTATTGATTGTAATGCTACAAATTCAATTCATATTCCGAAAGCAAGTTGAAAATATACATCAGTGTTTGCTGTTTTGACAAAAAAAACCAATCATTGGGAAATATAAATTGACTAAAAAGAACACTAGTGAATAATGCACCATTTTAAAATACTGCTCTAAATAAATTTTAAAATTTTGGTTGGGTTTTCATTAGGCTCCAGTGACATTATTTTATCCATTTATTTTTTTAGAAGCCATCATCTAAGTCATGTTTGAAAAAACCACTTATTTGCAGTTTATAGCACATGCGCTTATCATGATAAGTGATTATCTATAAGCTTACATAAGCTGTTTCTATGGCAAAAGATAAAATTAAATTGTTTTGGTATATTATAAGTTGTTTCCATAAACTATTTTGGAGAACTTACAACTTTTCATTGGCTGCAATGGTGTGTTTATTGGGGTTTTCTGCCATATTCCACCATTCGTCATCGACAACACTGTTTTGACTAAACAGGTTCTACATTTATAAAACAGAGATGTCGCCTTTGCGAACAGAACTGTTTTCTTGACCAACCAAGTTGCGAACCGAACTGTTTTGTGTGTAGTACATGGTAACAATTTCCAAATTTCAATTTGAGTATTATGTTTTTGCAGAATTGCGAGCATACAAGAGTAAAGAGCAACATCCGCAAATTATTGGATAGCCGTCGACTTATTCTAGTCACTTAGTTGTTTGCTTCATAATGTGAATTTATGTTCACAATTTAAAGCACTTATGAAAGTTTACAGTTTCTTTTTCAAATCATCAAATACTGAGAAGCTGATTTAATAAAACTTTATTGAAATAAGGAAAATCTATAGAGATACAAGAAAGAAAAACATCTGCTGAAATTAAAGCGAACTACTTTGTAAAATAACATTCAAAATCAACACATCATTTGTAGAACATGGTCATCGACCGAGTGAAAAACTATTTATAGGATAAAACCTTAATGTTCTTCACCATTTCTCGACTACCAGACTTCATACAACGCGACATATCAGATCAAACTCATCCTATTTACGACTCCCCAGAATTACAAACGAATAATCTACACAGAAAGATGATTTTTATTTCTTTGAAAATATAATACAAGGGTAGAGTCTTTTATTATAATATCAAACATGAAGACACACTTAACTATAACACTCCATCTCCAGTAACACTCATTAAAGACCTCATGAAAGCATGGTCCAATAGGGAAATGGAATATATATATACTAATGCTTTAGTCACATCATGCGCATTCAATTCGCTTCTTAGCAACAAGACAGAGAGGATTTTTCTTGTGTTGAATAAGTCCGGGTTGACCATGAGTGTCTATGTCTTCCCTCTTAGCTCCCTCAGGCATTTCCCAATCAAATGAATAGAGAAGATTAGAAAGTACAATATCTATGGTAGAAATAGCCATGTTTAAGCCGGGGCAAATTCTTCGCCCAGAACCAAACGGAATCAGCTCGAAATCTTGTCCTTTTAAATCTATATCACTTCCTATGAATCTCTCTGGATAAAACTCTTCTGGATCCTTCCATGTTTCTGGGTCTCGATGGATCGCCAATGCATTGACGTACACCAATGTCTTGTCTGGAATGTCGTACCCTGCAATGTTGCACTTTTTCATTGTTTCTCTTGGTAAAAGTATAGGCAAAATTGGGTACAATCTCATTGATTCTTTTATAACGGCCTTGAAATATGGAAGCTTTTGGACATCTTCTTCCTCTATAAAACCTTTCCCTGCAAATACTTCCCGAATCTCTTCTTGTACTTTCTGCATCACTCTTGGATTCTTCATTAGTGCCGTCATAGCCCAGACTACCGCTGCCGCAATTGTTTCTGTCACAGCAAACGACATATTCTGCAATATTGGACAAGTATCAATATGTTTCATGAACTATTCTGCAAAGATAAAACGTTTTGAAATTGAACCAAGATGAAGGCTAAATAAGAGTGAAGAATAAAAATAATTAAAAAAAACATTAACCATGATCAAGGGCTTGATGTGTTCTGCAGTGAGATCCATTGAGCAGTAAGGATCATTCTTCAGTTCAATCAAGGCATCAATAACATCATCTTCATGCGGAGGCAACTTCTTCCTTTCTGGATCAAGATGTTCATCAACAATACTTTGATAAAGTTCATCCGAAACCTTGAACGTTTTCTCAAGGCGACTCATCTTTCCGGTGAGCTTATCAACAATCCCTCCAACAAAAGGCAAATAATCCGCGTAAAAGAACGAAATCAGCAAGTCTTGAACTTCTTTATGCAAACCTTGAAACATGCTACGCTCAATTCCTTCCTTTTCATACTTTCTACCGAATGCGGTTTTACAAACTAGAGTACTTGTAAGACAAGTAAGAAGTTCCTGCATGTTCATAACTTTGTTGGAAGAAGCATGTTCTGATATCTTCTTGATCATTTGTGTCACCTCATATTTTCTAACTGAGTAATACATTGAGACTCTTTTCACACTAAGAAAATGAATAAAGGAAAGTTTTTTTGTGTGTCTCCAATATTCTCTATATGGTGCAAATATTTGATCTAATCCATTATATGATATTTTCATATGACTGATTAACGAGGGTCGGTTACAGAATTCGATATCATGTGTTTTCATTACTTCTTTGGCCATTTTTGCTGATGAAACAACGACTGTTTGCTTTGAACCAAGTTTAAGGGAGATTATAGGGCCATATT
>Ga0315914_1006929_pt1 | contig 15874 bp, 9 predicted proteins | sample MpolenodulesMG_FD_203920 | JGI IMG/M metagenome (GOLD analysis project Ga0315914, IMG submission 203920) | Medicago polymorpha root nodule microbial communities from Los Angeles, California, United States - elongated nodules | ecosystem: Host-associated > Plants > Roots > Nodule | place: USA... | reverse complement strand
AATTTTTCGGGAGATCCCTTTATAATTTTCGGTCCCAAGAAAATCATAAATTAATAATTCATAGAAACTGAAAAAAAAATATATTACACTCTAATGAAATATGATTCAATAGTTGTCTGTTTTCCTTTAAAGTTCAAGTCTGTTTGAAGCTCATCTCTAACTTTTCTTATTGCATCCAATAACTCAGGTGTTGTATTTTTGTATTGTATTTTTCCAATGCATATGAACACAATAGTTACTAATTTACGTTGAGTTTCAAGGTTCGCTGCAACGTAATTCTAAGAGGCATAGACTAATTTGCCTTTTTGTTTGATATGTACTGTATAATTACTTAAAAACTCTTTAAGTTAATAATTATTAATTTATCGATAAATTAATAACTCTTTAAATTAATAAATTTCTCCGGTCCTAACATTATTAATTTATAGAGTTTCTACTGTAGTTAAATTTTGCAAATTATTTTGATTAAAAGTAAATTCTATTTTTGCCGGATGATTAAAAACAAGTTCATTGCAACTTGAGCTGTGTTTGAATAATTTTTCTCAAGTATGTGTGATGAAATATATTGTCTTGATTTGTTCCTTTTTGTTTCTCACCATCTCTGTTTATTGTCTCCATTGATCTTCTGTTCATTTATCTTCGGTTATCGGTATGGATAACTGATACGTGGATATGGCATAGACTACAGTGTCCCTTTATGTTAACAAACAAATGAGAGTTTCTGAAATTTAATTAAATAAAAGAGTAATTCTATCTCTCACGAGAGTTTTCTTCACGAAAAGAAAAAAAGATAACTACTAACAGTTAGCACTCTCACCAAATATTGGTAGTACAGATACAAGGCTATACAGAACATCAAATCCAGAAAGGATTATAAAAATCAAACAAATAAAAGGTCTCCACTACAGCACACTAATCAGAAAACACCTAGAAGCCCCGTGGAATATATAACATCCTGCTATTCGTGATTTATTCTCATTCCGCACAAGCTAATCAATTGCATTTGATCATGTGCTTTTTCCACAAATAACAGAAAAATCACGTTTGACCTGATCCACAGATTACCGGAGTTACTCACAATGCACCGCTTTCCCTTGTTCCGTACCGAGTCAATCAAATAGCATAACAACACGAGAGATACAGCACATGAAAGATCCTTTTACAAACTTTACAGAATAAAGTGGCTCCTTTGTGCATCCTATAACCACAAAAAGTACAGATTCACATTTATATAAGATACTCAACAGGCATTAGTCGACAGCCTGAATTAATACAAGGAAACACAACAAAATGGCAGGATACTTGATATAAAATGAAAAAATAACGTGGACACTTGACATGTAATTCCAGAGTAAATTTTATTGCTATCAATACTGTCACTCCAAAAGCATATTAGAAGTCGCATATACAGGACTAGGCATTACATTTTCATCAGAAACCCAGGGTATAACAAAATTTGTTTCCTCTTTTTCTAGTTTGCTTACTCCTCAAGCAAGAAGAAAGCATGGTCTATATATACATATATTTTTTTTTAAGAAATGGTCTATATATACATATTTACACTCACAAGGCAGAACAGGTGGCATCCTACCATTCTATATGTACAGTGATTGCAAACAGCTCCAGTGTATGAATGGATAGTACAATAAAACCAGACCAAAATTCAGAGGAATGTAGGAGCAGTACTTGCTTCTACCAGGAATAATCTCATTAGCCCAAAGTTAAAAGCTGAAAAATTGAATAAAATGTCTCTCCCCAGTTCAGTTACACAACTCCAATTGTCTCTATTCTCTCTCATATACACCCTCTCTCTATAATTAACTTTCTGTCTACCTACATATTTACCTCCTGACGGCAATTCAGCTTTAGTAGTCTTAGGATCAAGGGACCCTATTTGTCCTCATGAGCTTAGCTCAGTAGGTATGGACAATGCATAATATATGCAAGGTCCGGGGTTCGAATCCCGGCCACCACCAAAAAAAAAAGTCTTAGGATTAAGGGTATTGAAGGACGAGAATCCTCCTAAAAGAGCAAAAACAGTGGACCTTAATAATCACACTCAGTTGGAGGATAATCTGTTAAAAGTTACGCATGAAATTTATTCTCGGCAACCGAACCACTGAAATCTACAAGCATTTTATGAAGTTTGATTATTTTACCTTGAAAACAATATACTCAGATTTATGTATTGGAAGTCTGATTTTGACCCAGCTCAGCACTCAGCATATGATGAAGAAGAGCGTCAACCCTCTGGCTTCGTGATTTTGTTCTACAGAAAGCCGACATTGTCAATAAGACCAGCATTAATATGCCTTCAACTAATAGCTAATCTTTAAAGTTGAATGGTTTTTAGATTTGGTATTAGAGCATGATAAGTAGTTAGAAGTTCAATTGTTACCAACTCATTCCTCATAATTAAACTAAATTTCAGCATAATGTATAATGAGCAAGTGAATTGTCTACTGTTAAAAGTCCAATGTTCGTTATGTCAGGTCATGTTTTACAGATATAAAAGTATTCATGTTCCTTCATCTAACTAAACCATTTAGGTTGCGTTGGACTATAACCGATACAGAGTTTATTGGATGCATGAGAAACAAAAAACGTAAGCATTCAAAAAAATAATGCCAGTCATGGACTCATACGTACCCAAGAGCTCGCCGCCTTGGATATCTTTCTCCCGCAACTTCCTATATTGAGACAGAAAATTGAATGTGAGATTTAGAGCGGTTAGAGAGCTATATATGTAAATTAACAAACAATCAATAATGTACTATGTTACACTAAATAAGATCAATAAAAAACAGATCACATAGAAATTAAAAAACTACGTTTACACTAAATAAGATTCTGTACAAAATTATCTTTGGAGAACTGAAAGTTCATCAAAATTCTTGCACAAATCCATTGATAATATTGGGATCATGATTGTTGCATACAGTGAGGAGTGCAGAAAACCACGTCTTTTCATAGAAAGTTGTAGTGAACTCAGTTTGTTACCGTGTTGCTAACAGAGTAATCTGTGAGAGTGTGTAAGTACCCATTACTCAAAAGTATCTGAATTTTTTATCATCATAACAAACAAGGATAACATGTCTGCTTGTAGATGAGTAGTGAAAACTGATTAAAAAAATGTCAAAATTACAAATTCGTTATATGCCCTGCTACTTGCATTTGATAGGAATAAAAAGGACAACCAGATAGTATGAAGCTCATGCTAGTTGCCATAGTAGGATCCAGGGAAGGATTTGACCCATTTTGGGTTTATGAGCCTTTTATTTTTAATGAAAAAGAGATCTGAAATAACGATAGAACATATCCAGGAAAGTACTTATATCCATACTTATATCACTAAGTCCTTGAGGGGTTCTCCAATCAAGTTATATATGTAACAAGTTTGGTGCATATGATTTATATACTCCAACTTGAGGGGGAGTGTTAAAAATAAAATAGAATCGTCATGTAAATAAAGATAGAATAGCATGCAATTAGGAGTAGAATATCATGTAATTATTCCTTTCATTATTAGCATTAATTGCTTTAAGTCTATATAAAGAGACTCCGCTGTGTAGTTGAAATACACAGTTTCACCATACGTCTCTCTCAATCTCTCTGACTCAATAGAGCCTAACCTTGCATTTGCAAGAGACTGATTCGGAAACATCAACCCATAATGCATTTGATATGAATCACTCCACAAATTTGGTGCAGCTGTTTAAATTTTAACTTAACTATACATCATTTAACCAATGCTTGAACATAGCTGCTTAATAAACACAGAAACTTTTATTTTCTATATTGGTAAGAGTTCAGATTAAATACAAACCTTGTCATTTCCATCACCAGTTTCTGCTTCCTCAAGTTCTATTTCAGCAAAGAATGCCTCCAAGACAAAAGCAATAATCTGAAATACAGGAAAGGTATAATCATGTCAAACTTATGCAAAATGTGTTAAAGCAGCACACTTTAAGCATGGTATAGAAAACCAAGCTAATATATCCCCTTTGATTGATAAATTTTTTAAACATGATTACTTATAATTGACAACTACTTAAATAAATAAATTTAGAACTTGTAATTACTTTAATCAGAAAGAATTAGTACGCGTGAATGTCCATGTGAGAAACATAGTAACTTCCTAATGTTCACATTCCCAAAATGTAGTTTGTATACCACATTATGAAATTATAAGGTATTAAATAAGGGAAAACAAAACCATACCAAATTCAAAAGCAGCAAAACTGTAATCAAGTAGAAGCTAATGAAGTATACATAGGTCCAGGAAGTTCCAGTTAAATCCTTATAGCTCTGAAATAGAAAACCACAATACCTATATGTTAAGCACATATTGAAGTCATAGCATGACAATAACATAAATAGAGTTAGGGTCAAAAAAATAAAACAATAAATAGGAAGGACTATCTGAAATGAATAAGCATCCTATAATCTTACATTACACACATGCAGCAAGAAATTTATACACTTTTAGATGTATTATTATTAATTTTAATAACAATGCTTACTACCAACCTAGCAAAACTAAAGGCTTATTCTTAGTATTATACTCTGTTAAATGAGCTTGAATCTCACTCCCAACAGCAAGCTCAAAGGACAAGGATGTCCAAGCACATATGATCACCACACAGCAAATTCAATTCCCACCCTTGCACATAGAGTGGACCTGGGTCCAATTTCTACTTTGCATGAGAAATTCAGCTTTGATACCATATTAAAAAGTTTGGATCTCACTCCCAAAATGTAGCTCAAAGGATGAGGGTTCCACTGCACATATAACCACTGCAAAACTTGAGAACCTCAGCAATGTGGGACATAGGTGCAATTTGAATATGCCTGCAGCAGCAAGTTGGAACCTGCCCAATAAATCGAAACTCTAAAGAGAGACCAATCCTGCTCACAAAAATCATAGACAACTCCTTTGAATCCCCTGTCATCTAGGTGGGTGCCAGTGAGGGAACACCACATAAGATGCGTCCCTGGGGTGGCCCTATGGGGATATTTTCCTTTTAGATCGTTCGTCGAGTAAAAATATTTTGTGATGTCACTCATCCCTTCTTTTGTCCTGTCCTACGATAACTTTTTATATCAAATGTTGAACAATTATTTCTGTGTTGTTCAACCTTTTTTTTTTTGCATATCAAACTAATCCAAAGTATTAAAAAAAATGTTGTGCTTAGAGACAAAATGTTATCTTGTTTAATTTTCAACAAAAAACTATTGGAATGTGAATAACAGGTATCTAACTGCCAGACAATTGTTCAAGGAAGAGCAGAAACATATAGAACAAAATAGTAACGGCAAGCCAGCAACATTTGTACTACTCATTAGTCATTGCATTATCATGAAACAGAAGAGGACATTGGAAGTGGAAAGGATTAGAGACAGCACATATACCTCCATCAATTCTTCCCAGACATCCGAGACTAGCAAATTGAATAGTGTCACCATTCCATTTGGATAATCATTGAAATTGAAAAGTAAATAGCTAATTTTGTCAAGAAGAACACCCGAAGAACAAAAACTACCGTAGAAATTATTCAATTAGAAGCAATATATAGGCCAGTATTGAAGTTCAGACTAGGTTGTTGACCCAACCCCATCCTCACCCCCTAGAAAAAAATGTTAAGGTCTAAGGAAGAAATGTGGTTATTACAGGATCTTACCAATCTCTACAGCTTAGAAATAGATAGTTTTAAATACGAACAAAGGATACTCATTAGCAGCAAGGTCCGTGGCTTCCAAATCTGGGTTTCCAGCATTAACTATTCCACCAAAAATCTAGAAAAACAAATATAAATTTGGTTCATTGATTGTAGAAAGAACAAGAGAATAAAATAACTACAATTAAAAACATAAAATGAATCCTTAATTTAACTTGTAAATCTACGCAGAAAATGACCGTGACTCGGGCTTTCACTCACCTGGACACCAAGTGAGCAATAAATACACAAGATGCAAAATATGGTCCCGAGGTATGGCATCAAACTTGGTATAAGAGTTAAGAAAGTTGCCACAAAACTTCGGAATCGCTTAACATACATCAGGAGCCTTATCAATCTCAACATTCTTGCAAGAAGAAGGTAACGAATCCTGCAAAGGAGACAGGAAAAACAATGTCTGATTGCATCTTCAAAGCAGTGCTCAAGAACAAACTGAAACTATTTTTTGCACCAATTCCCATCTTCAAATGAATAAACTATATTCCAGGCATGGTAGAAAAGGTATCATTTAATTTTAAATTCCAATTTGAAAAGGACAATTATATCTTGTCTTGAAGAAAATTAAATTTGAGAATAACTAGTCTTTTGTCCTTTCAAGAGATCACAACAACAAAAACTATTATCGTTAAGTAGGAAACTAATCATGGATTGAATCAATAATGAGAATCCTAATATAAAAGCCCTTTCGTCCATGTGAGACGATATATACAGGGCTCGCTGGTTACAAATTAAAAAAAAAAAGAAGTGAATTTGTTAATTCAATAATTTAGAGTTTTTTTTTTTTCAAAAGCACATAAGTTATTTTGTATTTGTTTAACGTAATGAAAATCACTTTTTTCAAAAAACCATCTATGGAAAATAATTTTTAACAGAAGCTACTCAAAACAGCTTCATATTGTAAGCATTTTTTAGTTTTTTTCCTCAAATTATCATTTTTTAAAAACTGTAACAAACTGATAAAATTCCTAAAAGTGATTATTTTTTTATAAAAGTATTTTTTTTTAAATGAAAAGATGTAACAATCGGCCAAAATCAAGATACAACAAGTCATTCTATATGCACAGTGTTAATAGAGAAGCTGCATGAAGCCTTGATTTTTGGAAATACATGAATCCATGGATGGTATCTCTCAGATAATTAGTCAATAACCCAATATAATACTTCAATAGCACAACAGAAATGAAAAAAGACCACTAATGTGATTAAAGATGTGTTTGGTGAAATGAATCCAAAAATAAGGAACATTAATATACATTTCAACCAGTAATTTGGGATTATGAATTAAAAAAGAGAAATTTGGAAGCATGAACATTCTAAGTAAAAGTTCATACCATTCTCCATTTGTGAAAAGTGGCAGACCATCATCAGGTGAAGCAAAATCTATAGTTTCTCCAATGGCTTCAAAATTTAGAATTAGCAGTCAGCAAGATAACATAGCCTCAGGAACTGGGTTTTCCCATATAATAAAATTCAGGGCCTAAAAGTGAATGAATGCATTATGAACCTACAACAGAGTATTTACTAATATGATATGATAGAAACCTAGAACTGGAAGTTTATTACATGAAAGAGAAATTAAATGAATTCTCCTAATACATACACCAATTCTGCAAATCATTGAGAGGCTGCAAACCTCCATGCCCAAGGTTCCAAAATCCTCTCTTCACTCATGAATGAAAGATCTCACTCATATTCCCCTCCTCCTATTGTTTACATCCTCTAATTCCCATCTATAAGTAATTAGCCAACAAACTGACTAATACGGGGTCTACAAACAAAATATTTCATGACAAAAGCCAAAAACTGCATGCATTCAACCAGATGTTAAGGAATCTAAATACCACATCTGAAATTAGTTACCAATTGTCACCGTGATCACAAAATCAAAGCGATTTTGACCATCCCGCCAATAGTTTTCGAATCCATATGAATAAACCTTTAGTATCATTTCCACCACATATATCCACCCTGTAAAACAACAAGGAAGGATCAACTTGAGACAGTAAGGTTGTATACTTAAAACATTTTGTGGATTACAATGAAACAAAATGTACCAAAGCAAAAAAAATAAATAAAAATTCAGCAGTATTGTGGGATTGGGTCTCATCGCAAACTAACAAGAATAAAGGGGAATGAACATACAATTGAGTTACAAAACTTAAATGCTTAGTTCAAGATATCTCAAAAAAACAAGGAAATACACTGTTTGGATGTCCTTACCAAAAGTGAACTCAACCACTTGCCACGCTTTTTGAGCAGAACTATCTTCTACATCAAGCTGCGATTATGAATTAATACAAAATTATCAACACACGAATGCCTTTATATTAAAAAATCACCAATAGCAGACACAGAGAAGATCATATGTTACTAAACTGAAAGTATCCCAAGGTTATAGACAGAGTCAGGGAGATCATATGCACTTCTTTATACATTCACAAGTAAACTGCTTCTGATTGTTGATGATAATATATCATTATAACAAAAAAATATCAAGTGGAAAAACTACTACTACTTAAGGAGAAACTGGTTGCTGAACTTGAAATGAAGGATCTTGGTAGACTTGGATGTTTCCTAGGGATTGAGGTTGCTTACTTGAAATAGGTAGGATATTTTCATTTGTCAAAGGAAATATGAACTAAAACTTATTAAGGAGACAACCAAATTTGGACCCCACTTAGCAGAATAAAAGAAGAGTGATGAAAAGGAAAGTCCCAAGATTGATAAGACCTAGTATTAAAGTTGGTCAGGAAATCATATACTTACTTGACATATAACAGATTTGATTGAGCTTATGCAGTAAGTAGTATAAGTCAGTTCATGTACAATCAAAGAGTAAGACACTTGTAGAAAATTCTCCAATAACTTAACAACCACGCCAGGGAGAGGATTGTTATTTAAAAAGGATGGAAGTTTGATTATGAAAGCATACACTTATGAAGACTACGCAGGATAAACAACTGATAGAAAGTCATTCCAGGTTATTGCATTTTTTTTAGGTGGAAACTTTTTTACATGGAGAAGCAAGAAGTAGGGTGTAGTTTGCTCAACTAAGTGCCAAGGCCGAGTTTCAAGCTATGACACAAGATGTCTGTGGGCTGTCACAGCTGCAAATTTTATTGAATGATTTGTGGATAAAGTATACGGGTCCTATTAAATTGTTGTGACAATAAATCGACTATTAGTATTGCTCATAATCCAATTCAACATGATAGGATAAAAGTTTTATTTATCTTATCTCAGAAGAGCCAAGTCTGGTGTTTTAAAGCATATTAGGCCATATGCAAATTTATAATTTGTCTTCTATCCAAGATAGTATATAATTTTGTCATATGAAACATAAGTTAAATGCTCAACAATTTCCGTGAAGCTGTATTAATCTTAAAGATTCAAGTAGAGATAATATTCCCTATGATACTATTTTCGAGGAAAATAAATGTAGTTAGGTACAAAATAGGAAAGAAATTCACAATATTCCCATAAGCAATAGAGCTGGAGAAGGTAGGATCCCTACCCATCAGTAGAACAATCATCCATTTGAACTGTGCTTATACTTAAACCAGTACATAAAGCATTCAATAAACATCATACTCCTAAATGATTATTATGACTAGCGTTCAAACGAGCACTCCGTGCCCATCTATCCACTATTTTTATTACGCTAATGCATATAAATTACGAACAATTGTTTTTATAAAATTTTGATTAAAATTATTTTGATTTTGATTAAAATTATAGGTATATATATATTTTGCACCTTCATATTGTAACAAACTATACTTATCTTTTTCAATGATACCAACAATATAACAAATATAATATAAATTCTTATCTTTTTGAATGATACCAACAAAATAGAATTCTTATAGGTCAAATTTGTTTATGGGCATAACTGGAAGTGAAAAGCCAGCCCAAAACCATGTATTCCCTTTATATATAGTATAGATAAATAGCACCTACAGACTACAAATATATTGACAAATGCAAGTATATCTAACATGGTCACATCAGATGAGACTATGGTCTGGAGTTAAAATGAGTTAAGAAGTGCTTAATAATGGAAAAAATTGTGAATGTATATTTTCACTTGAATAACATGCCATACCGTTGTCTCAATAATTACGGCAACTAGATTCAGTATAAGAACAAAGGTCACTATGTATCCAAACATGGGGCTCTTTACGAAGGCTTTCAATCTCTTTGAGGTGGGTGAATGGTAGATTCCTAAATAGTCAAAGTAAGAAAGCTGCAACCAAATCAGATATTAGTTCATACTTACAGTACATATAAATCATTTTCCATATATTGTAAATTCAGAGTACTTAAACTTACCACATCCTCCTTCTGGAATCTTAGAGCAATGGCATTGCAAATATCAGCAAATTCATCCTTATTGATCTGAAAGTAAAATATGTTGAGTTAAATTAAAACACACATTTATGCGGGGACATATATCAGTATGTGCATAAAAGATAACAAGAGCAGTAGAGAAAAAATATTACCTTTACATCATGAGTGTCATCCAGCTCATCAAATATTAACCCAAATTCTTCTTTGGAGATTTTTGGCAAAGTCCTAAAGAATATACAATTTATGCTTTAACATTCACAATGTAGTATAAATATTGTGGAAAAGATATGAAGTTAGAATCCAAGATAAAGATCAACTAATAATTATCTTGTCATAAAAAGGTGCCAATTCACCAAAAATGCGAAGAGCTTTGTTATTTTGACCCAAAATTTGATAACAAATTTCAATAACAAAACTGATGGTTAACACAGTTCAAATATGTGGTTTATTATATTCAGTGAATGGTTAATAATGAATATAACAAGGTGTTGCAACTCATTAACCATCAAATTAACACAATTAGACAAATTTTGAACGTCATTAACTACGTGATTTCCATTATAATCATCCAAATTGTGCTCAAATATACATGACATCCATTAATCACAATTTTTTATCAAATATAAAGGTGTAAAGTCAAATATAAAACTTTTCCAGGCTCAGTTAAAGTAAGATTATCTTAAAGGAAGATGTTGATATCCCAGTTATTTCACCCGCATTAGAAAAATTTCAAATGTCCAGTCCTGATCATGGTGTGTGCTCAGACTTGAGAATCTCACATCAACTAGAAAGATGTTGAAATCCCACATATTGTAAAACCCACTCACATATTCTAAAGCCTAAGATGATATCAGAGCCAGTTAAATCTGTTAATTCCACTCACATTTGTCCATGCTCCATCCAGGAAGTTGTATAATTAAAGGAATATCTAAAGATTCTTAATTTTAACACTCCGGATCTCACTCGATTGTAAGGGTAGCCAATCTGCGAGCAGTAGGGGTGGGCATGGTTCGGTTAACCATATTAACCGAACCGAAGTGTTGAAATGGTTTGGAATAACCGAACCAAACCGTTTAAGGTTTGGAACTAACCGAACTGAACCAAAGTTATGGTTCGGTCAACCTTTTGCTTGCCTATTAACCGAACCGAACCAAAACCAAAATTTTGAACCGAAATGTATTTTTTTATCCTTTTGCTAATTTAATTGTGTTTTTTTTATCCCTTTTAAATTCAATTGCAGGGTATTCGAAAAAAATTCACTGTGTTAAAGAACTCGATTGAAGGATTTGTGTAATTAATCTAATTGTTTGTGAAATTACTCTGAAATTTCACCAACTTGATTCATTAGCCATAGAATATAAAAGCAAAGAATTAAAGTTGAATTCAGACAAATATATGTTGCTCATTCGATTATCAATTTATCATGTTCTCCAAATGAGCTATTTCTACATAAAATTGCAAACAGTTTGATAAAAGGCATAATATGATTCTAGCAACTGAGATACAAACAGGAGATTGAGTTTCCCACATATCACAAATCAACAAAACAGAAACATTTTCGAAGTAATAACCAGATCTGAGATCACAGATCAGTAACCAAAACTTGAGATCAGTAAAAATCCAATGTGAAAGCAACAAAATGGTTCAGTTCGGTTCGGTTTGGATAACTGTGGTTATTAATGGTTCGGTTCGGTTAATTAACTGTTACCAAAATAATGGTTCAGTTCAAAAATTTGTGAAATGGTTCAGTTAATTTTGATATGGTTCGGTTCGGTTAACCGATTCGGTTCAGTTATTGCTTAATTTTGCCCACCCCTAGCGAGCAGTCATATATATTCTCTGAATATCGCTAACATAAAAGGCTTTTAGCCTTACCCCAAACATCAAAACACATGTTATAAGGATGAGAATGTACAATCAATTACACGAGGAGAATGTACAGTATATTACACAAGGCTAGCCTAACCAATTACACAAGATCCACAAAGAAAGGAAACTAGGAAAGAGACTTATAAAAGTGGAGCCTCGATTCCAATATAAGGGTGAGCCATGCAAATGTTAAAGGGTTCACACTAAACAGATGTGTTATTCTCATCTAGAAATATATAAATCAAACAAATGCCAAAAACATTTCTACTTTGAAAATCGATAAACTGATAATATGATAAGTATGAAAGCACAATGATAATGAGGATATGAAATAATACCTGTACTTGTTCACCTCCTCGAATAGCCTAATACATTGATCTTTGTTGAGATATCCAATTTTCTGCAAGCATAAAACAGAAGCTCAAACAGATTTAGAATTGTAGGCATAATTAAGATATTTGTCTCTTCTTTATTGTAGTGATGATTGTAACAATAACCTCTAGCATTAGTCTTAGACAGATTGTAGTGCTATATTGAAAATAGTAGAGTGCTAAGACAGTGTATTTTTTTTGTGCTATTTTTAGTTCAAACAGATTTAGAATTGCAGGCTTAGTTTTATAGGGTTGGTTTCTTTGTTTGACGATTCCTTTTGGCAATTAGGGAATCCTAGTTGGAGTTATTTTCTGCTCTATCTTAGAGTCTTTATTTTATGTTTTATGGTCGTTCAACGTTTTGTTAGTAAGTACTCTGAAACTCATTCTCTAACCATGATAGGTAAGAGTTATACTTTTTCATCCTTTAATGCAGTGTAATTAAACTTGATTGGTTATCGACTCGGTCAGGGCACTACATCAATGGGTCACTGGTCGAACCACTAAGTCACCAGTTGGACCACAAGAACCGTCTGTATTTAAAATATGATATGTAAATATACATATTATATACAAAATCAGATAGTTTGATGGTGCATTTGTAAAGTTTCACTTCAATATACATGGTTCAGTCCCTGGTGAGAATTGTTTTGCAAATTTCGCATTTTTCTATTCGAATCAACAAGCCACAAATGAGTGTGAGAATGAACATCCTTCCTGGCCCTTGTTGTGAGCATGATAGGCTGACAGCATAGCATCAGAACTGTTGCCCATGAGTTATGAGTAAAGCTTGGGAGGCGCAGAAGTCGGCACTAAAAACTGTGTACCATTAAAATTCTGCACGAGTGAAAGGATGGTAAAGTATGAGCCACCCAAACAAGCTAAGCCGAGGCTACTAATTTTTACCGGTTTGCAGCCAAGTCGATGATATCATCCCTGGTTCAAGTGCACAACCGATCAAATAGGCTGATCGGACCGGCTATGGACCTGGTTCTGGATGAACTGGCCGGATCGGCTGTGCTTTAATGTTTCAAGTACTGTATTAGAGGATCTCTAGATCCTTAACTGAGGTGATACCGATCATATGACACCTAACTCATCATATTTTTTCCGACCTACTCTACTTTGTCTGGAAATTCTCACATTACAGTTGCTAATGGATACCATCCCATGCCCTGTTAATCAGATGCCGAAACGCTCAACTTCAACCTTCCTTTTATGTTCATATAGGATATAACTATTACTGATTACATCTCAAAATCGTAAAAAATGAAATGTAGTTGTTTGACATCAGCAAGGAAGCATTATCGACAGGTGAACAGTATGCTAAATACATGGAAAATCATACTTACATGTGTATCTAGGAGATTGAAAGCTTTCTCCAACATAGCTCTTCTCATACGATCCATCTCAGAAACTTGTTTTACAAGCTATAACAAAAGAACATTTAAGCACTGTTATAATTCGTTTTGGTATCAGTCATATAGACACACAATCAAAATTCTCGTGCTTCATTCCAATTAAATACCAATCCAATTCTTCAAAATTTTAATTGTATCATCAGGGGAATATAGTAAAAAGTAGTGGTACGGAAAATTTTACCTCACTCTTGAAACTATCGTAAACAACGGCAAGAATCAAGTTTGTAACAAAGTAGACTCCAATCAGCACAAACAGAACGAAAAACAGGATAGACGAACGTGAAGACCTAAAACACCAGAAAATGATAATCACTGACAGCTGCAGATATCTCAAATTGAAAGGAAAAAAATCATCTAGCCAAGCAAATAAAACTGAAAGTTAAAACCCTTACTTGTATGCAGGAACCCAAACATCTGGATTATTGGCTGTGTTAAATAAAAGAAACATCTGATATAATGTTGTACTAAAGGAAGTGAATACTGTTTTCCCCTGTATTGTATCTTCAAAAATCACATAAGCCACCCAACTTGCAAAAACAAGAAATAGAAGCCCCAAAGCCTGCAATTCGAGAGAATTAGATATGTCCAGCAAGAGAGTGTTGATTACACAAAATTGAAATAGTACAAATGTAGCACTCAAAGAAACCCAATAGATTGTGAATATTGAGAATGTTGCAAACAGGAACAGCAGAGAGCAAGGCGAATGAGAAACAGTCTAAAAGTGAACTAACCAATATATTTAAGTATGTGTCAAGCATTCCGGCCACGATGACGACAGTTTCTCGTAGCTCCCTGACATCAAATTCAGATGCTGAGTTAGAATGTCAAGAAAATTGGCTATTGATAAAACTGGACCAGAAATGTGATAAATAGAAAGCCTTTATTGCAGAAATGACCTTGATTAGATACAGCGACAAAAGCCAAGAATTATACAGTGACACACTCTCTCTCCCTCTTTAATTCCCAATATCTCAAATTTTTCTGTGTTCTTGCCCCGTACTATTGTGTGCTGTTTTAGTCCCAGCATAATCTTATATGGATTCTAAATCATGCAAAGTTGGAAACACATCATGACAACAGTTTTTAATAGTGACCAAGAAATGTTCACAGTACAGGACTCTCACCATGGAGGTCATAATATACCTCGTCTAATTAACTACTAACTGTTGAGACAGTTGTCAAGTTGTTGAGTCTTACTAACTATCTGATGATAGTTGGGCCAAGTATCTAATATTTACACATGATTTTTCTTTTGACTGAATAATGAATACACATGCGCGTCACAATCAAGACATGTGAACAGTGAACCATGGTAAGTAAACAACAAGTCTAAGTTAATTAACATTAGCATTAAGATAAGAGCCAAATGAACCTAAAGCTAAACTGGCCACCTCACATGGAATGGAAGCCCTTAACTCAAGTTACTATGACTCTCTTCAATATCCTGTTAGAAACCTAGTATTTTTTTAGAAATAATATGGATAATTTCTGTTGATAGGGCATCAAAAGAGCATTAAACGTCTATTTGATACTTTGAGACCGCCAAAGTTAGTTGATAAATTCCTATTATTAGACTTTCATAGCCACTATAGATCGCCTAAGTTAATTGATTTGATCCCAAAATTCAGGGATCTTGGCACTGTTTGTCCTGTGTATAATACTCCCTCCGGTCCTCATTATAAAAAGAAAAACCAAAAAACATCAAAACCAATGCTATCATTAATTAGTGTAACTTTTTGAATATTTTTACAAATATACCCTCATAAAATGTGTGAAACATTAAATACACCTACTAATATTAAAAAGACAAACGTTGAATAAGGGGTAGAAAGGTCTTTTAAACAATAACTACACCTTAAAAATTGTGACATTTTCTTATAAATAGGACTAACATATTTTTTGAAAATTTTCTTATATATAGGATCGGAGGGAGTATATTTGTACAATTCCTGGGAATTCAGTTTCAATTTATTAGAGTATAGATGTTAAGCTTGTAATAGTTACAAGAACTCATTAGTCTTGAGCTTTAGTCTATTAGCTTATCAGAGAGTGACATGTGTCACATATCTTTAGCTTCTCTGTTCATCTATATATATATATATATATATATATATATATATATATC
>Ga0315914_1006928_pt1 | contig 15874 bp, 10 predicted proteins | sample MpolenodulesMG_FD_203920 | JGI IMG/M metagenome (GOLD analysis project Ga0315914, IMG submission 203920) | Medicago polymorpha root nodule microbial communities from Los Angeles, California, United States - elongated nodules | ecosystem: Host-associated > Plants > Roots > Nodule | place: USA... | reverse complement strand
AGAGAGAAGAGGGCCCGACTCGGAAACCAACATGAGGTATTTTAAAATACCTCTCTGCCGAAATTTTTACTGAAATGCGGAGGTCGATCAGGGTCAGACGACGTATGAACGTAGAGCCGAACGACGCGTGTCAGTGACGCCTTTGATCAAAAATTGAGGTATGACATTTTTCTATACTCATTCTAACAATTCAGTTTTCCTCTATCTCCCTCCCTCTTTCAATCATATCATCAAATTATCACATCTATTACTTTTTTTTTCTTATCTTCCTCTATACACCCGCATGAGATGTGTAGAAAGTATTTTCCACATTTTTATTTCAAGATAGTGCAAATTGCAAAAGTTGCCCATCAAACTTTATGGATGAGAGGCTAAGTCATAATTATAAACAATGATATACATGCACTTCTAATTATCCTATATTTATTCAACATCTCATTTTATCTTTATATCTCTATCTTTCTATCACGTTAACACCATATTACATCTATCATATTACTCTCTTTGTCTCTACCATGTAATACATTTTTACTATTTTTTTTTATATAAACTCTATTATATTTTAATGTTTTTACCATATGATAGTTTTTGTTTTTGTGTGATATTTTTTTGTCAAATAGTTTAGTGGTTAAAATTTATCTTTTAAAGTGAATAAGTGGGGTGTCCAAGGTTCGAACCCCAACCCCTACATATTATAATGGATTGTCCTCATGACCTATCAACTAACCTATGTCTACAGGGAGATTTACCCCAAAGTAATACTACAAAAATAATAGTTGGTCGCTCCGTCAAATATAATAATCCAAGATAAAAAATGTGCAACATGCAGATAAGATAGAAGATAGAAGCAACGGAGATGTCGCGGTTGACCAATATTACCGCTATAAGGTAACACTGCTATCTGTTACCAAAAAAAAAAAAAAAGAAGTAACACTGCTATCTATATATATGATCAAAATTATGAATGATGGCTAACGGATGAAAATTGTGAATAGGTTAATGAGATTATAAATTTAAATTTCATGGTCAACATCATAAAGAAAAAAATCAGGGCTATTTTTGACAAAACTTTACTTAAGTGGTTAAACTCGAGATTACCTGCGGCCTGTTTTCCTAGAACTAAAGGGTTAACTTAAAAAATTAAATTAAGACGATGATAAGAAATTAAATCAACTAAAATATCAAATATAATATAAAAAAATCTATTATATTTTTCACTTACTTTTCTCTTCGCACATATTTTTTTTTTTTTTTATATTTCACCTTTTATTCTCGCAATCAAATAAGAATTTTTTTGCAATTTCCCCTGAAAAAAAAAGAAAAATTGTGCACTTAAACAAGGCTTTTCCCTGTAACCAAAAAAAAAAAAAAGGCTTTTCCCAGTCCGCAGTTAATAACCTGTAGAAAGTTGAACAGGATAGACTAGTGAAGCAATATGTACATTATCTAAGTTGATTCCAGTGGGATTTAGAATGAGTAAACTATACTTTTTTTTTTTTTTAAGGAGAGTAAACTATACATATAATATAATATATAAAAAAGAAAAAACATTTAAGGAAAAATATTATTTTATGAGAAAACTATATATATAGACTAATTTTTTAATAATTTTATTATAATTTTTGTTTTGTTTTGTAATATCGCAGGAAGATGTCGGCATCATGAGGAATATGAATTTAGATGCTTACAGATTCTCAATCTCTTGGTCCCGAATCCTCCCAAGTTAGTTAAACATCTAAGATTAACTCTAGTTATTAGTTAATTTTACTTAATTATGTTGATATTTCATATTAGTTTTTTTTCTTTCAATTTTGATAAACTATCAATAGAAGGAAAGCTTAAGGGAGGTATCAACCAAGAAGGAATCAAATATTACAACAACCTCATCAATGAATTGTTGACTAATGGTTAGCCCATACTTAGTTTACTTTAATTTTTATATAAAACTATTAGACATTTTAACATTTTATACAACATTAATAAAAACAAAATTAATTGGATATCAATATTTGCAGGTCTACAACCATTTGTAACTCTATTTCATTGGGATCTTCCTCAAGCTTTGGAGGATGAGTATGGTGGGTTTTTAAGCCCTCTCGTTATGTAAGTGATACAAAATTACCTAAATCATATTTACATACATATTAGTAAGGTGTTAAGTGGTTTTTCATGTTATTTATCTATATTTGAAACAAATTGTATATTAACAAATCAACAAGCAACAATACTAAGCATTAATATCGTAATCCATGGCTAATTTTCAGAAATGATTTTCAAGACTATGCGGAACTTTGTTTCAAAGAGTTTGGAGATAGGGTGAAGTATTGGATTACTTTCAATGAGCCATACTCTTATAGCATTGGTGGCTATGCAGTAGGGTTCTTTGCACCTGGTCGATGTTCTAAATGGTTGAGTTCAAATTGCACTGGTGGTGATTCAGGAAAAGAGCCTTACATCGTTTCACATCACCAACTTCTCGCTCATGCCGCAGCTGCCCATGTGTACAAGAAGAAGTATCAGGTTTGTTATAACTTAGTTAAGAACTTAATTTAAAGTTCAAGATACCTAATAACCAAAAAAAAATGATTCATATGCAGGAATCTCAAAAGGGTGTAATAGGCATAACCTTGGTGTCTAATTGGTTTATTCCATTTTCCGACGACAAATTCGATCAAAATGCTGCTGAGCGGGCCGTGGACTTCATGTTTGGATGGTAAGTGCTTAAATCTATATTGAAATACTTGTTAGGTCGATGTAGTTGAATATTAATTAGAATTAGTTTAATATTGTTTTAATATTCTCTATCACCTCCTTCAAATTCGCTGCCTTCATGTTAAAGAGGAAATTGTTTATTTCCAACCAAATGCTCAAATATGTTGCAAGCCAAGTTAAAAGAGACACTCTTTTAGCATGTTTACCACACAAAGGGAGAACAAAAATTTGAAAATTTCCATCTTCTCACTCACCCAATTTGACGGGTTCCAATTATATGTTGTATGAAGATAGACTTCCAAATTTTGCTTTGGCACAATGGAAAAAGTAAATGATTGTGAGTTTCAATTTCCAGAAGAAGAAAAAAAACACAATATTTTCGACTCCGTCTCTTAAAACACCTTTTTGCCACAATCTCCAATAAAATTCCCCTATTTACAACCTCCGGATAGAACCTCCTTAAAACACCTCTTGATGCAATCTCCAATAAAAGACCCCTATTTTTGACGGAACTGAACAATCCAAAAACTTTCTCATTGCCCTAAAAAAATCGTTCATGTTGCATTCACACCCCACAGAAAAATCTGATAATTGCAACATGATTTGATCGAGAACCCCTCTTGCGTATCTATGATAAATAAGATGATACAATATAGCGCTCATCTCCATGGCGCACCTCCACCTCGATTTACTCAAAAAGGCCAAATTAAACATTTTCATATTTTTTACTCCTAATCTTCCTCCCTCCTTTTATTGGCACAACTTGTTCCAACTTACCCAATTAATTGATTTGTTCTCTTAACCTCATCCCCATTAAAACATTCATTGAATTCAGACAATTTTGTTTAAGACCTTCCAAGTAACTTTAAAGAAATAAAAATATAACAATGGAAGGCTGCTAGTACTAAGGACCGATTTATCAGCACCACCCTTCGTCCTATCAACATGTGCCTTCCTTTCCACCAAGATAATCTCTTCGCTGTGGAGTCCAACCCCGGTTTCCATGTTGCTGATCTCATTGGATTTGCACCTGTTGAGACCAAGCTCTTATAGACTAAACCTTTAAAGGAAACAAGTTCTGATGACCTCCGCAGTTTGGGTGACTCTGATCAGTTTGTCTTCTTCTTCGGAAGGTCGCTATCAAGATGTGATAGTACAATTTGTCTTCTTCTGACCATGTGCAGAAACAAACAAACAAATAAATTCAAAGGCAAAGAGAATATAACATATCATTTCATATGAAGCAAATGATTTCTCAAGTACTATTCAACGATATCATCCAATTGAGGCTAAGTTTTCAAAATCTGATCAGGCTTCTCAAGGACGAATTTGATGAGTAGGCAATCTTCATACAATAGCTTTATTAATTCTCTCATATTTAAGGACCTGAGCAGTTTGAAGAAACCACATTACTTCGAACAATTTACAAAAGCCAAATCTCTGTCAAATTCAACAACCTTAAAACACTTGGAAAATTCTTACAAACTGAGCATCTTACAATTTTCTTAAGCATCAGAAGTTCATTATTCTTAAAGTTAGTTTTACCACTCTAAGAGTTCTGAAAGTGTAAACATATAAAAGTCTTTTGTAAAACTCTGATCGTATAAGTCCTCTTGTGTGAAGCAAGGAAGACTCTGACTTGTGTGTTATTGCAATTGTAATCTTGTGTGATTATAGTGGAAAAATCCATTGGAAGTGCAAGGGAACTGGATGTAACCTCAGATTATGGTGTGAACCAAGATAAACTGTTGTGTTGTCTCTCTCTCTTGCCGACTTTGATCTTTCTCTGTTAATTTTTCTGCTCTGTTTTGTTACAAAATCTTAAAATATTTTCAGAAAAAGCCAACACAATTTAACCCATTTTTTGCATTTTTTCTCACCTTCATAATAGACCCAAAAACCAAAACGGTACTTTATCAGTGGTGCAAAACAAGAAGTTTGAAGAAGCTTTCATGAAAGGTTAATTTGTATTTTGTTATATTAGTTACTTCATGATCACCGTAAAAAGTGATCATACAATCATTCATTTGTAATCATCATGCTATTATTTCCAAACCAATCCATCTTTCTAGCATTTTAATTTTCTCTTTAATTTGTTGGACTCAACAGTATAACACTTCTCAACAATAATAATTGTTCATGAAATTATTTTTATTTTTTCTATTTGTAACAATGATTACAGGTTCATGGAACCACTAACAACGGGGAAATATCCAAAAAGCATGCGTTCCCTTGTTGGAAAACGATTGCCAAATTTCTCTAAAAAGCAAGCAAGACTACTTAAAGGGTCATTTGATTTCCTTGGACTAAACTATTATACCTCTAACTATGCTACTAATGCACCGCAACTTAGAAATGGTAGACGTAGTTACAACACTGATTCTCATGCCAATCTTACAAGTAAGCATGCCTTTATTTACTATGTCTTTATTTATTGATAATTCTCTAAATTAATGAATATTTTCGAATTTGATGATAAAATTGTATCTTTTGTTTTTGTGATGGAAGCTGAGCGTAATGGTATTCCAATAGGTCCAAGGGTACGTATACCAAAATCATAAGTTTATAATTTTTTAAGTGTATATATATCTAGTTTATGTTTGCAATTATCTTTTTGCAGGCAGCTTCAAATTGGTTGTATGTTTATCCTAAGGGAATTCAAGAATTGTTACTCCATGTCAAGAAAGTGTACAACAATCCTTTGATTTACATCACCGAAAATGGTGAACACACTTTACTTCATGTTGTTTATTCCCGAATGTTATTATATAATGTAAATGTGAGATAGAGTACATAAGATTTTTGCGGAAAAAGTTTATGTTTATGTCTAAATTTTGGTTTGATATTTTTATCTGGTCTAGCATATATCTGATCACAATCTTTTTTGAAAACATAATTTTTAGGTATTGATGAGTTCAATGATCCAACATTATCACTAGAGGAAGCTCTTATGGACACTTATAGAATTGACTATTACCATCGTCATCTCTTTTATATTCGATCTGCAATCAAGTAAGTGAATAGTTATTATACATTTAATTTTTTGGGAGTATTATTCTAAGGGTTTTTGAGAGTAGTTAGATAAGTATAGTTGCTTTCTCATACATGATTTAATTTTTGCTTTGTTTTATTAGGAACGGTGTAAATATAAAAGGATATTTTGCATGGTCATTACTCGACAATTTTGAATGGTCATCGGGTTATTCAGTGCGCTTTGGCATCAATTTTGTGGATTACAAAAATGGTTTGACAAGACATCAAAAGTTGTCTGCAAAGTGGTTTAAGATTTTTCTCAAAAGATATTAAATTTTCCGTACTTGATGTTTACAATAATTAAGAATGTAATGAAATATATAAGGAAGTTTAATTTTAATTAGTAGCATGGTCGTTCATTCTTAGACTTATAATTTTTTCTTTCGCCAAGTAACCAAGTTATAATTTCACCTTCAAGATAAATAAGTGGGAAATCCGAAGTTTGAACTCCTAATTTACATATTTACTATGCTCTTGAGGACCTTATACTTATGACTTTATTGTCCAATAATGAAATAATATAAAGACATGTGCAATTTCACTTGTGCACATTGAGATGGAAACAAAAGGTTATCAACAATAAAACAATTAAGGAGATCTTCCATGTGTAATTAAATTGAAAATAGCGATTCAAATTATATCAATATAATAATAATCAATCATCACTTTGTTGGAAAGTTTGTGACCCCACTCTCGCTCCCCCACCAAGCCGAACTAAGGCTTTGATACCACCTATTAGGATGTTTGAGCATCACAAGCAACAAATAATTAATGATTTGTATTATCAAGAGATCGTGACACTACATCTAAACCGAAACCCTTGAGACGTTGGAAATATGAGTATGAACATGTTTAATTTTTTTTTTTAAGGATAGTATGAACATGTTTAATGTTGGGTATACAAGAGATATGGATGACATCTCAATAAATGATGTTAACTTAACGCACACATTGAGGGGTACCATTGAATCACAAAAGGAAAGAAGAACGTAAGAGAGACCAAAATCGCTGAAAAAGTAAATAGGAGGCCATATCGTATAATTGTAATACTTTGAGGGTCAAAAGTGCAATTAAGAAAAATAAAATAAAAATATGGTGATAAGTTGTTGTTTCTTTTCCTCAAAGAGGAAGTGTGTCTCACAGAGGATGAAAAGGACTAATGTGCAATATATTTATGATTTTTAGACAATTAACATTAAAATGGAAAGACTTAAATGCACTTTTGGTTCTCTTGCTTTCAAGAAAATAAATTTTTGGTCTCCTTTTTCTAAAAAGCCAACCCCCCCATTTTTCTTTTCTCAAAATTTTAATACATCATTGCATATTTGGATCTTTTTTTTTTTTTTATATATAATTTGACCTATTAACTTATAACGGTTTTTTTTTAAGGAACATAAAAATGCTTATTAGGCCACACAAAATATCCATGTTAACGAAATAATATGTCTAATAAACGCCGCCACATCATAAATTAATAACAATATTTCAAAAAAATTAGTGGAACCAAAAAACTTGTTTTTTTTTTAAAAAAAAGGAGGACATAAACTTATTTTTTGAAAAATTCAAAAATACATTTATGCCTAATGTGAAAGATCAAAACGACACATTGGTTTAAAATCTGATCTAAGCAAAATTTAATTTTCAATACTTGTTTCATTGATTATTTTAGAAGTGTTGAACGCACATTCTAGCTCCCCAAACACAATTTCATCATGTTTGGGTGTCCTTCATCTTGCCACTGCGATCATATGTTTCATTTTCATAATCGATCATACGTTACTATGACACCACATTTCTATCCAAAATTTCAATGATTTAGATCTTCTTCCACAAAACTTTTGTACATCTTTTTTCCACATCATTTTTCTTCTCTCCTAATTACTCACTTGATGACAAGTTATCTTACGTTATTTTTAGCATATTTTTTAGTCATTTTTATTTAGTTTTGATTCAAATCAGAGGAGTTTTAGAACAATTGTATATGTTTTTTGGGACATTTTGTAATGTTTTCATTTCGAGTCATGTATAGTTTTCCCGGAACCAAGCAGTTTTAGGGTGTTTTTGATGTAATTCAAGGCAAAATCATGAAATCGGCAAAACAAAGCATCTTATGAGAATTTGAGAAGACAACGGATGAAGATTTAAGAGGCTTGTGAAGACATTACAAGAAGGAGAAATTTTGTCCCAAGCCTCCGGACAAGTTCTATGAAAGAAAACAACCAGAAAGACAAAGAAACAGATGATTACGCGCGAAAAATACTACTGGTGCACCCCCGGGTGTGATCCAGGTGCCCCCGAGTGTGCAAAAATACACTCATGCGCCCCCGGGTGTCAACCAGACGCCTCATGGTGCGCAAAGTTACACCTATGCGTCACCGGGTGTGTTCTGCACACCCCGGTTATGCTATTTCAGGAAATAACTGTTTTTTTGGTGGAAAAAACCCAGTTTTTCAGCCGAAACCCAGTTGGAAACCATCCTATAAATACAACTCATCTCATTCACAATGATTCATTTAGAACGAATCAGTTCAAGAGAAAGGCAAACACTAGGAGCTTCAAGGGAGGAGTCTATCTCCTCATTTTAGCCTTTAGGGTATGTTTTATTTCTTGTGAGCTAAGAAAAAAACTAAACCCTATTGTGTAGGGTTGTAAGATGAACCTCTATTTTATTGGTTGGATCTATCTATTTTAAGTCTTTTTATTTAGTTATTTTATGTGTCCTGTTTAATTTTATTATGCAAAGGTCTTAGAGCTTTCACCCAAATTACGACATACCTGAGATAACGATAAATGATCATTTGAATTAGAGAAGTGACATACCTAAGATAACAGTAACTACTTACTCGAATTAGGAAATATCTATGATAACAATGGATAAACCACCTGTATTAGGGAAATTGTTATATCTAAGAAAACGGTGAATGAACTTAGAATTAGGCCGACATCCTATTTCAAACGTAGCATAGTAATTTTACTCCTTCGTCCTTGGTAAGGTAGACAAGATAGAGTTGCTTGTCTGTAGAACTACCAAGAGGAAAGAGTATGTTGATGTACTTCTAAGATTCATAGATGAGGGAACCTTTAGGATAATTTTAGGAACTCTATTTTAAGTTTATGCTTCAATTATCTCTGAGAGAGTAAGACCCCACACTACAAGCTAGGAATGCATACTACAACTGTATAATATCTTAATCCACGTGTAAATCTAGTGCAACTAAACAATTGAAGGGGATAAAAACCCCACAACTCATCACTTAAATAGGTAACATTTAACCAATCCTTGAATAGAGAGGAAGAATCCTAACCATCACTACCATTCTGTAATAAAAAACAGGTTACTCCTAAACTCTTGCTCTAAGAAAACAAATTAAATTGCACAAACTCCCCCCATTTACTTTATTTTATTATTTTATTTTCTGTTTTAAATAAGTAATGCAAATTTTTTAGTTGAAACGATAATTCTTGTGGATACAATAATCTACTTATCACTTTATTACTTAGTAACTATTTAGTACACTTGCCTAAATTGTCCATCATTAGTCTTTTTTTCTTATCATCATTCTCCATTCACTTGCAATTTTTTTTGTTGGAGAGGGATGTGGGAGATGATTGAAATTCAATCACAATGCATGGTGAATATGAGACACATCTCCTATATATCAAACTATGAACATGTTTACAATCGATGTAGGACTACTATTATCACATCTTCTATGTGTGTCTATAATGTCTTTAGCCTTGTGATTAACGTAATTATCACAACCTGTTCAACTATAGAGAGTTATTTAACTTATGAAACTAAGGATTAACTTATGCAGGAATGAATGTATACTTTAATTTTCAGATGATATTTTAATTGATGATTTCAAAGTACAAGCTACGTTACACCCCTCTTTGAGAACTCGCTGAGATAATATATGTCATTCCATGTTGTTGTTTCCTTTTCAGGTACTAGTACTCATTGAAGGACTAAGGTTTATAAATACCCGTCCAATGCGTTAAGTTAAAGCCGGATCACAAGTCGAGTTTAGATTTAAGATTTTCATTATGTATCTTTCTTTCTTCAACTGATCTGTAAATAATAGTCAAGCTTAATTTAAATGTTATAAGCATATTTTTTTAAATATTTTCATTGTTTAATAAGATTTTTTCGACATATTCTAAATCATTTTATATTAAATGAAGATCTATATTCACTTGTGTAAGTCGATCCACAAATTTTCTTAATCTTAATGTGTGATGTTATATTTGGTATCAGAGTTGGTCGGTTCAATTCGGCTGGTGAGTCAAGTCTAGAAGTAATCCAGATAGGGAATTAATTGTCGTTCTATAGTTTTTTGTTGTTTTCATATACTCAGTAGGATTTAGTGGGACGGCCGCCCATGGAATCATGCTGAGAATGGGGATGACAACATCCTGGAGAACAAAGCTTAAGTTTTGTTTTCAAAAATTATTTTTTCTGCTAGCATAAATCATGTAGTTTCCCTTCTCTGCATAAGACCCGATGCACATTCCTAACGGTGGTTCAGAGTGGCCCGCCTAAGCCCACAAATTTGCGAATCCGACCGCAGTCAAGATGACCAAAACTAAGGTGTAATTTATTCTAAATATTTACAAATTGAATTTTGAACAATTTCTTTTTGCAAAATGAATTTCTCAAGTTTTTTCTTGAATTTGAAAAGTAAGGAAGATTATGATCATAGGGAATTGAAAAATCTGAGCAAACTTAAAGATAATTTGTTCAATGTTATTGCATATCATGTATATCACCAAGGTGATAAGTCTAAGACGTGGTGTGAACACCATAACTTAAAGGGGTTGAAAGGGATCAAGTAAAAACTTGGTTTAAAGGGGGAGTGAGTAAGTTAGGAAGTCGTAAGGTACCCGTAAATTTTGCCATAAGACACATGAATAGGTCTCGGTAAGATTATGGAGTAGTTTTCCTTACAAAATTAAATTGGTAGTGATTTATTAGTTATATTTTTTCCCATACTTGTACAAGAATGACTTTGGACACACTTACTTGAGGAATATTTTCTATGACTATTGGTGAATGTTAAGTGTTAAGAAAATGTATCTTTTGCAAGTTATTTCTCCCATTTAGTTTAAAAAGACTTTAATAACTATATTACACTCGAATTAATTTTGTTGTGTTTCAAAAGAAAATGTTAATCCCTTTGGTATAAAGTTAAAGTCTCGTTAACGAGTGACTCCGGGACACTCTTTAAAGATTCAAAAAGAAAAAATTACTTAATAAAAAAGTGATATATTTCAATTTTCAATACATTGATTACACAAATTTTCAAAAAACATTACCATTTAAAGGTCTTAAAGAGTGTTCTGACGACACTCGTTAACATTTCTCAAAGTTAATCCTTTAAAATGAATTTAAGCTATGTTAAGTTCTCCATATGAGTTCGGTTAGTTTGCTTATGAAATATATGTTCACTTTTAGTGAGCATTATTTTTATATATCGTCACATTGTCTTCATTTTTGACGTTAGATACCTACTTTACTTTAGTACCTTAATAGTTAACTTAGGTTATTGCCACAGTTCAATCCTTTATTATGTACTCTTTAAAAAGCTATGTTTTAAGATATGTAAGCTAAATGAATATACGAATATTATTAGAGTTTTTAATCATTCCTCATCAATCTTGACTGCTGAGATGAAATGTTAATTTTGTAAACATGTTGATGGTCAAAGACAGGAAGCCTATAAATTAATTTTGTTGTATGAAAAGAATCTTACTTATGTCATATGTTCTGGAAATGGCACATATTAATCACTAGGGTTTCTTACCTAAGTGATGTATTTGTGACTTCTTGGTAGCGATAGAATAGTTGACTGATATGGGTTAAAAAAAAATGTAATTATTCTTCCTTTAGTTACATGCTTAATTTTACAAGGATTGTGTTTTTCTCATTTAATAGAGACTGAATTTTTGGTAAAAATGAGTATTAGAGTATAGTGAAATGAATAAGCTAAATTATTTCACTCTTAAAAATAAATTTTGATTTAGATCTCAAATTTTCTCTGAAAAAAGATGCATGCACTATTTTACCTTTTCCCAATTCTGAAGTAGGAATAAACTCTACGAAATTGTGTCTATAATATCTTTACCCTTGTGTTTAACGTAATTATCACAACCTGTTCTACTATAGAGAGTTATTTACATACAAGTCTCTTTTAAGTAGTAAATAGTAATTAAAAGAATGTGAAACTCAAATGAAAGTTGTGTAATTGTTCATGCTATGTGATATACACATATACTAGTAATATTTGTTTTTCTTTTCTTCCTGCAATCTAGTGTCAGATAACTAGTTAAGTAATTTTGTTTTTGTCTTGTTCTTCTTTCTTAAACGACAAAAAAGATTTTACAGTGATAAGCACGAAATGTATGATGCGCTTGAGATTCATTTGTACTATTAGACTTTTCAACATGGACATTCATTTTGATTGATGAATTAGCAACTGATATTTGGTTTGGTTAACTTTACAAATGAATTATGTCTTGCACTTTCGGTTCATATTAATTTATACGAGGATCAAGACGAGATAATAACATTTTTTTTTTGAGGAAGACGAGATAATAACATAGCGTCATATTATGTGCATAAACATCCTTAACGTTGATTTTCATTTTGGTTCCATCTCATTCTATTCAAGACATAATTTATCAAAATCTTTTTATTTTCATAAGTTACAGGTACATGGCCGGTTCTTCTTGAACTTAAAAATCAATTATGTCAAATACTCCATCTGTTTCAGAATGATTGTCACTTTCAGTTTCCAATGCAATAATAACTTTTTCTTTTCAATTGTACCATTCAATTAATACTAATACATTACTTCCAAAGTATTATTTTTTCTTTAATGAAAAGCAAATCAATAGTTGATTAGGATAATTTGGTAAAATAAAATCTCTCTTTCTTTTAATTAATGCATTTCTTAATATATGTGTAAAAATCTTAAACGACATTCATTTTGAAACAGAGGGAGTACTCTTTTAGAATTTCCATATCTTCACGTGGGGTAATCTTTATTTTTAGTTCATTTTCTTTCTCGAGGATTTTTGTCATTGGAACTAATTTTTCCACCATGCTTCAAGCATCGTCAAGATTCATTTGTATCGTTAGATTGTCCAACAGGGGCATCCATTTAAATTGGAGCATTAGTGGCTATTATTTGATTAACTTTACAAATGAATTATGTCTTGAACTTCCGGTTCATATTAATTTATACGAGGAACAAGATAAAATAATAATATTGTATTTAAAAAGTAATTTATTTTAACTTTTATTTCATATTTTAAGCCTCTTATTTTCTCCCCGTAATATTGGGAAAATATTTCATTAATTGATAATTAGTCTATAAGACGTAACTAGCATGTTGGACTATAAACAAGCCTCCAATTATTGGCTGGCTCAAGATGATTTATAATAGATGGAGATTCATATCAATTATAGTTTCACAATATTCTTTTATGACTCATCTAAGTGCGATAAATTGGAACAATTCAAATATAGAAAACACGTCCAAAAATTCTTATATGGTAAATATTAGGTTTATAAACCAAAAATGAAATTGTAAATTATGGGATGACATGTATATGATAATTTGTTGGCTTGATGCGAATTAATGTCTCACGGTGCAAGATTTTATATTCCCAAGTACAAAGTTGAACGATCTTATCTTATAAGTATTGATCGTACATTTAACATTAGACGTCTAATGCATGGATCTTCAAGCTCATTTTTATAGATGAACATATGTTACTGAATGTTCAATATCAATTTCCATATACGCTCTATACTTAGCAAATGAGGAAAATGAAAGGTTAGTCAAATAATCTCAAAAACTTCTGGTTGTGAGTTAACAATAAACATACACGTGACCATAGTTGATGCATCAATTAAAGTTATAAAATATCTACCTGGTCCACATGATCATTATGTCTGTATTGGTTCACAAGTATCCCTAAATGTGAGACTGATTTCATCAAATTATCAACTTTCTTTAGGAATTAGTAATGCGCAAAAGTTTTTAGATTTGATGAAACTTTCGGCTCTTCAATATATATCCACAAACAAAAAAATTAACTATTTTTTTCTTCCCATCATAATATATTCAAGATGACCAAACTTATCTTGCCAACAACAAACTTAATATGATTTGTAGACTTCTAGTTTACAATATCATGTTCTTCCATTTCACTAATATATAAGTGTACTACAATTCAAAGGAAAATACATGTATCTTTTTCACTACACTTATTTTATCCAAAATATGTCTTGTAATATAGAGATATTCAATATCTTCTTCATTTCTTATTTCAATGGGATATCCATTTAGAATGAAATCCTTGAAGTTTGTTTAATAAGTAGGCTTAAATCAATATATTGCATTTTCAATGTGTAATTATTCCTTCATATACCAATATATTGGCTCTTCTTGAGCCTTCAATAATCTTTGTAGTGTCAAATGTAAAATTAAAATTGTTCCTTTGTATTACTCGTTTAATCATTTTTTTTATAGTCTTCTACAAAATACATCTTTTATTTACACACAATATCCAACAAATATACATATAATTACGCTTCTCCTTAGTGAGGTCAAGTTCTAAGAGCAATATTGGCTTGAGACCTCGAAAGAGTATAAACATACTTCTTAGAAGTAATCAATAATTCAAATTTCATTTATAGTTATTTTGTCAACTAAAAGAATATTTTAAATTCAACACAATTTAGTTCTTAAATCATAATCTATTAAAAAGAACAATAATGCCAAATTGACAAATATAATACTTACTATTTGATTAGAAAATAAATTAAGCAGAGCACAAATTATAAGTGTCGAATGCGCAAAGAGATGACATAGATGACAACACCTCTAATTTATATGTCTTGAGAGAACTCATTAGTAGTAAATATCATAATCATCATAAGCCATAACTAATAAATGACCCGGTTAGGCCTAAGAGGATGGTTAAGCTGTCTGGATCTGCCGCTTGTTGGGGTTGAGCCACTGGTTTGTGCACCATCTGCCTAGTTCAGTTGAGCTGTGTTGAGGTGATGGATTTGGTGGAGTTGATCGTCATCCCCCGGTGAGACGAACATGCTTTGTGTACCTGCATACGCTCCGACGCCCAAGTCAGTGGGGGCTCAAGAGGAGCAGTCACAAGTTTAGGGTAAGAAGTGGCATACATGTCTCAAGGCTAAGGCCTAGGCATAAATAGTGGTTAGGTGGGTGATAAGTGCCAGAAAGTAGTAATTCAAATGAATATTTAAGGCACTTTTGTTACTTGTTTTACAAGTTATCTAGGGAAAAGCCGAGAGATAAGTGATTATAGCCCTTTTACGCTTTATCTATCTTACTTTACCCAATTGTGCAGGAATTGAACTCAAGACACTGAGCAAAGAAGAAAAACAAAGAAAAAGTACAAAGGCTTACTCGCCATGGTGAGTGATTAGTGAAGAAAGGCGAGTAAGAGGCGAGCTTAGGCAGTGAACACCATAAGTTTACTCGCATCCAACTCGCAATAGCGAGTGAAAGGAGAACAAACTCGCAATGGCGAGTAGAAAGGCGAGCAATTCCAGAGAGCACCAGAGATCACACGCCTCCAACTTGCAATGACGAACTGAAGGCGAGCTAAGAAGTCAAGTATTCGCCATGGCGGCCTAAACTCCCCAGAGCTGACGTGGCACAAACCCACTGGTGAAAAAACATCAACTCGCCATGGCGAATGGAGTTATTCGCGAGGCGAGTTAATGCAGATCAGACTTCCTATAAAAGCCCATTTGATCAATTCTTTTAGGGATCTTAGAATCTCATATATAATATCTTGTAATAGTCTAAGAGAGAGAGAGATAGGGCTTGTTCTTCATAGAGTGAGAGTGATAGAAGGTAGATTCTTCATCCTTTGTTGAGAAATCACAAGTTGTAATGAATCTCTCTCTTTTAATTCATTCTTGCAAAGCTTCCATGACAACGAGTAGCTAAATCTCCTTTGTTGGGATTAGAGATACTTGATCTTAGCTAAACATGTAATCTTTTGATCTATAAATATATGGTTCTAGCATTTGATTTGATATTGAGATTATTCTTGCACTTTATTGTTTATGTTT
>Ga0315914_1006927_pt1 | contig 15879 bp, 7 predicted proteins | sample MpolenodulesMG_FD_203920 | JGI IMG/M metagenome (GOLD analysis project Ga0315914, IMG submission 203920) | Medicago polymorpha root nodule microbial communities from Los Angeles, California, United States - elongated nodules | ecosystem: Host-associated > Plants > Roots > Nodule | place: USA... | reverse complement strand
TAGATGAAAATAATGAAAAACAATTTGTCTATATATAAGAAAAAAATCATGTCATGATCAATTTTGATTGGCTAATGAAAAATAAATGAGTCATGATCCATTTTGATTGACTAATAAAAAATAAATGAGTCATGATCCATTTTGATTGGTTGATAAAAAAGCATTAAATGAGATGAGAAATTTGAATATGTCATGTGTACTTTTCAAAAAAAATTAAGGCAAATGTTTATAATAGAGATTTCTCCATATTTCGAGAAATTTGGTGTATGATACAATTGTTATATCTATTTCTCCATTCATGATTGAAGGAAAAGCTTACTTGCTTTGGTTAATTTGTTTCAAGCCCTTGCATGACTTTCCTTTATTTATCGCACCGTTGACCGTGCAATTTAACCGGGTAAATAATGCAAGTTGCCACATTCACGCAGTCATGTGTCTCTATCCGTCTAATCAAAATCCAACCGTCATGGTTTATAATGCAAAATTTAGAAAATAAAATAAAAGTAAATATGTTTTTTTTAATTGTCTGATCAAAATTAGATGGTCAGTAACGTCATGATGGTGTGTAAACTTTGATTGTGTTAAATGCATTTTCATAAATAATAATTAATTAATGTTAATTTCGAGCGAAATTTTTTAATAATATTTTGAAATATTTTAATTATTTTGTTGACTACAATTTTGCTATTATGAGAATTGCTTGACGGTGGTAGTTTGAAAAACCATGTGGCTTAATTAAGTTTTGTGGCATCAAGCATTGCTCACATGACCTTCTTTTGAAATCACTGTACTATCATTTTGTATACTATATGATATGATAGTAATTAATGATGAAGGACGGCACATATGGGGATTCAAAGTTCAAAATCCAGGTTTGATTTCACATGGAATGTGGTGAAAAAACAAAGGATTTAATTTAAGTATAAAGTATTGCACTGAGGCACATGGAATTGTTGATGCATGGTGGAACATCTCCAAAGCTAATAGGGTAGCAATAGCACCTTCTTCACCCTATGAGTCATGAATAAAATTAGTGCTTGTTTGGTTTGATAGTGTGAACTCCCCAATTTGAGTTTGCATTGGTCAAACTTGATTTGATCACATTTTTTAATGTTTGATTTTTATATTAAGAATTAATTTTAGTTTTAGAATCAATTCTAAGTTGAAACAACTATGTGTAACTTTTACATTGTGGTTGAATCGATTCTAAAATTTTGCTTTTTTATTTTTATTTTTATATACATGTTAATTGTGACACATGAGATTGATGGGGCGAGGAGTGATAGCTGATGTGTGAGACATGTTTATTGAGTGGTTCGTGACATGCTTCTAGGAAAAGGGACACATGAGTGAATCAAATTCATATTGTAATTGATTTATACGAGATTGTATGATTGAATATTCGCTTATAGAATTGATTTAAATAAGACTGTACAAATACGTGATTGTATGATTGAATAATCACTTATAAAAATTGAGTGATGTTTCTTATACCAAGTGTATGTATCTTCTTTTTGCTAGTCCAAGACATAAAAGTTTTATATTTAACTGTGTTTGCTTTGGAGCATTTTTGCGGTTAGTGGCTTGGGAAGTTTCGAGAAAATACTCAGTAGTTGGAGATGATACATTAATACCTTGCTTGGTATTTAAGCACTCAAAAAGTAATTTTGATCAAAAATATCTAAATAACATGAATTCCTTAAAAATCTATTTTATCCGAGAATTAATTTACATTCAACTAATTTTTAACTAAAGTTAAATTAAACATATCTAAATAACATGAATTCATTAAAAATCTATTTTATCCGAGTGCATAAAAAAACAAATTAATTTACATTCAACTAATTTTTAACTAAAGTTAAATTAAACGAAATTCAAAATTGTAGGCTGAACTCCATAACTAGAGTTTGAATCACAACTCTTTTCACTTATGTGTAAATTTTCAAAGTCTATTCTTATTCCATCTATCTAAAACAAATTAAAGGAATTTTGATTTCAGTATTTATGTCCCCTGATTGTGGAGACATATTTCTTGAAAACCCATGACTTTGCCAAAACCTCTCAAATGGATTATCATGATTGCTAGCTAGGCTATCAATTTCATGATGTGTAGCTCTCTGATGAAACCGAGGATACTCGTATAGCATAAATATCATCGACAAATAAATACTCATATAGGTATTCTTCTCACTTTGTATATGTATTCCCAAACACATCATAATCACCATTGAAATGAGCCAGTTTCTCCTATAACTTCAAAGGAAACAAATGTTCAAAGACCCCATGTGCACGACGTAGGCCGGTTATTAATCACCCTTGGCTATTTTTTTTCGAAAAGAGCACTTATTTGTGTTATAATTTCTTAAAAGAAATTTTTCATTTCACTATTTAAGGGAAGAGGAATATTAGCAACACTCTCTTTTGACACTCTCTCTATTACTCACTCTTTTATTGGTTTAAATCATTGTGAGTGTACACTTTGGAAATAAAACCCACATAAAGTGGTGAGACATGCATGAATTACATCCAATAAAAGAGTGAGTGTTAAAAAGAGTATTCAAAAGTGAGTGTTGCTAACATTCCTTGGTAAAAGAATGTTAAATAGTGCCCTTAGGGCATTAGTTAAATGAACAAAAATAGAAATATCTTGTTGGAAAGTGATGAAAAGTGGTGAATTCAACTTTTTAAAAGTTTAAAAATTGTTATTTCCAATTCAAAGATACTATTTTTTATTTCCTTAACTAATGTCCTAAGGACACCGGTTAGCAAAACCCTTAATTTAAAAATTTGTTATACTGGTATATTCGAATTTTTAGGTATACCAAAGAATTTGCCAAACCATAAACATCAAGTCTAAGATATACTATGTTTATAATTTCTCTATTTTACTCTCCTTTCCTCCTAACATAGCTCTTATATCCCTCTCCAAATCTTGAATAAAGTCTACGATTTGTCGTGATTTCCTTTTTTAATCATGTAGCTGAAATTTACTTTTTAAAGGTAAATAAGTGGGATGTTCAGATTCGAACTTCGATCCGTGCATATAATAATGCATTGTTTCTGCTAACCGAACTTTGATCACGTGACGATTTGCCATGATTTCTAAAAAATATGAAAATTTAATTTCTTAAACATGAAACAAACAAAAAAAGACGCCAATATATCCCTTTTCCTTTCTTAAAAAAAATATATCCTTTTTTATATCTATGTCAAGGGGATTCACGGAAGTTATTGGACTTTTGTTATTTAAATAGGAGTCGTTGGACTTTGAATTAATATTTTTTTGAAAATGAATTAATATATTGGATATCTTGTTCAATATCAATTCTGACCAGAAAAATCATAGTTCTTTAGGAAGCTTTTCAAGAATTGGAAAGTTGCATACACCAACCACATGATCCCCGTCTGGTCTAGTATTTTATGACCCATATTCAGCCCCTATTCAAATACTCTCTTATGTTTCAAAATATACTTTATTTTAAAACCAAGTCACTTATAACAATTTTTTTTGGTTATTTAGTTAAAACCATTAAAGTCGTTTATATGTGAATTTTGAACGATATATAAGTGTGTTGACACTTGTATCCTGTGCCTTAACATTTTAAGTAAAGTTTGATGTGCAAGTCACTTGGATATTGTTGTTTATAACCCAACATGATTATCTGCAAATTCCTCTCAAGACATTAACAATGATATTGAAGTCAATGATTTGACTAAAGGTGATTGGTGATTAGTTCCTTGTATCGATAGTTTTTCCGACAAATGTATTTAGACGGTATAAGTGTATGTCAATGAACAAGTTGGTAGTAAAAGTCTAACATTAGATGAAAAAATGGGTGATGAGCAACATATAAATGATTAGAGCAATATATCTAATATCTTCAAGTTTTTTATGAATATGCGGTGTCAAAATCATCTTGGGTGCTTACTCTTACTCTCTTAGCATGTTAAAAAGTCCCACATCTTACAAAAAAAATGGTTTGAACGCGTGTTTATAAGCGGGAGCTATTCTCACCTCACAAACCGATTTTGTAAGGATCAGTTAGGCACCAATACACCCTTCACGCCAACACTTTTGGGTTTGGTGCCTGTATATAAAGAATTCCGCTCTTTACCCAAAAGTTCTTGCTCATTCCCAACTGAAATGATCAAAATGCCCATGCGTGACTTAACTCCCGCAGCATGGGTTAACTCACGCTAGTGTAAATCTCAGCGTGAGTTAACTTACGCTAGTGTAAACCTCTGTGTAAATCTCTGCGTGAGTTGAGCCACGCTGATTTAACACTAGCGTGAGTTAACATGTGTATGAGTTTTTTGGTCAGTTCAGTTAGGAATGAGCAAAAACATTTGGGTAAAGAGCAGAATTCGTATATAAATGGTGGGTGACCCGATAGCGGAAACCTGATAGTAAGTGGCCCAATGATCTTGAAGGAGGCTCCAATACCATCTAAGAAACCCCACAAAACATACCATCTAAGGAACCCCATAAAACCAACTTATGAGGTGAGGATGAGAGACGCTACTCACCTTACAAGCCGATTTTGTAATAATGAGTTAAGTCCTAATTTCAACATAATGTGATCATCTTTAGATTTCCATCAAAACCTAAATGTGGTATCAGAGTTAATGGTTTGATCGACTCCTTATAAGAAAGTCTTCCTTATAATGGTGGTTAGATGTTCCATTGATATATGTAAAAATTGCGTAATGCACTGGGATAAAAAATTCATTTCTCTTTACTCATAATTTTTTTGATAAAAATATAAATACATGAAGATATTGTGATAGATTTTTTTTTTAATTTTTTTTTTTTTTTGCAGTTGGGGTGAGAATAGGCATGCCACCAACAAGAATCTAGATTTAGTAAAAATGTTAGACTTTTTTTTTTTAAGAAGCTAAAATGGATTATATTACTGAAAGCTCGGAGATTTCAACACAAGGCATGAGGCGTATGAGATGGGAGTGCGAGACAGTTTGGACATGAGGCGTTTCGTGTCTTGCACAAGGCATTCATGCTTGATCTGGTTTATAAAAAGAACAGTTTTTAGCAAGTTTAGGAGGCTATAGGTTTAGGTCATCACTAAGCAAGAAAACATTTAGGAAACTCAAGGTTATGGGTCGAGGTCTTTTAGAATTAGATTCTAGGATTGGGAAGCAAATTATAAACACCTGAGTAGGAAGGATTCATTGGAAGAAGGATCTAAGCTTTCTCTAGCAAGTTCTTGTGTGATTACCATAAATTGATTATCATGACTTAACAAATAAAATTGTATATTGATTTTATTATAATATCTCAGCGCAATATTCTAAAATTGGTTCCACGCTTTTACTAAAGTTTAAAATAGAAATCCTAATTGTCACTCTATACATCGTTATTTCTTTATCTGCCCTCATTTTCATCAGGCCTCTCTCGTTATACTGTCGTCGTTATGGTATTTTGTTGTTCGTTCGAGCATTGTCATTGGTTTACTTCCTCCATTGTTTGTTCATCACCAACTGTACAAGATTCATCGTCATTTCTTCTAACCATTCGAATGTTGTTTTTGTAATGTGATATTATAGAAAATTTCTGCACTAATGTTGGTATCCTTACGTAATGAAGTGATGTATAGTTTTTAGTTTTATCATTTTATTTTACAATTGAGGGGGTCGAAGCTCGAAAGTTAGAAAATTTCACATAAATAATTTTGTCACTCTCGACTCTCGTTATAATGTTGCAAAACTTAAGTCAATTAAAGGTCAGTTACAATAGAATCACTTAGTTGAAATTCGCTCTTCAATTTAAATGACTTAGGTTCGATATTCTGACACACCAGAAATCCTAAGCCAAAGAAGACAGAGGTTTCTCACATGACAATCAAATGGTTTCTCAATATTAGCAAGTGAGTCAGCAGAGTAGTTAACTTCCCTGAAGGTATGACTAATTTTAGCCTCCCAATTCCTTTAGAGAGGATTATTTATGCATAAATCAACTGAAAAATTCTTGAGCATTGATTCCTTCCCATATGTTGGGTAATCACATCAAGAAACTCCACAACAAGTAATGTTTCGGATGTTCAACAACAAATATGAAGTCTTTCTGGTGGATGATTTTCTTATGAGCAATGTTTTATAGTTTTCTATTTATGTTTTACACAAGTTTCTCTCCTTCAAAAGGAAAAAAGTTTCTTGCCAAGTTTGATTTTTCATTCTCTTGTTGAAGTGGGTAGCACTTGAGTGACATTGTAGTTAGTGACATTGATGACATTGACCAACCACAATGTCATAAATGACTTTCTTCTTTCTTTTTTACAAAGTTTTTTTATTCTTTTATACACTTGTGACATTGTTGTTGACCAATGTCACCGACCACAATATCACCCAAATATTATCTCTGTTAGGCATGTTGAATGAGTGGAAACTTGTCTCTCGTGACACCTACAACAATAAACACACACGATGTGTTTGGTGGTTTAGTTCTCTATTATTTCTTTGATTAATGTTTAGTCATTATTGGCTTCATTTTATGCTTTCTTTCCTATTTTGGTTAAATATTTTTCATCCATCGGATGTGTTTGTTTCAAGTTTATCAAATTTATTTATAGGAATAACATCCTTTGGAACATAAAGATGAGAAATTTATTCCAAGGTATATAGAAAAAATATGTTTTTTTAATATTATAATATTCCCGGGAACCATAAAAATAGGAATTATAATAGGTAATTACATATGACATTATTCTCATCTTCATGGAAACTTTATTCCCACCATTTTCTTTGGAATTTTTTTTCTATTCCCATGAACTTTTTATACCTGAGAATAAAATTTAGTAAACTTGTAACAAACATAGGCATACATATTTCTATCTTTTTATTCATGGGAATCTACGAATATAACTTGAAACAAACACACCCTTAGTGATCTAGACGTGTGACGATCGAATTCTAAGAGTTATCTTCGACTGTGCTCACTTTAGTTCCAAGTTTTTACCTATATAGCCAACAATATATTAATGCAATATTTTATACTAATAAAAAATATGTTTAATTGCAATTTTGGTCCCTCTATTTTCATCATTTTGCGAAATTGGTTCCCCTATTTTAAAATTCGGCAATTTTGGTCCCTTTATCAAATATTTTGTCTAAAATATTGTGATATGATATGTTTTAAATGAAGTTTTCAAGAAAATTTTGTTACAATTTCATCGATATTGATCTTTTTCATCTTCAGATCATATTCCACAACATTTAAAATTAATCACATCACATTTTTATAGTTCAAAAATATTATGGAGGGACCAAAACTGTCGAATTTTAAAATAGGGGGACCAACCCTGCAAAATTGTGAATATATGGGACTAAAACTGCAATAAAAATAAATAAGAATGATCCAAAATTTAATCCGACTTGAACGGTTTTCATAGACGACATTCAAACACTTATAATAAACGGTTTTCATAGACTACATTCAAACGCTATAATAATATTCAATTTTATGCAATTTTCAATTTTTTTTTACCGGTCTACCATTTTTTTTTTAGATTTATTTGAATATACATAGACTTTATCATGCTTTTCAACATGACTTCACTAGAGGTCTGAGAACCACAAAGAGCGGGCATTGAAGCACTGAAAATAGTAATTTTTCCATTAAAAATACTGGCGAGACACATTACTCATCTCTATTAGCATAATCAGGCAGGAAAAAAAATCACATTGATTATTATGATTAAAGATTAATGGTGATTTTTTTTTGGTACGAGATAATGGTGTTTTTCAAATAACAATAATTGTATTGTAAATACGCAAAGAGATGTGAAAACACGAATTTGATCAAAAGGTGAAAGGACAGTTAATCACGGGTGGAAATACTAAAGATTAGGCAAAATCAACACTATTTAGGAATGGTACTTAACTATTTATGGGATCCAAAAGTTTGAAAGAGACAAAATAAAAAATGGATTAAAAGTCAGCAAGATAAATGTTATGTAGCCTAATTAATTTTAGAAGTCAAACCCAAACTGCCAAATTGAGTAAAAAGTTTGTATCCACAATATAATTTGTAAAAGAAAAAGTTCTAAAATACATATGAATTTTAATTTTTGATAAAACTGTATTAATTATATGTTTTTCAATTATATCCTGTAATAGATATTTTGTGCTTTGAAGCCACTATAATTGGTCTAGTGGTGAAGGGCTTAGGTAACATGTAAGAGGTCTTAGGTTCAAACCTCATTGTCTATGTTGTAAAACAAAAACTCATTGTCTACGTTGTAAAAAAAATAAAAATAAAGAATATTAAGTGCTTCCCCCCAAAAGAATATATTGCTATCTGCTTGATTTCCAAATTACATCTATGAAAATTGTAAATACATTAAATACTATTATTAATTTTTTGGAATAACGAGGCATAAAAAAGGAAATAAAAGATTAATGTTTTATGAAGAAAAAGTTAAATTTTAAAGTTTTTAAGGTATTTCCTCAAAAAAAAAAGTTTTTAAGGTATTGAACATATTATTCTCAAATTTTTAACAATTGCCAAAGACATTTTTTTGGCGTCAAATTGCCGACGACGTTTGTTAGTCCCTTTGTATATTTTATTTGGTGAATAAAAGAGAAAATAAAAACATCTGCAACCCGATTGAATTTTTTGTAAACACGGATCAATGCTTTTTTTTAGAGAAAACTTGTGTCTACTTAATGGTTCATGATTCATCAAAGATATTACTTATGTATTTCCCTTTGTATATTAACATATTTGTGTTTTTTTAAGACATCTACATATTTGTTTTTGCACCCAACAAAATTCCTTAGTTGATGTACGGTTTAATATTTTTTATACATTGAAAATTAGACTTTTTTGAAACTTTTGAATATATGTATATATATTATCTAGAATTAACATAAAATAGACTTCTTTTAAATACTAAATCGATTAAATTAACACATCAAAAGAAGAAATTTGTTAATTTTTTTGAAGGATTAACTTTTTCTTTTAGAGAGAGGCTATTTCTTATCGTAAACTATAGTTATTACTTTCAAATCATCAATAACTATAGTTTACGATAAAAAATAGCCTCATTTATGTATTACTTTCAAATCGATTAAAGAAAATTCTTATATAAACAAATTCACCAAAATCAATGTAACAAAAAAAAAATACCAATATTATATATCTTCTAGTGCATTCTTTGATTATTCAAAGTTAATCCATGCAATTAGATTCAAAAACTAAAATGTATATTATATAAACCAAAGTAACAAAATTCAACACTTTACCCCCTAAAAAAAACATTAACACTTTACAAACCCAAACAAATTTATGTAAATAAAATATTGTTGACTTTAATTTTCTAAACATTAAAAAAACACCGTCGTCATATCAAACTAATAGCGATGTATGATAAATGGATTCGTTGAATTTGTCCTAAAAAAAATGATGTTATGTTCTCGTGTCTATCCCTACACTACTGGTGGGTGGCATCAAAATATTTAATAATTTTCCATCTTGTTTGTCAGTATTAATAACCGCGTAAGGGTGCGTGTGGGTTTGTGTGGCCCTTACCAAAAATCCACTTCTCATTTCTCACTCACTATTACCCTTTGACATTTTCACAATGTCAACCTAACCTAATAACCAAAACTTGTTTCAATATATGGTCAAAATAACAACAGAATCAGAATAGTACAAAACAAGTATCATACTCACACTATGATGCCCTCCCTCCCTCCAATTATTGTACTAAAATATTTCACACATTTTTTTAAATAGTCAAAAATTAAAGAAATAAAAAAATAGTTTTACCAACAATGAATTTGTTCAAGCGGTAAGAGATTTGTATCCAAGTGGTTAAGGATTTGACCAATGACTTTTGCGTATGAAAAAAAAATGAAACCTTCAGACGACTAAACAAAAATAGAAACTTTGTATTGATAGCATGGTAAAAAAATTTAATAAAATAAAAAATATTAATGTTACTACATCAATCATGTTATTAATTGGTGGTGCATTCATTATAATTAAAAATGTAAAGTGAAAGATGATGCAACTAATCTTAATCAAATAACACAATTAGAATAAAATAATTAATATTACATTAAAAAAATTAATCATTTCTTTGGTACAACAAGTGCAATTAGACACCAGATTTTAAGTCAAAGCAGTATGAAATTAAGCTTGTAAGGCATGTTTTAAACTATATAAAGAGGGTCTCACCTTGCACACACCCTTAGATGCATAAGATAGACCTTCAGGATGAGCCATATAAGGGATTACAACATTAATAAGTAATTACAACTAATCATTGTGATTTGTTTTTTTAAGGAAGTAATTAATCATTATGATTAATGAGCACAAATTAATTCTGATTTTACTATCCTATTCTAAGAAAGCGAATAATTATAATTAATTTCTGATTCTCATCAACATACTAAATGTATATACAATTTTTAATAATTTTTTTTTTAATTTGAGGGAATGCAATTTTAATATTTTATTTACGAAACTATAATGCAACGTCCTGATAAATTGAATTATGTTAACGGAGACATAACGATGTATTCTATCCCCTTAAGATGTTTTCATAAAGTAAATTATAATTTTTTTAATAGATAGACAAAAATGACAATAACGATTGAAAATTGACACACACACACAAACATATGAGTCGAGATTCAAACTTCGTATTGAGGTTAACAATTTAAATATTTTGACCAAATGAGTTAAAACTATGGACAAATAAATTATAATATTATTATTACTAGTTCCGTATAAAGTTTGTACATTAATTAAAAAGTAATAAAAAACATAGACTAAACTAAACACATTTCCAAAGTTTACATACAAACAAATTTCCATTAAGAGATTTAATATTTCTCTAGGTAGACTTTTGTGAAAACGTCCACTTTCTTTGTTTATATATCCCTTGTCTTTTCCCATTTCTTGCATCTTATCATCTCTCTCTCTCTCTCTCCTCAAAAGTCAGCGCCCTCTCTCTCTCTAAACAGAAACAAACACTGTACAAAACAGACACTTTCAGACCTTGTCTCTAACGGTTATGGAGGTAGATTGGGATCTACATGCTGTAGTCAGAGGCTATACCAACCTCACCTCCTCCTCCTCCTCCTCTTCCTCTTCCACCACCTCAACAACCACCTTAGCCACCTCATCAACACCTTCTTATAATAATAATAATAATAATAACTTTTTCTCTATTTACCCTACAGAACAAAAAAGTCAAGTTTTTTCACTTTCAAACCCCTTTGAAACTAAAAGTTCCATTGAAGAATTGCATGAACTTTGCAAACCTTTCTTCTTCAAATCATCATCATCATCACAACCTCTCTCTTCTGGTTCTTTCTCTTATTCATCACCATCACCAAAATCACCTCATATACAACCAAAACAGCTTCTGGTTAATAACAAGCTTCATCATCATGCTGCTTCTGCCATCACCCCAAGATCCAAAAGAAGGTAAAAAAATGTTTTTTTTTTTTTTTATCATTATACAATATAGAATGAATCAGATTCATTATCATAATCAATTATTTTCTTTCAATAAAATCATATATTTAGGCATAATTGACTTAAATTTTCCTTATTTAGGATTATGCAAATTTAAAACTTTGATAAGTATTAAAAATCTTTCCTTTTTTAGAAAATTAGTCATTTATTATTCATGATTTGAGGTGTTAAATGCATGTTTTTGCTAATTATAGGAAGATTCAGCATAAGAAGGTTTGTGAAGTGCAAGCTGAGAAGCTCTCATCAGACATATGGGCATGGAGGAAATATGGTCAAAAACCAATCAAAGGCTCACCATATCCAAGGTTAGTTTTTAAAAATTGCAACTTTTTTTTCCAGAATATATTTAAAAAATTTAAAGAAAAATGGTTATTTTAGACTTATTAGTATTACCTATTTAAAGAAAAATGATTTTTTTTACTTATTTGAGTTTATTTAGTAACATAAATACTTTTTTTATTGATTAGTGACATAAACAATGTAAGACATCAATAAACTGTATTTATCTTATTTTCATAAGCTTTCCAGGATAGCTAATGAAAACAACTTATGATATATCAATAAGCTGTTTTCAACTTATTTTCCGAAACCAACTTAGAGTTTATATGAAAACAATTTGACTTTATTTTATATTTTATTATAGAAATAACTTATGCTATATGCACTTAATTAAATTGTTTATATAAGGCTTATAATTAACTTGTGTTTGTGTGATTCACAGAGGTTATTACAGATGTAGCAGTTCAAAAGGATGTTTAGCTAGGAAACAAGTTGAGAGGAACAAATCAGACCCATCAATGTTCATAGTAACATACACTGGTGAACACAGTCACCCTGCTCCAACTCATAGAAATTCTCTTGCTGGTTCAACAAGGCAGAAGCCATTGTCACCACAAACTGTCACTGCTGAAGACTCTTCCCAACAACCCTTTACAAAACAAGTTTCATCATCCACATCAGAGGCTGAAGAGGAAGATGTTACAACACTCTTAAGTGTAAAGTCAGAGAGCAAAGAGGATTTGGAAGAAATGATGAATGATGACGAGGAGGAGAATGAATTTGAGTTATCTGATATGGTTGTAACAGATGATTTCTTTGAAGGTTTAGATGAATTGACAGGTTTTGCTGGAAAAACAGTAGCATCATCTGGTGGTGACTGTTTTGGTGACCCTTTTGCTGCTAGTATTGCTCTTCCTGCTTGTGGTGGCCAATGATGTTACCACCTATAAAGCACCGACACGACCCTTATGTCGGACAGGACACTGACACATTGACATGTCAATTTCGATAATTTGAGAAAATAAAATAATTGAATGCTATGTGTCAGTGTCGTGTCTGATATAGTACGTGTCAAATGCTGAACACAATTTCAATTTAAAGTGTCGGTGCTAGATAGACCTATGCTGATTTTGGTGGTAGCTGACTCATTAGTTTCAAGCTTTTCCTTACAGAGAATAGGAAATGGAATAGAATCTTTTTGTTTTCTTGTTTTTGTTTTTTGAGGTTAGAGGAATTGGTACATTATGGAGGAATATTAACTAACAATGCTATGTGAAGGGGAAGGAAAGTTCAACCAAAAGTATAGTGTTAATGTTAAATTTTGATTAGACATTTATATCTTTGTTTATGTTAGTGATTGCTAGCCATACTTTTGGTAATGTACAAACAATTCAGTTTTCAACAGCTTTTGTTTTGTCTATGTAATCTTTTTCAAGTTAGTTGAATTGAAAATGGATTATGAGAATTAATTTACCTAACACTTTTGAGTTGACATTTTATTGTCCACGTATGTTGTTTATGTTAGTTGAATTTAAAGTTGGTTGTGATATAAATTGCATAGCACTTTTGTATTGACTTTTGTTGGCAATGATTGATATTGTGTGACTAGTATGATAGAAAGGTCCATAATTGTTGGGTAATATTCCATTTCCAATAGTGTTATGCTCAGCACTAACACTTTTGATTCCATTTTAATACTGAGGCTAGGATTAAAGGTAAAAGGATGCAGGGTTAAGGAATATGTTTTTATGTAAAACATCTTTATAAATATAGGGGTCACTTTGATTTAATCTCTAAACATCCCTTTCTTTAAAACACTTTTAACTTAGTCCCACATCAAATGCCATTTCTTTGAAATAGACATGCTAATTATTTTTATGACGTGACTTAAATAACTATTCAATTTTTTTTAGGGAAACATGACTATGCTAATTAAAAGTGACTATGCTAATCACATGCCGACTCACATAAAAGAATTATTTTAATGGTAATAACATTTTTAATTTACTAAAAATAATAAATCCTTAACCACAAACCCTAAAAAATTAAAGAACCAAAGAGAATTAAAAAATTCATTCAAAACTCGTAAACCCATCTTCACCCAAATCCCCTGCCTCCATCTCTTCTGTTATTCCAATCCCTATTTCTAACATTCCAGCACTTAACCTTCTGCATTCAGACAAACCATTCAACTTTTTTAAAATCAAAACAAGAAAATGGTGATGATAATGCTACGATTCCCCAACTATAATTTCCAACTTTTTTAATTAAATAAATATTTTTTAATTAATTGATTAAATTGGTTAATAACAGTAAAATAATAAAATATTTCGCATGCTTAAATGTTGGACGGACTTTCCTGGTTATGATGCTTTTGTTCGTGATCAGTGGGGAACGTTCAAGGTTAATGGGTGGGGTGGTTTTGTGCTAAAGCAGAAGGTGAAGATGTTGAAAAATAGTTTAAAGGAATGACATCAAACTCACTCTCAGAATTTGGAAGGCAAGAGGAAGGAGGTTAAAGATCGTATTTCAGTATTAGACTCGAAAGCAGAGTTGTTTGTGCTACATGATGATGAGGTTGCTGAGCTTCATGAGTTGTCAGTAAATTTGCATTCATTGGCTCGTGTTCATAATAGTATTAGCTGCTGGCAAAAATCTAGAATGAATTGGTTGAATGAGGGAGATGCAAACTCGAATATTTTTGGGGGTGTTATGTCTCATTGGCGGCGCCACAACGCTATTAATATGGTGTCAGTTGGAGGAGTAAATGTCGAAGGGGTCAACAATGTCCGTACGACAGTTTTTGAGCATTTTTCAAATCACTTTAAGGTCAATGGGGAGGCTCGGCCAGATGTGGCAGGGCTGCATTTTCGAAAGCTCTCTTTTGGTGAAGCCGGAAATTTAACTAAACCGTTTTCAGTAGAAGAAGTGAGGCAGACAATTTGGGATTGTGATGGTTGCAAGAGTCCAGGGCCGGATGGAATCAACTTTGATTTTATTAAAATTTTTTGGGATATATTGAAGGATGATTTTATGAGATTCTTGGTAGAATTCCATCGCAACGACAAATTGACGAAGGACATTAATTCTACATTTATTGCTCTGATTCCGAAGGTGAATAGTCCCCAACGCCTCAGTGATTTTCGGCCTATTTCTCTAGTAGGTTGTTTATATAAGGTGTTAGCAAAGGTTTTAGCTATTAGATTGCGAGCAGTCATTGGGTTAGTTGTTTCAGACTCCCAGTCGGCTTTTGTTAAGGGGAATCAAATTTTAGATGGAATTGTGATAGCCAATGTAGTGGTGGATGAAGTTAGACGCCGAGGCAGGGAACTTCTCATGTTTAAGGTTTATTTTGAGAAGGTGTATGACTCAGTCGATTTGAATTATCTTCATGCCGTGATGGCCCATATAAATTTTCCAACTTTTTGGCGGAAGTGGATATCTGAATGTGTTGGGACGACAACGACATTTGTTCTTGTGAATGGTAGTCCGACGAAAGAATTTCTTATTGAGTGGGGCCTTCGACAAGGGGACCCTTTGTCGTCTTTCTTATTTTTGTTGGCAACATAAGGATTCAATGTGTTAATGAATGCGATGGTTGAGGCTGACATGTTCCATGGTTATGGTGTTGGAAGTGGGGGTGATGCTTCAGTTTGTAGATGACACCCTTATTATAGGTGAGAAGAGTTGGTTGAACGTGCGGATCATGAGGGCGGCTCTGCTGTTGTTTGAAGAGGTGTCGGGTCTGAAGGTTAATTTTCATAAAAGTTTGTTGACGGGGGTCAATATTTCCGATTCGTGGTTGTTAGAGGCATCATTGGTGTTGCATTGTCGCAAAGGGGTGCTCCCTTTTGTTTATTTGGGTTTGCCCATTGGTGGGGATTCGAGGAAATTGAGTTTCTGGAAACCTGTTGTTGATAGAATTGAGGCTCTCCTATCGTTGTGGAGTAATACATTTTTGTCTTTTGGTGGCCGTCGGGTTTTGCTAAAGTCTGTTCTGTCCTCTCTACCGGTTTACTTTCTTTCCTTTTTCAAAGCCCTTGCAGGTATAATTTCTTCTATTGAATCTATATTTAAAATTTTTTTTTGGGGGGTGG
>Ga0315914_1006925_pt1 | contig 15882 bp, 3 predicted proteins | sample MpolenodulesMG_FD_203920 | JGI IMG/M metagenome (GOLD analysis project Ga0315914, IMG submission 203920) | Medicago polymorpha root nodule microbial communities from Los Angeles, California, United States - elongated nodules | ecosystem: Host-associated > Plants > Roots > Nodule | place: USA... | reverse complement strand
TTATTCTTCCAAGTACTTTCATGGTATCTCTACTTTAAAAGCGTCGGATTATCAGAGTTCCTCTTGTATTTGGAAGGTTATTAACAAGACGGTTGAAGTTTTAAAACCTTGTTTGATGACTATAATTGGAAGAGGAGAGGTTTCTCCTTGGTATGACAAATGGTTGGAGGATAATTACCTTAGTAATCATGTTCCTTGTGTCCATGTTAATGAAACTAATTTGAGACTAAAAGACATTTACCATCAAGGCCGTTGAAATTTCTCTATCTCACAACTGAGATCCCTCTCAATATTCAACTTCAAATTCAAAGTATCTTCATCTATGAGTCTTCCCACGACATCAAAATTTGGATTCATTCTCCATCATGTATTTACATTGTTAAGAGTGGTTCACTTCAAACTCTCTTTCTTTTGCAGGTCAGACTCCACATGAAACATGTCAATGGATTTGGAGGCTCGACCTCCTAGAGAACCTGAAGCATTTTATCTAGTTGTCTATGCATGGTAACCTTTCAATGAACGCCTTTCAGGTCGGTAGACATTTAACCTCATATTCATCATGCAAGAGATGTGGAGCTAGTATCGAGTCACTTTTTCACACCATTAGAGATTGCCCACTCTCATTGGCGATTTGGGATGCCTTGTTGTTCAACAAAGATGCAAACTCCAATTCTCAGTATTTCAATCGGTGGTTCAAACATTATGCCCATCATCCTAATGGTAATATCTTCGTTATAACATGTTGGGTCTTATGGAAGACACAAAATCATAATATTTTTAACGGAAATGATTAGGTTAAGTGGGTTTGACTTAGCAATATTTATTCTCTTCATTCAGATGTGGTGGTGCACCTTTTCAAGGAAGCAACTCAGAAACCCATTAGACAGGTTAAATGGGCCCCCCCTTTAGAAATAATAATTGTGATTGACTGTTGAGTTTTTCTTGTTTTTGTGGTATTACTTCTTGCTTGACGGCCAAATTGCATGTCATTTTTGTTTGAAAAAATATATTGTATGTCATTTTTCATGGCCTTCGTATTGCTTATGTTGCGGGCCAGGGGAACATTATTCTTTAATTAGATTCTAGGGTGGCTTTTGATTTAATCATGTCGGATGTCGAACCTCGTCATCCTCATGTTCCTTTGATTAGTCAGATTGTCCAACTGTAACATCGAGATTGAATTGTTAATTTTCATCATACCCTCTGTTAAAGCAACAAATGTGCAGATTGACTTGCTAAGTACGGTGCTTCTTCTTCAGATACTCTAAAGTCTTAGATTTTTTGCCCTCTTCAACTATAACATCCCCTTATGAATGATGTTCTTGGAATTGCTCACCTAAAATTATAGTTTTGGTTTTGTTTTGTCATTTTTTCTTGAACAAAAAATATTAAGCGTCCCTCTGTCTAACTTTTCTATCTCTATGATGAGAACATAGGAGGAATGCATAACCAAAGAAGCATAGAAAACTTACAAACCCTTCGATCCCCCAACAACAAAGAGCAAGATATAAGAAGGCGAAAGATAAAGAGGCTCTTAACAATTTTGTAGCCAGTTTATTTGAAGTAGGTTATAGATATTCTATATGGTCAACTTTAAATCTATATTGAAATGCACTTATGTGTGATCACAATTTTTATTGATTAAAATTTATTATTTATTTAGCTCCCACCAAAAGGAACAAATATTTCAAAGAACATCAAAAGTAGGTAACACACCCATATTGAAATAGTTGTTCTTTTGAATAATGAATTATCACACTTTTTTTTCTTTCTTTTTACACACACGTGTCGCTTTGAAAAAAAAATTGTCCTAAATTATATGTCGTTTTACAACACCAATAAAACATTAACGTTAATATTATTTTTTCTATTATATCTTTAACTATTTATTAACCTCTCATCTTTTAATTCTTTCATTTATCTTTCTCATATTTTTTTTGGGTCAAGTAGTCTAGTGGCTAGAATTCACCTTTTTTTCAAGGTGAATAAGTGGGGTGTCCGGGGTTCGAACCCCGGCCCCGGCATACAATAATGCATGTCCCTGCCAACTGAGCTATGCTCACGTGGTCTTTGTCATATTATTTATTAAGGACAATTTTGTAAAACAACTCATAATATCAATTTCATTCTTATTATATCTTTAACTATTTATTATTCTCCTTTTTTCAATTCTTTTATTTATCTTTCTCATATTATTTATCAAGGGCAATTGTAAATCAACTCATAATATTTATTTCTCAAATAAAATTAATTACATTTCTTAACGTATGTTATATCCGATGGACTAATAATTTAAACCATCATAATTTAAAGCATATGTTTACTTTTATTTACTTGATGGACTAATAATTTAAACCATCTTGTTATATTTGATGAGTCTCTTTCGTGTTTATCAAATGTTTTATTAGACGATGTTTTAGACGTTTTCTTTTAAGGATTTTTTTTTCTTTCCTTTTTCTCATGGAAACAAAAAAAATTCACGTTGACCATTCATTTTCGATATCATCTAGATTTATCACTTTTGGTAAATAATTATTTTTGTTCGTTTAATGAATAATCACAATAGTTCTCGATATATCAAAATTCCAAAATAATATATGATTGTGCATTTTGTTAGTCAAAATTGTAGTTGATGTTAAAATACTCCGATAATATTATATCATACGAGTCTTTTAGTATATTTATTTACTATTATATCAATCTTTATATGAAAAGAATTATTGTTTGCATTGTAAGACTATTACTATTTTGACCAACATAACACACAATTATAAACTTTTTTTTTGTCAAATAGCCCACTAACTAAAGCTCACACATATTAAATGTGGAGAAGTGAAGTGTACTGGATTCGAATCTCGACCTTTACATGTATTATGCAATGTATCTATCAACTGAAGTAAGCTCACGAGAACCAACCATAAACTATTTTATAATTTGGATACTCGTTTAATATGTTTTTTTTATGACCGATATTTAAATCTCGGATCTTATATATATTATGCATTGTCCCTACCCAATCAAATAAGTTAATCCGGATCTTTTCACACTTTCGTTCCCTATCTTACTTGCATCTCACCTTAATTAAAACTAACTAACTACAGTAGCGTAATAATAGTTTAAAGTAAAGTTTAAAGAATAGTTAGTTAGTTTATCTTTATTTCCAAATTAAAGTAAACGAGGCTTCCTAATTTGGAAGAGTGTAACATTAAACTCTTCAAAGATTCAAACCTTGCTTTGAATTCATTGAGGATCAGTGATGAAGCAACAAGAGTTGACTTTCTTGCTATGTCTCATATGGGCACTAACCCTTCTCTATGGTGAAATGTTCTCTTACTGGCTTCCACCTCTCTTCACTTGTTCATGGCCCCATTTAATGGTATAACCTTAAAGTCTTCATCTTTTCACTTTTTTCAATTCTGGGTCATTCTCAAAATTTTATTTTTAATTTGTAAGTTATGAATTTTTGGATATTATTGAGCTGCCAATGAGATGTGTTGGATCTATTATGTTATTGATTTTGTTGGAAATTAGTTTATGGAGTTTTGTGGAAAATTGAAGAGTTTTGTTTGTATTGTGAATTTAGTAAAATACTTAGCTGACTTACCTTATTTTCTGCTTGCAGCAGGTTCAAACAAAAAGTGAGAATCACCAAACTGATTATGTAAAAGTTGCTATTATTGCAGATCCACAGGTGAGCTTTTCTGCTTTTATTAGTATGTCATATATGCATTATTACATATTACCATAAATGTTAAGGATTTAGTTGACATCTACTGATATATATTAAGGATTTAATTTAAGATTGAAGACTCATTTCAATCAGGGACTAATTGGTCGCCGATATTAAAATGGCATGTACTAATTTGTGTTTTGTTTTTGTCTCGGAGTGAATTGGGCCGTCAGAAAATTGTGATGAACAAAAATGAGTCTTCACTCTTAATTTAATTGATATACAGCGACAGTGTAAATACTTTTATATTTACACAATCATAAATGTTGAATCATTAAAAATATCATATCTACCTAAGTCATACAAAAATGATGATTTGTGATTGGTTGACGATGTAAAATGTTTTTACATTGACACTGCATCAAAATTAATCTTGTATATTAATGGCAAATTTATTTGCATTGCGTATACTTGTCGATGTGAGTTTATCAATGTATGTCTCTGTGGATGTGAGTCTAATATTTTGATGTGTTTTTTTAACATATCAGCTCATGGATAAAACTTCACTCCATCTTCCAGAGAAATCTCTCGCACTGGAGATTGTGAAGTTCTACACTGATTTAAACATGCAAAGATCATTCTTTTCATCGATCCTGCCTTTCAAGCCTGATGTCATATTGTTTTTAGGCGATTACTTCGACGGAGGTCCTTATTTATCAAATGAAGAGTAAGTCCTGAAAACAAATATCTATTTGTGATTTTGTTTTATGTTAGTTTTGACGTTTTGTCTTGTTGTCTGTTATGCCATGTGAAATGTTTTCATTTCTGATGATTTTGGAATTTAGTATAAACATTTCATTTATGAACAAGCATAGATAGTAAGTGGTGACTTCTTGAGGGTGCACTTTGTATGGTATTCTAGGGAGCTTAGTCAAGCCCTTATTCATGAGCTATTATGAGAAGCCTAGTGAAATAAGGTAAAAGCAGCTTATGGACATAAAAGGAAATTTAATATTTATATAAGTGCTTATGTCATGAGATAAGCCAACAGAAACTGAGCAAGTCCTTTAAATGCCTCCTTACGGGCTCAATGTCTATTTTTATTTATTTGTTTCCAAGGATTATTTTTTACAATAAGGTCAAAAGTGAATGGATGGATATTTCCAGTGGCTATGCATGTTTTACAAAGAAGCCTTCTAAAGAAACTATTATTATATGAGCACCACAAAGAATTGCACTGAAAATTTATAGACATGATTATCTGGTCAAAGACTTAACAATTATGTTCTTACCAAATGCATATGACAAAACCATAAATACATATATATCTTCTTTGTAATACCCAATATTTTCGTAACTTGTTTGATGATTAATGTAAAATCTCAATCCCTTTTTCCCCCCTCCCTGAATCCCTCATTTAAAATTAACTATTTAATTATTAATTTACATTGTCAGCTCAAATAATTGACAGCAGCAAAATAAAGCTTAGATTTCTATTGTCAACGTCTTTTAAATGTTTATATGCTAAAGAGTAAAGGGTGGCCCCTGATAAATTTCAAACACAGTTTTTTGGCTCATCTATCGTGAAAATATTGTTTCCTTTGGTTGTATCTACAACATGTTCACTCGAATTTCCTTATATGAAATTCTTTTATGATTTTTTGGATCGACAGATGGAAGGAGTCATTGAATCGCTTAAAACGTATATTTGGTTTGAATGCACAAGGAAAATACACAGACAAGCCAGTTTACTACATTCCCGGAAACCATGATATTGGTTATGAAAGTCTTCATTATGCAATGCCAAAGGTATTTCAACATGTTATTGCTCTACTTTTGATGTTTAAGTTGCCAAAAGGTTGCATCCGGTGGTATTTACAATACATAGCTACGATGGAATGAAATGCCAAATGCATAGCTGAAAATGTAGTCATAGTTATATTAGAGTCATAACTATACTCAAGACCTCAGGGAAGGGAAATTACATAAATTTTGCCTTAGTGTTGATTTTAAATTTGGACTCATTATTGATATCTACAGATTGCTGCTGTATGGGGTTTTGTATAGACTTATAGACTAATCTCCTTGACATTGATGTACTATTGATATTTTCTAAAGATTAATTATAAACGAGACATGGTAGATTTTGGTTCTAATTATGAAAGGCCTTCATCTTGTGTTGGTTGTGGATGCATTGAGAAATTTTTGAAATTTTCCTGACGATTGATTTTGACAACTCGTGTAAAGTGACATTTGGCACTGCAGTATTTCAGACACCTGTCTTATTAATTGTGATTCACATAAAGCAAGGTTTACATCACATATTAAGTTTATCAAGTATACTCAAGTTTTATTCAGTTCCATTTTGCATAATTCTCAATCTGTAATTTATAGAATGCGAGGAAATATTTTTGTTTGTACTTTATTTAACTGTGTACTTCCTTTCGTGTCTTCTTTTCTCATAATATTTTTATCATTGCATTGCATCCACATAGGTTATCAGACGCTACGAGGAAACATTTGGAATTAGAAATTTCAAATTTGCAGTTGGAAAAGTTGATTTTATTGCTGTCGATGCACAAACTCTTGATGGTAAACTGGGGTTTTCCTTGTAGATTTGAGCTATCACGTTTCTTTATAAAAGTCAAGTCATTGCTCGAAGAGTTTTTAAGAAGTTGAAATTACTGAATTCATTATATTTTCTACAGGACACCCACAGAAGCATCTGACTTCTCAAACTTGGGAGTTTGTAAAGAATATCTCTGTAGGTATAAACTGGCCTGTACATCTAATTCATTGTTTGGTTTGATTACATGTCCTGTAATAATCCACAAGTTTTTTGCACTTTACTAGATGATGTAGTTCGTCCAAGAGTCTTATTAACGCACATTCCTTTATATCGACCGGATGGTACTTACTGTGGCCCTGATCGTACTTCCCCAATTATCAACCAGGTAAAGTTTATTTCAGTTTCATGAAGTGAATCTATAGTAAGCATGTTGTATTTCGTAGAGCATTGTCCCTCAGAAGGCTTTTATGCTGTGGGTTTTGTCTAAAATCTTATTTTTTCTGACCTGCCAGTTGCTGTTCTTGAAACTACTAATTACTCTCTCTTTCTTTAATTTTTAGAGGATACATCACGCTTTGCATGATAAGACTAACGATATTACGTAAGTTACTCATCTTATGGCGTGGAATTTGCATGAGCTTTCATAAGTGGCTCATTTATACTGAGATTTGTTGACTTTTTTTTGTCCATTCAGGTATCAAAATTATGTTTTTGAGAAGTCATCGAAGTCTTTACTAGATTCTATCAAACCTGTGAGTCATCTACCATCTCTTTAGACTTTTGTGCATCACTGTCCCACCGTGATATCAACGGAGAAATAAAAATAATAATCTATGATTAATTTGCCTACAATTTATGTTTTGTGTATAGTGTGCCATTTAGTTTATGTTTTCATTTTTAGAACTTCTGATTTTGGCAGAAGCTTATTTTATCTGGCCATGATCATGATCAATGCACCATCACTCATCAATCTAAATCCGGGCCTATAAAGGAGGTAAGAACGTGATTTTCTCATCTGGGCAGTGTACTTGCGTGTTTGAACATTTTAACTGACAGTAGCGTGCAGCACACTCTAGGTACTATAAGTTGGCAACAAGGAAACTTGTATCCTTCTTTCATGCTGTTATCAGTTGTTAACTCAACTCTTCCAAATGCTTCCATTCCAGACGAGCCTTTGTTGACTCATCTATGTTACCTTCCAAAGCAATTTCACATTTATATGTGGTATTGTTCTAAATTCTGATTATGATTTTTAATATAATTTTCTCCTGAGCTTTTCTATAAGAGAAAATGGGACATGCGCTGTCAGTGTAAATTAGTTTTACACTGACGCGGTCCATTGAGACTTCAATATTTTTCTGTTATTTTTAATTTGTGGTTACGAGGACCTATTTGGAAATATCAGGAGTTCTCATTGGATGTCCGTGTAAAACTGTTTTGTATCAACAGTGCATTTCCATTAAATTGGCTCTTATGTTTTGCTGCAATTTCCAGGTATATTGTGCAATTTGTTTTTACCCTCCTTGCCCTGCTACTTTGGCCAACAAGTAACACAAGTTTCTGGCATCAGTGTTGGAATTTGGGGGGCCATTTTAAACAACTTATAGCTTCTATCGTATCTAAAAATGAAACAAAAGAGAAGGACGAGGATGCCAACTATGAATATGAGATGATGTGGGATGCAGAAGGCTCGATGCATCTTATAAAGAAACCCTTGAAGTCATCCACTGTAAATTCAAATGAAAGAAGCTTAGGAGAAAGGTAAACTTTGGTTTTCATATTCCGTGCTGTTACACTGTACATGGAAAACATATTTGGAAGTTGAATCCTAGATAACTGTGATTTCTTAGTTTGTCACGAAACTGAAACTAACATCATGAGCTTGTCTGGATTGGCTGATTTGAACTTATCTACTAGCATAAGAGCTTGTGACTTGTGAGGATGTTTGGGAGAGCATATGTAAACAACTTATTACATGTCCATCAGCTATTTTCAGCTTATTTTCATAAGCTCTCCATAATAGCTTATAACTTATATGAAAATAATTTAACTTTCTTTTTATCTTTTGTTATACAAATTAGCTTATACATAAGCACTTATATGATAAGTGTTTATGCTGTAAGCACTTCTGAGGCTGTTTGGGAGAGCATATGGAAACAACTTATGGCATGTTCTACAACTATTTTCAGCTTATTTTCATAAGCTCTCCATAATGGCTTATGAAAATAGCTTATAACTTATATGCAAAAAAAAATTAACTTTATTTTTTCTTTGGTTATAGAAATTAACATAATTCATAAGCACTTATAAGATAAGTTCTTATTCTACCAGCGCTTAATTAAGCTGTTTACCCAAACAGCGGCCAAATCTGTCAAATATTGGAGACAAAACTTAAGCATTTTCCTGTGGTTTTTTATCTGTTGCCAGGGGCAATGTTGTATTGCGGCCAACTGCTAGAAAAAATACTGGTCAAGAAGCAGATTTCTCTGTGAATATGGATATGGCTTCAACCATCGGGCTTGATCCTCTAGCAAAAATACCTCCCAGAACAGGCAAATCAAAAACAACAGTTATAATCCAAAGATTACTACGCACACTTCGAATGCTGACCGTGATTGCAGCTGTCAATGTTCCTCTTTACATGATGTTGCTATTCAAGGATTGGATTGACAAGTAAAGACGAGATTCATACGTGAGTTATATCATTCAGGATTTACTAAGATTTTGTTGTAATGAAGAGTTGCAGTAGAACCAATTAGATAGTTCAAGTAGGTAAGTTCTATCAACATGATCTAATAAACCACGTGTTCATGCTTCTGTATGTTTAATTGGTAGCTTACGTAATATAATTTTCGATGCCTCGTCTCATTTATTTTTTATTTTTTTAAGTAGGGTCTTGTTCTCCATCGCTACTATATTTGTTATCCATTGTAATATAATGTTACAAGAATCAACATAAGATGCATACATTACATTTACAAATAACAAGTATTATTGTGTATCATGGCTAAAACGTGCCTTATAAAACCACAATAAGCATGAGAGGTTTGTGGCATGTTCTATTCTTGAAAGTAGACAACTTTCTCCCAAAACTTCTGTCACAACAAATTTATACGGATATATTGTGTACTAGTTATCTTCATATAAAATCCTTTATCATTTCCATGGTTGCGTACATTGAATTTGAGCTTTCAAAATGTTTAACTGGACTCAATTATCATTCTTGGTGAGCTACAAGCTAGAAGATACCATCTAATCATAAAAGACAATAGTTATAGATGGTGTATAGGGTTGAGATTGTGAATAGTTGTTGCTGATCTTAGACTTGGACATGATGAATATAAGTAATTTTGTCATATTGAAGATTTGATTAACCAACTTTGTTTATGGGGACAAACATGTGTTATACAACTTCCATCATTGCAAGGTCCAAACAATGACAAATCCATCTCAAATATATTTCATGGTCTATTTGGTCTGAGAAAACGTTTTCCATTTTGGTTTCTTGGCTTTTATATTTAATTACAAAATTGTTTTCAATCTGTTTTTAATTTGTTTTATGTACAAATCTTCATAAACAAAGTAGGAGTTAATTTGAGGAGTTGAACTTGTGACCTCCGATCACATGATTGTAACCCTAATTGCTGAGCTAAGATTCTTATTTCCTTACACATAAAGTAAAAGACTTTATTATAACGACAAAGATTTTTAACACTGACCTCTCAGTGAATGACTCATGTGGGCCATTTTGAAAATGTTAATAAGCATTATAGGGACTTGAAACCTAATTTTATATGACACCTGCATGACTGGAGTGTTATGGATGCAACCACTAACTCTCTCACACTTGGTTGTCTGTCTCTGAGATCTTGTGTTGCAAATTTGGGATGACAGAGAACATGGATCAAGATATACATGTCTACCTTTGCAAGGCCAGACCATATAATGGAAATTTGGAATAGCTAAAAAGAGCCAAAACATTTGTGTTGTCATATCAACCTTTCAAATAATGTTGTCAAATCAATATCTTTATCTCAAAATCTCTTAGATCAAAATTTTCTATTTCAGTATGTTTTTGTTCGTGATGTAGAACTGGGGTTAGACCTTGTCAGCAATGTGTCGTGATTAAGGCTTGAGGTGTTTAGGGTTAATGAATAGTTTGGCTTCCAACTTTGAGTAGTTGACCTATTTATAGGGGCAGTGAGGTAACCTCTTCCCCTATTGTGTGGGGAGCCTCTAGCCCGGATATTGCTCGACTAAGTCGTTAGTGGCGTCTCCCGGGTCTTAAGAGGTTTGACCATGTAAAAGAGCACGTGATGCGTTCTTTTAGATCATGTTCGGATTATGAGTTGTAGTCTTCGATTACTGGACCGAGTAAATTAAGTGTGTTATGATAGTTCGGTTTTAATCAAAGCATTGTAGTAACTCTAAGATCATACTTTTCCCATAACACTAAATTCATCGTTAAGATACCCATTATTATTTTTGTTAAAAGTCTCACATTAAATGAGATAAGACATCAAAATGTATTTATTTATAAGTGGTTGTCAATCCTCCTTTAAATGAAATGGTTCCTCTCCATCAAATAGAATAGAGAAAAAGATATATATGGAAGTGAGAGAAGAAGAACTGCTGAGAGAGATAGAGAGTAGAGAAATGGTTGGTTGAGAGGATCCAAACCCCACTTTAAAAACCAGTTTGTGAGAGTTCTTTTACTGGTTGCATTGCATCCACAAGACATCCATGCAATAAAGGGGTGCAAGTTGTTTGGGAACAGCTTGAGGAGCATAGAGGAGACAAGATATAAGGCAACTAAGTACTACTATAACGACAAAATTACTTGTGAGTGAGGATCATGAGATGTAAGGAAATTACTCCATATATAAGTGCAATGATGTGTGCATCAATGTGTGCCTAATGGGATATTGAAATGGATTTAATCACCATTTAATTAATGTTCATTAGCAATCTATCTATTATATTATATTTATTAATTCAACCCTCAATCTATCTTCATATGTCATTTCGTAAATATTCTGATGTGACATCTCTAAAAAAACTCTCTCATTCTCCTATACGAACACATTTTTGCATCCAATATTATTCACTATTATTCACGTGTCATTTGAGTTACAATATAATATAACCGTTATAAATTAAAATATCATTTATTCAAAATTTATTGTTTCGCCATCGTTATTGGTATTTCACCTTCATTTCTTTATAACGCAACACACATTAACATAGTTTGATGCATCTTATAGAAATCCATTCTTGGTCACTTAGATATAATTCCATCCTAAACTTACTATGTTTTCTCTCTTGCTTTTGTAATCATCCTTTCTCTCTCAAGCTAATTTTCCGGCCACCCTTTCTTCCTTTTCCTCATCTACTATTATCTTTCATGTTGATCCAAAAACCTTTTGGCTACTTTATTACTTTATATTGCCACCAATGTTGAACTCATTTGCTAAAAAATTTGTCCCACCCATCATACTCTTTTTCGTATATATACTTGTCCGTAGGCACATCCATTGTACTTTCGTACCGTTTAATAAAACACTAACAACCAATTTTATTCTTCCCTTGCAACATCTTTAGCTACCTTTGTCAATTCAAATTATTTGTGATTCCATGGGTAAGTTGAAATAAGTTCCTTTGCAGTACAAATTGTTCTCTTACTTATTTTGTGCACGTATCACTAATGATCTTTGTCAATATGTGCATTTTTTAAAATCGAACAATATGTGTGCATGTTGACTCATCTTTTCCTTTTCATCATGTTGACTCATTTTGTCAATATGTGAAGCTCTATTGCAAATTGCATAGAAGGGGAAAGAGAAATTTGCATAGACCGTAGTAATGGATACAATTATATCTTTTAAGTCAGCACAAATTCTTTCATCACATCATAAATTTTTTTAAAACATGATTATATCTTTGAAGAGTATAAGTAATCCATACTTTTCAATATCACAAACAAAATTTATATGTGTAGTAAGTTAAGAATAAATTCTCAATATTTTTTCAATTGAAGACATCTGTGCAACACGTGGGTCTAATTCTAGTTAGGATAAATTTTGAGTAATTCATAATTCATATATTAAAGGGATAACAACATAAATCAAATGAGTATGACTCACTAGGCTGAGTTTGTTGGAAAGAACCGTAGTTCGATCCCGTTATAATTCATTTTTGAGAATGGACAAAGAATTATATTTGTCACTAAACACTCAAATATATAAATTAGTTTAATAATAAGTCTAAAGATGCGGGTACTCTATAGATTTATTAGGAAGCTAATTCTCTTAATAAAACATGTTTAATCCAATTACTATCCTTGAAAAAAAAATTACAAGTGTATTGTATGCTAATTGCTAAGTGGAATGCTAAGACTGATTCTTTTCATTAACAAAATGAGTACTAACCGTGACGATTTTAGATAGATCATAATGATATTTTTTTATAAGGAACACATTCAAAATTTGTCGATTTTTCAAGAAAACATATTCAATCCTTCTCACAAAGACGCAACTTCATGAATAACAATTACTAATTTTACAATATGTCTTCTATAACATACAACATATGATATGAGTTTATTCACTTTTGTATTTTTCAATTTTGCATTGGGACCAAATCCTAGTTTTTTAGTCATAATGTCAAAGAAAAAACAACAAATATAGTACAATAAGGGTCTCTTGCTATAGAGGAAAAAGGTTGTTATACAAGAAGATATGCAGAAAAGTAGTGTCCATGTGAAGGACTAACATTTCAAAATTACAATTATTCCACCATCATATATATATATATATCAGATGAAAAACTTTCAGTTAATTAGTTCCTTGTCAGCTTCATATGTTGTGATCATGCCTGCCCATGTTGTAGAAAATCCAGAAAACTCTCCAATTTCCACATGAAAAACCATTTGAGTTTTTTCAAAGGGTAAAAAAGGGAAGAAAAATACATAATGGAAATTAAGAGTCCATATATTCCAACTGGGCTGGCAGCCTATGCATATTAAGTAGCTTCAAGGTTTCATCTTTTGGGAAGAGAGATTGAGAAGTGTGATCTTTAGGTTATACGAAGAGAAAGGGTCGGAAAGAAAGTGTCAGAGAGTGTGTTGCTAGCTATAGTCTTCTCGTGTGTTATTTATGGCTATAAAGGAAGACCAAAAGGAGGTGAAATCTGAGGAATTTGTTAAAGAGTATGTTGCTAGTCTTCTCCTTGAATGTACCAACAAAGAAGCATGGTGGCACAACGACGAACGATGTAGAGACGAGCACGTTGCTCCTTAACCAAAGAAGCACACTTGCTACTAATCCCATTCCTTTTTTTCTTTGTATGAACCTTTTCTCCTTGCTTGTACTTCAAGTTTTGAAACTCTGCCATGGTTGATTCTATGGTAGTTTAAAGTATATTTGGAGCTAGAGCTTTTGTTGTTTATCAAAGAGGAAACCCCTAAAAAAAAAGGCTTGCTACACACAGCCTGAGGAAGTACGTGGGAGTTAAAATACATATTTATAGATCGATATAAATAAGCAAACACCAAACCCAAGTCCCAAAGGGAAATGAATTCTCTTTAGTCGACATATCGATCAGTTGCAATCTTGACCGTTGAATGAAGATCATATGAATTTGATTTTAAGTTATATTTTAAAAAATGCAAATATTAATTTGCGCCCTCAAGGGCACATGTTAAGATACTTATTATAGAAATATACATATCAAAAAACGTGCATTCAACTTCTAAAAAGTTGTCATATTGTGTTTTCCAAAGCAAAATTGCTCTTTTTAGGTGGCTTAACATGTGCCCCAAAGGCACAAGTTAACATGACATTTTAGAGAATAACGTTAGCAACACTAGCTCTAACATTATTTTATGTGGTCCCACTATGAGAGACCATTTTCAATATGAATTAAAATTGGTTGTCCATGAGGTGTCAGCTCAACGGTGGTAAGGTATAAGAGTTTGACCTCATAACTTAAGGAATAAATTCATATCTCATAAAAACAGTTGTAAAATAATCATTAGTGTCATTATAATTAATAATAATATCTCTTCTTGAACTTAAAAAAATGTAAATCGTTTGATCTAAATCTAGCGGCCAACATTCATCGACCGCACGGATACGCAACTTTAGAAAATCCATTTATACATAAAAGTTGACTGAAAATGGAGTAAAATGGAAGTGAACGTGGGCAAGCTCGAAAAGTGAGGGATTTGCAGGCTTTAGAGGGTTTAAATTTGAAGTAAGTGAGTGAGGGGGAATGAACGTGGGAGTAGTTGTTGCAATAAAGTAATAGGTTACTTGTGTTACCAATGTAATAAGTGTGGCAAAACGAGGAAGGTTAATTAGAAAAGGGGCAAAGGTGAACATGAAAAGAGGGAACACTGCTGTAATCCAGACAAAGCCATGGGAACAGGAACCCGGCAACCTTACCTCAACTCTTAGGTGGATTGGAGTTTTTGTTGGATTCTACCTTTGTTAACTCCCAACAACAACATCTTTCTTTGTTACTTCCAAATTATTAAACCATATGAGGCCAGCTGTTTAATTTATCATAGTTTGTTAATGCATGACATATCTTGAGTTTAATATCTTGGCAACTAGCATGTAGTAGTAGTAGTAATTATTGTTGTGCCAAAGATATTGCCCTATTTTTTTAACTAGCTATCCTTTGATGAATCTTGATTATGTTGGTGGATATGGATTGTGTTTGGATTTACTTTCACTTTGGTTGTTTTATAATTGGTCTCTTGGAGATTCACCTTAATCACTAATGATATAGATGAGATATTGGTGTTTAGGGTATGTCCAACACATGATCTTACTATAGTTCTTAAACATGATAATGGATTTTTTATGTTAGAGTCACATGTAAGAACGTTAGCTTCAATAGAACATGTTCTTGATAACATTGAGATATTGATATTGATACATTAACATCCATAATAATTAGAAGAAAAAAAAGAAGGCAAATAGTTATGTTGGTACAATAGTCATTCAATGTATCAAAATTTTAAAATAGTTTTTGATTGTGCACTTCGTTATAGTCAAAGTAGTCTATAACGTTAAAATAGTCCATACATTAACTTTTTTATATAGAGACTGATATGACGGTAAATAAGTATAGATGATTGATATGACGATAAATAAGTATATTGATGAATGATATGACAATATTAACAGAACATATTAACACAAAGGACTATTTTGATTAACATAGTGTACAATTATGAATTGTTTTAAAATTTTGGTACATTAAGAGACTATTGCAATTATTCATTACGCATTCATAGACCAAAATAACTGTTTAGTCTAAAAAAATGAAGAAGAATAATTGAATGTACATATCTCACTGTTGTTTTGGTGTCAGACACCAACACAAAATGGACACTAAACTTACTTTCAATCTAAAGTATAGGTGATACATTACTTGCAAGTGTAACTTTTTTGGTGCAAATTTGTTCTTAACTTTATCCAATTGAAGTGAAGTGTTCTTATCAAATATGGCAATATATAACCGATCTGCTTTGTGTTCTTAACTTTCTTGCATCCGAGATGCTCAAATTGGAGTTAACTCTTGTCTTGCGGGTTAGCTTTTGAGGTTGAGTTAGGTTCAAATTTAAATTTTAAAA
>Ga0315914_1006921_pt1 | contig 15884 bp, 10 predicted proteins | sample MpolenodulesMG_FD_203920 | JGI IMG/M metagenome (GOLD analysis project Ga0315914, IMG submission 203920) | Medicago polymorpha root nodule microbial communities from Los Angeles, California, United States - elongated nodules | ecosystem: Host-associated > Plants > Roots > Nodule | place: USA... | reverse complement strand
GAAAAAGTTAATTTTGATTTTAATGTTTGATTCATTTTTAAATTGTTGATTACTGATTAATGATTAATAGTAATTCATCTAGTAATGCTTGCAACATCTTGGACTTACAGGTACTATTTTATTGTTGGCATCCTTAAGATGCAAACAAATTTGATGATATTATGTGATAGTCTTAAGTGTTACACTTTGTGGGGTGTTACACTTAAAACAAGGTAGGATAAAATTAGATTAAGTGTAGTCTTGTTAATCTGATGAACTGATGATACTATGAGGATTGAACTTTTGATGCCACTATACAAACAGTGGGGTGTTACTCACTACACTTTTGATGTTATAGTGTTAACTTCATCAGAAAAGTCATTTTCACGACTTCACCATAGAATTTTCCATATAAAATTTGTCTTAAAAATATAAGTTTTGACTTTTGATTAAGTAATAATTACATAATTTTTTTTATAAAAAGTTACTTGTTTTGGTTACTTAACCAATGCCTTGAGGGCACTGTTTAGTATTCTCCTATCTTTATATAGGAAAAATTACAAAATCCGTCCTTTAACTTAATTTTATGTCACACTTTCGTCCTTTATCTTTTTTTTTTGTCTCGATTTAGTCCTTTATGTTATAAAATGTCAACATAGTTATCTTTTTTTTTTTTATAAAAAAATAATAATAAAAAACTCTCAAAAAATTCATCAAACTCATAAACAAACCCAAATCTTCATCATACAAATCTTGAAAATCAGATTTTATTTAAAAAATCTCATAAAAAATGATTAGATATTGTCATTTTATAACATAATTAAGGACTAAATCGGGATAAAAAAAGATAAAAGACGAATATGTTACATGAAATTAAGTTAAGGAACAAATTGTGTATTTTTTCCTTTTATATATTTTATGGACTATATTTATTATTATTCACATTTATAAAATATATGTAACAAGATACATTGCTAACAAAAGAAAAGAATTAAACAATACGCCGGATTATAAGGAGAAAAAATGGGTAAAAAAGTGAATGACACGCCGTATTGTGCGGAGTGAATAACGAGCATACTTCCATTTTTACAACAACCTTTCTTAGTGAAGTTTCTTAAAGTTGATTGTTGGTTTTAAGATTCCTTCAGTTTTGTTTAACCACTCACATGGTTTCAAACTTGGATTCATTTGCATGTACTTCACCATAAATTAAAGACTAAACCGCGTTCTAATAATCCCTCTCAAACCGTGTCTTCTTTCTTTGACCTTAACTTTTGCCAATCTCATTTCTCCTTTTCTACACATGTTATTCTCTACGACAACTGCATGGTGTAACAATTGTAGAAGTGAGGACCATTATATCTAAAAAGAGATTTTTTTTTTCCTCACTAAATCTAAGGATCTCCACCACTGTTGCACCATGCAAATGTTGTAGGGGATCAAAATACCTATTTTTCTCGATTTATCATTTACCTTTTTCTTTCGGAAAGAATCATATACCCTTTATTTATGGGAAATGTTAACTAGTACCCCGAGACACTAATTAAGGACTTATAAAAAGAAACATTTTTTTGGAAATTATGTATTTTACTTTTTTTAAACTTAAAAAAGTGTTGTTTTTAATGTTAACCTTGTCATTTATTTTTTCATTTTTAGTTGCTTAACTAGTGCCCTGGAGCATTGGTTAACGTGACTCTTTATTTATTTATTTATTTTGAGGCAATCAGATTCCCTTTATTGAGTAGCTGGTTTAAAATAACCAACATAAATAATTAATTATGCACTTTTCCGTAAAAATAATAATTGTGCATTACGAATTTTAAAAGAATTAACCATTTGATATGATTTTTTTTTTGGACAAATTTTGATATAATCTAATATACACACACTCATCCATCTAAATATTTAGTTGTAAATTAGCAAGTGGACACATTTTTATTTAAAATATAGTAATATTTTCCACTTGTTTTAAGTTAGTTATAAATTAGGAGAAATGATATTTGTACAACCATTTTGTGACAACTTTTAGACAACTTTTGCTCTCATACTTAGACCAAGTGCAATGAAGGTGTTGAATGTGGCTTTCAACACATGGGGACCTTGCAATGATGTGTTGAGAATTGTTGAAGGATGATGTGGAGGAAAGAGATGTTGAATGCATTCAACATGTGGAACCATGGAACCAGAGGGACAGCTGGTGCGTTTTGGTTGGCTAAAACAGGAGAGTGTGCCGCATTCGAGAGTGGAGCGGCAGAAGATGCAGATTGGATAAGTGGTGACACTTGGCAGTTCGTGATTGGCTGTCTGAATTTTTATCATCTTAATAATTTGAACTCAATTATTTTATTGTAAATTAATTTTTTTAATTTTTTTTTTACCAAAATTTATGATTTTTTTTTGTCTATAAATAGAGACTTGGTTCATTTGATTTCGACACAGAAAAAAAACCAAGTTTTTCACTATCTTAATATTATTTTTAGTGAAATGGATCCCAATAATAATCATTTCAACACCCAAATTAAGTTTATTGTATTGCATTTTAAATTAAGAAAATAAAAATAAATTATTTAAATAAATTTTTTTTTTACAAAAAACAAAAAAATAAATTGTTAAGTGTTTTTTATTTTAATTTAATTATAATCGATAATTGTAATTTTATGTAATTATAAAAACAAAAATATAAAATTAAATAAGAATAAGAAATAAAAGGTGGTGGGGTAGAGTGTTGAAAGAAAAATCATTGGAGAGGGTAAAAATTGAATGAGTGTTAAATAAGAGAGAGAAAATGATGTGGAGTGTTAGAGAATTGAAAAAGTGGATGTTGAGTGTTGTTGAATGGAAAAACCATTGTAAATGGTCATGATGTTTTTTCCCCTCTCTTCCTTTTTCTCTCTCCATTGTTTTTGACTAATAAGAAGAGAAAAAAATAAGGTTGTCATCAAAGTTGTCTTCAAATGGATGTACATATATCACTACTCTAAATTAGTGATAGTTTTGTAAATCTCAATATTTTTTTCAAACAAAAACACATCAATCACAAGTGCATGAGTCGACCAACTGACGATGATATTCAACATTGTTCACCCTTCTTATGTCTCCATAGTTGAGACAACTGTAAATTTGATCAATCTAATCCTTTAAGAAATACAGTATAACATTAATTTATAAAATATTTTGTGTGTTGTATACCACGTAAATTGCCATTGAACCCTAAACGACCAAAAAATCTAGTATTTAACTGATTCAGATTACACAACCTACAACGTGTCAAACCCCTAATGCACAAGTTTTTATAGAGTTTGGACATTAGGATATTGACAGGTTTCAAATTATATAAACTGAACCCTTAAAATATTGTTTTCGATTATATAATTCGAACCAAGGATGCACATGATTTTGGAGGTTGTTGAACTTGTGTCGACCTTTTCTAAATGTAATATGACAAAGTAGAACATAATGTAACACATATTATTATATAAAATGTGGTGAAAGAGTTTTCACGGAAAGGATGGCCGTTGTAGGGGTTGTCCCACATGGATAATAAAAGTCGACACATGAAGGGCAACCACCGTAGGTGGTGGTCTCCTAAGAACATTCAGACCCGACACATGAAGGATGCCCACCGTAGGGGGTGGTCCCACAGAGACAATCACCTTTGTCGTAGAAGGCAACTAGGCAAGATCTCTCAAAGTACTGACCTTCCGTTCATGTTCTGATCTATCCAAATATCGCCCTATAGGTTTCTTTTTCACAAGAGGGGGAAGAAGATGACGATCAACACACTTAGTTCTCTTCTTCGCGATGGAGTGATTCTTGGCGCCATCATATAGCTTGAAGGCAGACATACTGAATAAATGATAAAATATGACAAATATTAGCATGTGACCACAATTTGCATTATATTTGCCAAAATAGGATGAATCAATCCGTTTCATATATACATGATATTTTTTATTTTCTATTGATTTGGTTATGACTAGCTCTCATATCACATTATTCCAGGTACCGTACACATCCGAAATTGTTGTTGAAGGAAAAAGAGCTTCCAAGGAAGCCTTGCAACAAAAGCTTGGTTTAAAAACAGCTGATCTTCCTTTAGTAGGAGTTATTACAAATTTACAATGTCATAGTTGTCTCCTGCATAATGGCAGAACGTTCGTATTTATATGGACACTAGTAGAACAAATTTGAAATATTTCAACTATTATTTTTATTATAACCATAAAAATCATTCTTGTTGCTATACTTGAAACTTCATATTCATAGTGTAAGCTTTTATACTTGATACTTCAAGTGGTTTAATATAAGTAACTGTACCAGATGTGTTATATATCTTTGACTTGGAACCCACCTCCTCCCTAAATACATTTCAAATAAAAAATTTTGGCCAATGAATTGCATTCCTCTCATTATTGTAATAGGGCAAGACTTTGCCTTGCATATATGATGAACCTCTTTCATACTTGGTAATTTAGGAACAAAAACGTCTTCGAAAACATTTTATCTATCATATATATGTAAGTACTACTCTTAGTAAGGAAAAATTACACAATGAGCATTGTATGAAGCAAATAATGAGCATACTTCCATTTTTACAACAACCTCTCTTAGTAAAGATCTATAAAGTTGATCATTATTTTTAAGTTTTCTTCAATAGTCTTTAACCGCTCACATGGTCTCAAACTTGGATTCATTCGCATGTGCTTCACCATATTATTTTCCTCACTCAAATTGCGTCTTCTTTCTTCGGTGTTAGCTTTTACCAGCTTCATTTATCATTTTTTTAGACATGTGTCCTATACAACAGTTGCATGGTGCAATACAACAGTTGCATGGTGCAATAGTCGTAACAATGAGGACCATATTAAGTCTAAAAAAAGAAAGTTTATTTCAATAAATTAAGGATGCCCACAAGTGTTGCACTAAATAACTATTGTAGGAGATAAAAATACCTTTTTTTTATCTCCCCTTTGTTAGTTAGCTAGTATTTTTAATCTCCCCTTTTGATTCAGTGATTGGGTGGATCTAGACTGGTGACCTGTTGTGTTTCAAAAACCCGAAAGGGTTTGGTTATGTGCGTGATTTAAAAACTCGAAAGGGTCTGGTTCTTTAAACCCGAAAGGGTCTGGTTACTTACTTGTTGTGCTTGGTGGTTCATGTCTACCTCCACTCTCGTACTGAGGCTCGAAAGAGCTTAACATTTGTTGCATTGTTCAGGGAGTTGGCACTTGGATTTGTTACCGTGCTGACGGTCAGTCCATTCGCCGTTTGAAACCCTTCTTGTTGCTTACACACTCTTCATATTTTTTTGTAACTTGGTTTCACGCTCGTACGCGGGTTCGCTAGGTTGCGCCTGTGGTTAGTGAATTTGTGTTACAATAGATTAGGGTCGTTTCACTTGGGATTGTATTACACGATGTATTCTTGGGTCAGGTTTAATGTCCCCCCAGTCTCTGTAACTCTTTCTTTTATTTAATTTTATTTTCGTTTGCTTAAAAAAAAAAGCTAGTATTTTCTAATGACTAACATAAATCATTAATTATGCATTATCCTATGTTATATTTTTATAATTCCTTCTCATGCATTTAAGAGCTTATTTTCATACTTCCAACATGTATTTAGGATGGATAAATCTAAAAGGAAAAATTATGTTTCTTTGTGGAAGTGTACTTTCAAATGGGTGCAGGGTCTTTTAAGAAATCACATGAATAAAAGTTGCTTTCGTGCGTTTATGAGTCGTGTTATCAATTTTTTTTCCAGATTAGTATACTCATGTTCACAAGCTAAAAATAAATAAATTGAGGGTAAAATCCAACACAAATAATTAACAATGCATATTTTTAAAAAAAAAAAAAAAAAAAGGTGAGGTCCACATTACTCTTTGATGAATTGGAGGTATTTTATCCTTAATGCTAAGTAGCATTTCATTCTGGAACAAAGGAGATGATAATCATATGTTGAATGAAGGAGATGAAGAAGTTTGATATTCTTGAGATGAAAATGATAATTGATTGTAGGAAAAAAACCTATTGGTGAGGCCTACATCATCCCAAATGAATCAATTAAATTGTCTTCATTTCTAAATATTCTTGTTTGGATAGATTAATAAAAATTTCATTGTCATCAGATTTTTGCCAAGTATAAATGTAATATTGACGCATCCTTTTCTTCATCGCTAAGCAGGGTAGGCTTGAGAATGTGTATCAGGAATGATGTTGGTGAATTTGTGCTTGCCAAAACAAATTGGTTTGCTCCCCTATGTGATGTTGATGTGGGGGAGGCCATTGGCTTACACACAATTTTGCAATGGGAGTCGGATCTTCAATTCAATAATGTGGACTTTGCCCATGATTGTAAAAGAGTTGTTGATCATGTTAATTCTGATGTAGATGACAATAGTGAGTTTGGTTGTATTATAGCTGCTTGTAGACGATTGTTATATAATAGTTTTTAGAACTCTCATGTCGAGTTCAATAGGAGGCAAGTGAATGGGGTCGCTCATGAGTTAGCTCATGCAGCCCCCGTTAAATCCTAGCTCGCATACTATATAAATGATGCATCCTCATGTATTTGACACATTTTAGCTAATGAAATGTAATGAATTTCTTCCTTCAATTTTTTTTTACAACTTTAAAAAATATTAATTTTTTATCCAAATTTAAATTAGGGGTCAATTTGTAAATTTTGAGGGGTCAATTTATAATTTTTAAAACATGCAGGTATAAATCAACAAATGTGTATCTTTTTATTTGGATATAAAAAACCATTTGCCACTAGTTTTAAGTTAGTTAAAAATAAATGATAGTTTTGTAAAACTCAACATTTTTTTTAAAACAAAAATACATCCCGACCTCTTTCTGAAAATTTCCTGAAAAAAAAAAAACTCTTTTTGAAAATAACCATAAAACAACACCAACCGCCAAAAAAAACAAATCTGAAACGATACCCAAACCACTTCTTTATTTTTATTTTTATTCTGGAAAAAGAATTCAACATTAGCCTAATTCCCTAATTAATTTCTAAGGCAAGTTATATTCAAGTATTTTTTTGATTCAATTGCTATGAATCCTTTCTATTTTTTTAATCAAAATTGCTATGATTTTTCTTAACGATGGAAAATGTTTTATGATTGATTATGAATATTACTAGAAGTAGGTTGGCTGATAAAAAAGACGAATTTGCTTACACTTATAAATATTCATCTTAATTTACACTCATCTTGGAAATGTACAGTAACTTTAATTGATATTTACAAAATTATCTTGGCTTCACATAGTGGTAAGCAATTTTTTTAGTCTAAATAAAACAATAATGATAATTGGACACAAAAAAAGCAACACATATTTGATATCGTACGTATTTCACTGTTGCCTAATACCTCTGTATTTTTTTTTGTTTATTGTATTTTCTTTCCTTCTCTCTTGTTCAAGAGACCATCTCTGTCTCTCTTACTTCCTTCCCTCTCTCAAACGCCAGACTTCACCCGTCGGTCACGGTATCGCGTTTGTTCTCTTCAACCACTCTGTTTTCAACCTCGCATCTGTTCTCTCTCGTGTTTGTCCTCGCCGGGGTTTTCTCTCCGGTGGTGGTGATGGACAAGTGCGATGGCGAGTAAGGGAGGCGATTCGGTGGAGCTAAGCTATGGTAGGACGGTGTGGTGGTGACGGATGAGAACGACGACCGATTGAGGTGGTGACTGATGAGAATGGCGGCAGGTGATTGTGGTGATTGATGAAAACGGTGATGGTGAAGGTTGAGGCGTCCATATGGAGAGAGAAAAGAGAGAGGCCAATTCACACAAACACCCCTTATGTTAAGCTGAAATCTCAATTGTGCCATTGTTTTCTAATGGAAAATTACAAAAATGACCATGGTGTCATATTTGTGTCATTTTTTGTGTGTTTAGTTATCATTCTTCAAATAAAAAGATGCACAAGTTGTACTTAGGATGGGTAAAACCAGCCAACCAACTGCAAGCAAAAACATAAAAAGCTCTTGACACCCTATCCAATAAAAACCCTTGACATCATAAAACCAAGAAGAACCCTACCCAATCAAGCAAGGGAAATACAATGCAAGGTCACCCAAAGACATAACTCCATATACAATCGCCCCCGCAAGTCTCTATCGTTGTCAGAAGAGAACATGTTCTATTTCCCTTCCATAGTAGGAGCAGGAATGACTAAAATGTTGACCTAAAAACCACTTCCACAAGATGAATTTAATCATATCCACCAGTTGATGCTTAGAGATCACCATTCCCGGAAAGATAAAATCGCTTTGAGGCCTCCAGATAGACCACACAAAAGAATGTAAGACCAGTATGAGACCTAATCTAACCTTTCTTCCACCTCAAGCCTCAAAACAAAACTAAGGGTACTTCCCAACTCCAAAGGTAGCAGAAACTCCTAGCCTAACCACCTGAAAACTATATACCACACCAGACTAAAGAACAAGCACATAATAAACAAATGACTAGTTGACTCAATCAACGCCACACAAAAACTACAAGAGATACCCCCAGGATAACCACAACAAAAATATTCTAGCGATCCGACAACCTATTATGAAGTTGCTGCCAGGTGAACACCACGGCATTAAGGGGATCTCATGATTTCTAAACACTAGAGTAAAGATGGACTCCCTCGAATGAAATCCCACAACCACTAATATCCCTCCTCATGAGGGTCAAGTAAGTCAACTTGACCGAATACAAACTATTAGAATCATGTCTCCATACCCAATAGTCTGCATCCGGGAAGATGGTTGTACCTGAAATAATTTCATACAATGAGTTGAGAAGGTCCTTCTCCCAAATTCATCTAAATTCTGAAACCTAATATGTCCTGACCCCGCCATAAAATCCCTATAGATGGACACCTGATACAACCTAGGAACAAAGAACGCAACCCTACCACCAGGTCATTCTAAAAGGATGTGGAGCACCCATTCACCTAATCTAGATTTATAGTGCTTAATCAAAATCTTTGGCAAACTTTCAATAAGTGAAAGAGAAGGAAGTTTGCTGCAAAATAAAGCTAGACAAAATGTTTGAAGATGAGAATAGACGAAGTATTTTGGGATGTAAAAATGGATATTTGTGCTTAATAGGTCTCATTAACAAAAAAACTGTGAGAATATGGAGCCTTTTTCTTTATTGCTAGAGATAGAGTAAATAATACAAAAGAGAACATCCCATCCTTAGGCATTTATTTTTAAGGAAAATAAAGCACTAAAATTTGAAGTGTTCGTTATAATGATGAACTTCAATGATTCTATTTCTGATGCACTTTTCATCGTTGCATATTTCCAAACAAAAAACACATTATTTTCAATTATCTCCCATTTTATATAAGAATCCAAATTTTTTCTTGATTTGAATTCTTACAAAATAGAAAGACTGCCTTTAGATTCACAAGTCCTTAAGTCGATCGACAAACGGTGATTTTTAACATTGTCCACCCTTCTTGTTTCTCCATGGTTGAGACAACAGTATATTTGGTTCAATTGATCCTTCAAGCAAGATAATGTAACATCAACACGAACCCTAAACAAATTGACATTCCCCTTGTTGTAGTATATTATTGCTTGCTTGGTATTCATTTATATTACATAAGTGTTTATAGTTATATGGTGTGAAGTGTAAATGAACTTAACACCAATTTATACAATGTTTTGTGGACCACATAAAATGTTGTTGCACTACAGACCACAAAAAATCCTATATTTGATTGTTTCATAATATATAAAGCGAACCCTTAAAATATTATTTCTAATTATATAATTAGAACCAAGGATACACATGATTTTGAAGATCGTTGAACATGTGTCCATCTTTTCTAAACATAATATGACAAAGTAAAAATTAATGTATCACATAATATTACCTAAAATGTAATAACCAAGTATTAACACATAATATCATAAAAAAAAAACTTAATTTAAATAAAATTCAATTGACTTAATAGTAACAAAACAATAACCACAAGACAAACTATTCGGTCAATTCAAAGAAACTAAAAAAGATAAATAAATGCCCAAACTCACTCAAAGGTATGCCTTCTGGTAACACTTCATCATTGTCTTCATGTGGATCAGGTGATGAAAGAGTTGTCATGCAAAGGGTGGCCGTTGTAGGGATGGTCCCACATGGACAATCAAAGTCGGCAGAGGATGGACGGCCACAGTAGATGGCGGTCTCACAAGAAAATTCAGACTCGGCACAGGAAGGATGGCTGCTGTAGGGCGTGGTCCCACAGGGACAATCACCTTTGTTGGAGGAGGAGATTGGGCAAGATCTCTCAAAGCATCGACCTTCCGTTCATGTTCTAATCTATCCAAATATCTTTCGATGGGGTTCTTTTTAACAAAAGGGGGAAGAAGATGACGCTCATCACGCTTCATTCTCTTTTTCATGAGGGAATGATTCTTGGCGCTATTATATGCCATGAAGGCAGACTTACTGAAAAAATGATAAAATATGAAAAATATTAGAATGTGACGACATTTCACATTATATTTGCCGAAATACGATGAACCCGTTTCAAATTTTATTTTTTGAATCGAGTCAATAATCTAGAAAGAAAAAAAAACTCAATCAAATTTTATGAAACTCCTAAAATATGAAGGATTCAACCTACTTTGGTTGAGAACTGACACAATGAGGAATGATTCATAGTTGGGTATCTTTAGTGTTTTTAGGTTAAATTTCGAAAATGGGAATGAGTGAACATGTGTGTGTATTGGTATGAATCAGATTATATAATCTAAAACACGTTTTTCAATTCGGATTATATAAGCTAAATGGGGATAAAATAAGAAATTTAGAGGGCCTGAGAGAGGGTGGAAAAAGAAATAGTCTTGTGAATTATCCTTACATGCAATGTTCACAACAACTCGAATTGCATCAAGCCCCAAACAATTTAGAATACTTTTTTATTTTCAATTTAACTCAATACTTTGGGTTGTCAATAAAAAAACATGTAAGATCCTTTATGTTAGTCAATATGAAGAGAAATAAAATTACAAGAAATCAAACTAATAAACAAGTATGCATGTTTCTTTAAAAAAAAAAAGTATACATGTATTCCTAAAAAAAAATGCATGTGTGTATATAATGTGAAATTAATTCATGTACATATTATTATAGCCAAGAAGAAGAATACACTCAGAAAGAAGAATACGATATACCTTGACTTCATTGTGGAGAGAACGAGATTTCAGTTCAAAACTGAAGAAAACAATATTGTAATTGAAGTGAAGAAGAGAGAGATAATTGTGGACATTTAAAAATATGTGTGAGATTGGTTCCTTTTGATGTCATGAGATGCTATATTTATATTCCTAGTTTGACCCATTTATCCTCAAAACAAGTTGTTTACATTTGCTTCTATCCAAAGTGGCACGTTGGAAATGTTTCCATGTCTAGAGGGAAAAATGGTGTAGGTGAAGACTCATTGTGTCTCGTCTTTCTAGTGTGAAAGATCCATGTATTCTTCCACAAGACCGTCCAGATAAAATTGAAGATAATGCTTTAATATTAAATAAAAATGAACCTCTAATAAAATATGTAAATATTTTATAAAAGAAAATGTCCTCTATCCATATTGTAAATAACACCAATAACATTAAAAATAGCCATCCCTGTAACTAACATCAATAACACCGAATATGTAAAATTGGGACATAGTAAACTAACCTTTATAGATCGCAAAATCGGATTTTTTTTTGTATAAATTCTACATTAAAAATAAAAAATGACATTCATTTCAAAACAAATAATTATAACAAGTCTTTTGAAATAAATCATCAATTACCACTCCCTTTTATTTAGTCTCTAAAGTGTGTACATATAATAATTGGTCCCTAAAGTATATAAAATTTGTCACTTTAGTCCTTGTAATTTCGGTGTTAGAGACAAAGTAATTTATGGATTTTTGTATAATTTAAGAGCTAAATTGACATATTTCATATACTTTATGGACTATATTTACTATTATTCACATTTATAAAATATATGTCACGGAATACATTGATAACAAAGAAAATAATTACACAATATGCCGGATTAGATGGAGTGAAAATGGATTAAAAAATTAAGAAAATTACCCCATTGTACGGCGCGAATAACGAGCATACTTCCATTTTTAAAACAATCTCTTTTCATAAAGTTCTATCAAGTTGATTCTTTTTTTTAAAAAAAAGATTTCTTTGATTTTCTTTTACCTTCACATGGTTTCAAAGTTGGATTCATTTGCATGTATTCACCTCGCTCAAATTGTGTCTTCTTTCTTTGACGTACCCTTGGCCAGATTCGTTTAATTTTTCCTAAACAGTTATTCGCTACAGCCGCTGTATGGCACACCGTTGTAATAGTAAGGACCGTTAGATTTAGAACAACTGCCATACAACAACGGTAGAGAATCAAAACAAACTTTTTTTCAATTCTTCGTCTACCCTTTGTTAATTAGCTAGTTTTTTTTAAGGACCAACATCAATTATTATTTATGCATTTCCAACAAATAAATAAATTATGCATAACTTATCAAAACAATTAACCTTTGCGGATTGCTAGAAACACACTATTTTCAATACTCTTTCTAACATCCGTTTATTTGATGAAATCAAAGTTGGCTATACATTTTATAAATGTATCCAATCTAATTAAAGAAAGTGGTCAAACTCATGAATTTTACTTATTAAATGAGTGAGTGTTAGAGAAAACATTGAAAAGGAAGTATTCATAACATTTCTCTTAAGTCTTAACCTTTTGATACAACCTTATATGAATAAATTTATATTTCAAATTTGTGTATTATTGTTGTTTTATGCAAATAACCATTTTCTACTATCCCACAACAGTAACTATATTTATTATTGTTATTATTACACATGTGTTTCATAATAAAGACCAACCTTTTATTCATTATTTTATCGCAATAATTTAGTGCAGGAAGCCATGTAAATTAAGATTTATCCCTTTGTACAACTTTAGCCTACCTAAAGCATATAGTTAGTGCACATAATGAACCTAGTGAAAATATCACAACAAGGTAGCATCATTTGTAGAGACCAGTAACATATGCCGATAGATTGTGCTCTTAGATAGAGTAATTGAACAAGAGAAGCAAACAAATGATAAAATAACTTCAAACATTTTAATGTTTTTTTGTTTGTGTGAGATTCTACCAGCGTCGTGGGCAGAAAAGCGGCACAACTTGTGGCGTCGGGTGGTAATCGACCAAGAAACACAACAGTGGCTATCGAATAAAAGCGGTTGAAATTTTCATAATATCTTTTGTAAAATTTTCATAATATTTAAGAACTAAATTGACAAATTTTATATACTTCAAAACTAATTATTTTTATGTAAGTTATGAATTATTATTATTATTATATATAATATATGTCACGAAATACATTAATTAATAACAAAGAAAAGAATTACACAATATACCATATTATGAGAAGTGAAACGGGTAAAAAGTGAATGATATGCCGCATTATACGGAGCGAATAACGGACATACTTCCATTTTTACAGCAACCTCTCTTAACAAAGTTCTATAAAGTTGATCATTGTTGTTAAGATTTCTTCAATATTCTTTAATTGCACACATGGTCTTCCCACTCAAATTGTATCTTCTTTCTTTTGTGTTAGCTTTTGCCAGCTTCGTTTCTCTTTTTCGAGATTTGTATATATAATTGAATCTCAACCCTTCAATTGTTTTAAAGCCACGTGTCTAATGCAAATAGAAAGAAGTTGAGATCTCCATTTCTAGTGAAAATGGAGAGGATCTGATTCCCTCTACGGTAGTTGCATGGCGCAATAGTTGTAAGTTGTAACAATGGAAATCAAACACTTCATTACTTGAGACACCAGATGCAATGTCACTATTTTGAAGTGTCTTTCTTTTGTTCACCTCTGCATTAGCCCAAGACCTTGTTGTTAGCTCCATAATAAACATTTCACATGCCTTAGCAACCAGAATAGGTACCTCAGCTGATATCATACTCACTCCTTCTTCTGCTTTCATTATCTTCTTAATCCTTGCTAATGGCAAGCAATTATTTTTGAAATCAACGGTCTTCTCAACTTCTTCATTTTGTTTTGCCCAGAAGGTGCCAAGTTTTTTCTGCAATTCTAGTTGTTTCTGTTGTCGGCGAGAGAATTCTTGGAGTTGAGCTCTACTCATGTAGGATGAAAAGGCAGAAGCATTTGCAGTGTGAAACAAAGGGCGAGACACTGACACTATTTGGTTTGATTGATTTTGTGTTGGTGCATCATTCCTTATTTCCTCTGGTTTCACTTGTGTCTTTTGATCCATATTGTTGTTATGGACTGCAAAATATATATTCTTTCATCATTTAGATGCATAAGAAACAAATCAAAGCATTCTTGAAAAGAAAAAGAAAATAAAATTATTGCAAGGAAACCATCTATCTATAGCAATGTTTTTAAAAGAGAAGTTGAAACCGACCCGATCAGATCTCTAAGTCGTTGTTTAAATAAATCAATCGGTTCAACTATAATTGAACTAGATGAAGCATAAACAAAGTAACAAAATTTTTTGTACAAGGAAAATATTTTTTATTCAAGATAAAAATGATTAAAAAAAATGCAAAAAATAAAAACAGATTGAACTGCATTCGAATTGTTTCAACTTCAATTCAATTCGGAAAATTCTATTCAACCAAACTTCAACGTTACTAGATTGAAACCAACCAACGAACTAATTGGTTACTAATTCAACTTGATGAATTCGGTAGGTTGAGACCCATTTTTAAAACTACAGTAGATCTTCAATATATTGAAACCTCAGTTATATAAATCAAAGAAGACTCCTCTATATGATCATATATAATTTAAAAAATTAATCTTAGAAAAAAAGGAAGTCATATGTGCTACTAATAATAATAAAAAATCTTAGAAAAAAAGGAAGTCATATATGCTACTATTAAAATTCAATCGGACAAAATGTGTAAACACCATTAGTAGAATTGTTAAAAAGAAACCCGATTCAAAATTGAGGATTAAAATTTAAAAACAATATTAAAGTCGCGTTAATTACATTAACATATCAAAAAACTCACTCGTATACTTTTGGTTGCCCATGAAACAACATGCATAAGATCCTTTATGTAAGTCAGTATGAGAAAAATTCACAAGAAACCTAATTAATAACTAAATAAGTATATGCATATGGCATGGAGTTAATTTATGTACATGTAATTATAACCAAGAAGGAAACACACATGAGAAGAAGATATACCTCAACTTCACTATGGAGAGATTGAGATTTTAGTTCGAAACGGTAGAAAAATACTGAAGTGAAGAAGAGAGAGATAACTATGGATACATAAGAAAGATGGGTGGGATTGGTTCCATGAGATGATGTATTTATAGTACTAGTGTGACAATTTTAAGGAGGTTTATAATCAAGTAATTAGACTCAAGTATTAATGAATTCCCTATAGCATGTTCATTTGTGAGAATTTGAGTGAGTGAAACAATTTTTTGTTAGACTTTACTTTACTCTCGATTGATTATAATAGGGTGCCCTTTTCCGTAAGAACGGGAAGGTCTGTAAAAAAAAATTGTTTATATTTTGCTTATAATCAAGCTGTAGCAAAAGAATAAGATTATAAAAAGGAACTAAATTGACAAATTTCATATATTTTAAGGTCTACTTATTATTTTTATGGGTCTTGCTAACGAGTGCCCTCAGGGTAATGATTAAGGAAACTATAAATATAAAATGGGAGCTTCTACGGTGCAGTCAGAAAACTGACTTTTTTGAAAAAGTTAATTTTGATTTTAATGTTTGATTCATTTTTAAATTGTTGATTACTGATTAATGATTAATAGTAATTCATCTAGTAATGCTTGCAACATCTTGGACTTAA
>Ga0315914_1006920_pt1 | contig 15885 bp, 8 predicted proteins | sample MpolenodulesMG_FD_203920 | JGI IMG/M metagenome (GOLD analysis project Ga0315914, IMG submission 203920) | Medicago polymorpha root nodule microbial communities from Los Angeles, California, United States - elongated nodules | ecosystem: Host-associated > Plants > Roots > Nodule | place: USA... | reverse complement strand
ACAATTGTCCTTGTATAACGGTGACTGACTATAGCTGTCTACATGAGAACCGAGCAGAGATCATATTGATTATAACTCTGCGCACATCGTTTTAAAAATAAAATTATAAAAATTGGCATCTTTGTACAATAGTTTTATCGGAAAAGACAATTTAAAAAGTGTAATGATGTCTGTACAACTATTTGGTAACAAACTTTGTGACAATATTCTTTTTTCTCTTTTTATTGGTCAAAAGTCATAGTGACACTAAGAACATATGTGAGTATGAGACAGAGTTGTCCAAAAATTATCACAAAATATTTGTACAAATATCATTTCTCTTTAGAAAAGAGTACTACAAAACAAATAATAAAAAAGGGACTAAGATTGACACAAAATAAAAATATATAATTAAATAATAAACTCATATTATATAGTTTGTATATTTATATATTTAAAAATTAAAAATAAATGTCTTACGATCTATTCATATATCGAGACTTAGTTACACGATTAATCAAGAAAATCACAGTAATTACAATAACAAATGTTTATAATTTTAAATGCACATACTTTATAGTTTAGAATACATTGAACAAAATCAAACTACCATAACACATCCAAACAACGTAGATCAACAGAACCATTCATTGAAGCAAGAAGAATTTTTGAACTACCACGACGATCTTCAAATTTATCTATCACATTCATTCTTTCGAACAAGGCTTGTTCACGAGTTAGTTGCATAATCTATTTACCATTTTTGCACTAAAAATGTTCCTCAAATAACTGTATTAAAAACCTCATTGGTGCAAGATTGTGTCGGAAGATAAGAACCTTTTGCTTTCTCACCACATGTGAGATTAAACTAAACAAATCTTTCTTAGGAACCTTTCCTCAAATCAAATTTGCTTTGTTATAGTCTATTCAACTCTTCTTCGGAGAAAAACACAGATGCGCATGTTTCTGCTGTTTTGATCAACCATGGGTGTATTGACCCGAGTGTTACCAAAAGCTCAACCTTAAGAGGGTAACGGGTACAGCCCGCCATTTTTTTTCTTCTATTTTTGCACAATCTTGTGTTTCTCATCGGATGCAATTGCATACTTTGTATAGATTTGCAAACCAGGAAGAGTATCAGAAGAACTTCCACTGTCATAAACATATGATTCACAAGATAATATTTAACTATGTTAACATTATAACATTGATCTTGTGATGTATAATTAATCAAAGAAATCACACTCGATTTATTAGTAAAAGAATTAATTTACTAAAGTCAATAAGTAATGTTAATGAAATTAAGTTGAACCTCAATAGTATTTGAAGCATTGGATCTATATAAGATGCAATGATGCTGCGTCGAGGTGGCCTTCTGATCCATTGTTTCAAGCAGAGAAGGTACATGAACAATATTTGTTGAAAATTAGTAGATCAGATCAGAATGATCTTTGTTGAAAATGAGTAGATCAGATCTAATGAAATGAAATTTTAGAAAAATATGATTAGTTAAATGGAATTCTTAAAGAATCTTTTGGCTATCTTGGAACTTGGAAGGACTAGACTGAATTAGGTCTTAGAAGGTACACAAGGGTATTTATTGAAAATGGAAAAGAAGCGGCAACGACTAATGAAAATGTTAGCAGTTGAAAACATTTAGATAGATTCAGCTTTGTTTATTGGATTTTATTTTAATTTATATTTTGACTGCATTTAATGAAATTAGGGTGTTATATTTTGACTGTATTTAATTAAAAGAAGGGTATATATAAAAAAAGTTATATTTGACTAAAATCAAAAATGTTATTTAACAATAAACTTTTATTTTTGATATGGTGCATAGTGGGTTGAATGAATTCAATCAAAGGTAACTGTATAAAAGGTGTGTCAGTACATTGGTGCTGGGCTAGTTCACGGTAAGGTAATTTTCCATTGAGAGTGCAACTATATTATAGGATAGAATCCCTAAAGAACTCTCTAGAAGACTTGGTGAAACTGTTGAATAATGAATGTCTTTAGAATGGTGCGCAATTGTCCTTGTATAACGGTGACTGACTATAGCGTCTACATGAGAACCGAGCAGAGTTCATATTGATTATAACTTTGGGCACATCATTTTACAAATAAAATTATAAAAATTGGCATGTTTGTACAATAGTTTTATCGGAAAAGACAATTTAAAAAGTGTAATGATGTCTGTACAACTATTTGGTGACAACTTTTTTGACAATATTCTTTTTTCTCTTCTTATTGGTCAAAAACCATAGAGACAATAAGAACATATGTGAGAATGAGACAAAGTTGTCCAAAAATTATCACAAAATAGTTGTTCAAATATCATTTCTCTTTAGAAAAGAGTACTATTACAATACAAATAATAAAAAAGGGACTAAGATTGACACATAAAATAAAGATATATAATTGAATAATAAACTTATATTATATCACTCGTATATTTATATATTTAAAAACTAAAAATAAATCTCTTACGATTTATTCATATATCTAGATTTATTTACATGATTAATCAAGAAAATAACAGTAATTACAATAACAGATGTTAATAATTTTAGATGTACATACTTTATAGTTTAGAAGACATTGAACACAATCAAACTACCACAACTCATCCAAACAACTAATATCAACACAAAGCATCGATTGAAGCAAGAAGTATCTTTGAAAATCTAGACGATATTCGATTTTGTCTATCACATTCATTCTTTCAAACAAGTCTTGTTCACCAGTTAGTTTCATAATCTCTTTACCATTTTTCCACTAAAAATGTTTCTCAAATACGGTATTAAAAATCTCACTGGTGGAAGGTTGTGATGGAAGATAATAACCTTTTCCTTTCTCACCACACGTGAGATTAAACTCAACAAATCTTTCTTAGGAACCCTTCATCAAATCAATTTTGTTTTGATCAACCATGGGTGTATTTACCTGAGTGTTACCAAAAGCACAACCTCAAGAGGGTAACGGGTACAACCCGCCAATTTTTTCTTCTGTTTTTGCACAATCTCGTATTTTTCATCAGATGCATTCAAATACTTTGTATATTGATTTGCAAACCAGGAAGAGTATCATAAGAACTTCCACTGTCATAAACATATGATTCACAAGATAATATTTAACTATGTTACCATTATGACATTGATCTTGTGATATATAATTAATCAAATAAATCACACTCGATTTAATAGTAAAAGAATAAATTTACTAAAGTCAATAAGAGATGGTAATGAAATTAAATAGAACCTCAACAATATTTGTAGCATTGGATCTATATGAGATGCAATGATGCTGCGTCGTGTTGCCCCCTGATCCATTGTTTCAAGCAGAGAAGGTACATGAAAGATATTTGTTGAAAATTAGTAGATCAGATCTGAAAGATCTTTGTTGAAAATGAGTAGACCAGATCTAATGAAATGAAATTACAGAAAAATATGATTAGTTAAATCGAATTCTCAAAGAATCTTTTGGCTACATTGGAACTTGAAATGATTGGACTGAATTAGTTCTTAGAAGGTACACATGTGTATTTGTTGAAATGATTGGAACTTGAAATGATTGGAATAAAATTTTATTAGATAATACTTGAAAGATAAGCGACAAAAAAAGAAAAGAAATTGATTGGTCATATCATCTCAGCTTAGCAAAAAAGAAAAATGTAGAAAATAAAAGTAATGGGTTGCCTCCCATTCAACGCTTGTTTAACGTCTGAGTCCCAACAGTCAATAGGTTGCCTTCTATTCAGCGCTTCTTTTGAGTCATTAGCTTGACGAAGAAGGTTGCCTCCAATTCAGGGCGTGTTTAGCGTTTCGAGCCTGATGGATTTGTCAAACTTGTGCTTGGGATCCCCTGCCCTTCAGGCTCCTTGATTTCATCCTCCTCCTCAACCTTCAGGTCGGGTTCTTCCTTAGGCACTCCATTGTGTAGTAAAAAGTTATTATATAAGAAGTTTGCAACAATTAATTTTTTTTGTGCTAGAGTTGCTAAGAATGATGATAATTTGATTTGTGGTACAATTGATTTGTGGCCTCATGATAAATATGTCTACTATTATTGTCCTTGGGGATATTGATCTATTTTGTTGGTTAGTATTTAGGTGCTCATAAAAGCTTTGAAGATTTATTAGTGATTATTCAATACAAAGTGTGATTTGTTTATTATAGAAAATATGTTAGGTTGATCAATTTGCCTATTGTATAGTGTCTCACATAGGAAACATAAAAGGAGTTTTATTTTGAAAGTTGTTTATTTTTTTCTTTACCATTTCAACCATATCCTTCACCTGCTTTATGGTATGGCTTTTGCGACGAATGCTTGAGAAAGATGGAAATGCCAATGTAGGGAAATTATTTACCAACTTGTTTGATTATTTACCTCTTATAGCCCTCATTGAGAGTCAGGTTTGAAATTAAATATGTTTAAAATGGTTCTCTGTTTTTTTTATACATTAAGAAGAAAAAAAATAAACAGCATCTACCAGAAAAAGGCAAACCAGAAAAATATTAATCAGTAAGAAGAAAAAAAAAGCTATGAGAGCAAAGATTAAGTGAAAGAAAAACATAGGTTAGATTTAGAAGCAAAAGGAACAGGATCTACCAGCTACTAGATATGGAATTCTAGTTCCATACACACAGACACTTTCTTTTCCAATATCTAATTCCATTTTCATATGGTGTCTTTGACAATAACATAATCATCCTCTTATTATCATTTTAGTTATCAACTAGTTACAAACCCGTGCTTCACACGGGTTGAATAACGTATCTTGTAAAAAAATTGTTCCAAAGGAAAAATGAGCAAATTAATGAATATTTGCACAAACTCGGATATTCTAAACAAAATTACTTTTACTGTATTTTTAAAAAACTTTGTTATAAAGGAGAAATGAGCAAATTAAGGGAAATAACTGCATTTTTCTAAGAAATTGTTGTCGTTCATAAATGTGAAAATCAAGCAAGCATATTGCACAAATCTCGGTTATATGTACATTTCTAAAACATTTACCAAAGCATTATAAAAATTTGCTGTAGAAAAAGAGCATGTTCTATTTTGTTCAAGATATTAGGAAAACAACATTATAATTAACATGATACTAATTGGAACCAATGATGGAACCAACAATGTGCAGATTAACGTTACATAATAGTTAGATTTATAAAAGAGACTGCAAGTGTCATAGACCAACCAAAAAGGGATTTTTGTCAATATTTACATCAGACAAAATGAAAAGAACAAATGGCATCCCAAAGTCAAGATAGTTTACGATTACTGTCCAAAGCGATACGTCAAAATAGTAGAAGTTCAAATAGTTTAGTAGCAAAGATCTATTTGGAACAACTCGAACGTGCAAGTTCTTCGGTGACTTTTCGAGATCAAAGATGAGCTTACCACCTTCTTCCATCACACGTCTTCTATATAAATTGAACCACTGCCCACCCAAGTATTTTTTATAGTTTGCTCTTTCGGCGGTAATGAGGCGACACTTATACTTTCTTTGTGTCTGGTCATCAATGAGAGTGATTGTTTTGCGTTTTTCTTTCAGAATTGTTCTTGACACCTTGTTTGGAAATATTATATTAACAAGGAAATAACTGTAATATTAGTCTAATGCATATTAACATGGATAAGATGTATGCAAATATAGTTACATATAATTTATAAAATGAAGGTAGCATAACTGATTTTAAGTTAAAGAAAATGTACCCTGACTTCTAATTTATCTTCCTATTATCTTCCTATAAAGTCTAGATAAATGCATGCATGTGGATGATATATACCTCGTTGGCCAATTAACATTGTTGAAACAAATGGAAATTAAGCATCACTGCCGCATGTGCATTTATAGCTAGCACCATTTGACATTGATGTCTTCGAACATTTGGTGCAACTCTCATCATACCATCCAAACTGGTTAGGATTGAATTTAGTTGTTTTCCAAACAGTGATGAAGTATGTATCCTAACACAAATTATGGACAAGAAATAAAGAATAATGTAATATGTATTTTTAATTTGTGCGTAAAAAAACTCAAAGCATGCTTGTGCATAAAAAAAGGAGACTTTGACTAAGTTTATAAATTCAGCAATTGGCCTAACTTGAGACAGATTGGAAAAATCGGTGTACGAAGTACTTTGAGAAGAAGTAGAACTCTGACATAAGTTCTGACTGAAGCTTTGACTCTGAGCTTGAGAAGTGTTAAGGTCACGACAACAATTCAAGAAACATGGTCAAAAAACAATCAAATCAGATTGTGAAATAATAAGTTACTCTAACAATGTATTGTGAAATCATAATGTAAACTTACTAAGTTTTAAACTTTTTAACAACCAGATGATGTAGGTTGATGAGCAGCCTCAAACCTGACCAATTGTTACATATATTTAGGTTGCCATTGACTACAAAAATGGAAGCAAAGAACTCAAGGCAAATTGATGGTAAATGATAAAGTTACGAAGTATTTTTTCTATAGTGTTACATCAACCATATTCCCACTGCATAAGGAAATACATCTTTCAGGTCATTATCAAACTTATAGAAAATCCTATCATCTGATGCTGACAATTTATTAAATAATACCTTTTATCTTTAAACACAATGTTCGTGCACGGTTTCTTTCCAGTCCCAATTGGTGTTATCTTGACAATCTCATGAAGAAACCCAATGATTTCTTAAAAAAAAATTACATCTATAAGAACATTATAATCGGAGAAAACACAAAAATAAATTAAAGCACATAACTATACCATATAAATAGTCAGTTTTGAATTTTCCATCTTGAATTTCCTTAAATGACTAAAAGCGAAATTCATGAGTAAGAACGTTAGTTAACTTGTCATACTTCTGCACCTTTGTACCAGAACCAAAAACAACCTTAAAGGGATTAAATGCAATGTCACTATCAAATACATGACAATACAAAGTATAAGTCTTGTTTTCCTCGATCAAAGCCTTCCAATGCTCTAATTCTCTATATCGAGTTATTACATGAACTCGATCACCCTAAATCCGAGAAAGAAACCAAATCAACCTATATGGAAATACAATAATACATCATTCTGATATCGAAAGAAGCTAACATATTTCTATGTGATCAATTTTTGTATCATCAAATCAACCTGATCTTAAATGCAGAAATTTAGGTATCATCAACTTTTTGGACCTCAATGATTTGACCAAAACAAATTTACACCAATCAACTTTCGTACGGCTCAATAATATAGGAAAGAATAAACCAAATATGAAAACTGTTACAACTTTAGGATTACTCACAAAAACTAAAATAACCCACATGCATCAATTTTGTTTCAACTACAGTACCAGAAGCTAAAATAACAATTGTGTCAAAACCTTACCATGAGCTAAAATTCAATCATCATGACCTATACTCCACATAATAAAGGAAGATTTTTCTACAGTCATGGAACATAACAATTTCTGGTACATAATCTACTAACAATTAAAAAAAAAACCCTTAAAATGCAGAATCATGAAAAAAGGAAGAAAACCACCTATGATGAAGCAAAAACTAAAACAGTGTCGAAAAATGAACCCCTCAAGCCATAAAAATCAGTCAACTCAAGCCATGCATGATCTTAGAACCATGAAAAAAGGAAGAAAATGACCTCTTATGAAGAAGAAAGTGTAACAGTGTTCCTAGTTGAACTTAGATACCGTTTGGGCAAGGTTTTTTACGGTCTAAAAGTTACTTCAAAACAAAGTTAAAATAAAGGTCTTTATGAAAGAAGCTAAAGTTGTTTGGTTTCTTTGTTTTTTTAGTTTTAAAACTCTATTTAAGTTAAAATTTGTTTGGCAAAATATTGTACATTAATCCTTGATTTTTTTTTTATGGTGTTCGGGGTTCGAACCCCGGACTTGGCATATATTTATGCATTGTTCCTATCAACTGAGTTAAGCTCACGAGGACAAAACTTTGAATTTATTATGAATTAAGATAATAAATAAAAAATGTTTAAAATATTTTCTGAAGGCTAAAAATGTTAAAAAATAAAAGATATTTTTTTTACGGATACTATATTTACTCAATAACGTTTATTTTGTGTAACATGAATACAAATTTGCATCATCATATAAATAACTTGTTAAATATTTGAATAGGAGAAACAATTTAAGGAGCCTGAAATAATAACATAAATAATATCAAAATAGTTTGTTTTTTCTATTTTAATTATAATCTATAACAAATTTCGTTATAAGAATACCATATTTTTGGTGTCTTTCAAAAATATAAGAATTCATATTATATGATATTATATTTGTTACATTGGTGGTGTCATGGACTACAATTTTACTTTTAATTAAAATCAAAATTTTATAAAAATAATCATAAGCATTATGCAACGCTAAAAAAAAATTATACGCATTAGCGTAACAAAAAAACAGATACACATAAAGTATTACTCTAAACGCTAATGTGTGTGTGTGTGTATTAGCGAGGTTGAAGAAAGAAAATAAAAATATTTTGTATCATTAAATGACAGCGTGAATAAAAATATTTGTGAGGTTGTGATGATTAAACGGTATTGAAATTAAATATATAAGTGATAAAAAGATAATAAAGTTCCTTTAAAAAAGGTAATAAAATTAAATGGAACCTCCTTAAAAAAATTAAATGGAACGGTTAAAAAAAAATTAAATGGAAGACGAAAACATATTGAAGAGAGATGCTTGTGAAATAAATTGTCGGGAGGTAGTTTTTTGAAGTAGCATTCAACTACTTTCGGTCAAAGCTCATTCCATTCAATTTTATGCATTAAAAAAGTACCTTTTTTAGTAAGTATTTAAATGATATTGTATTTGGCCTAACTTCTCCTTAAAAATGTAGAGAAGTTGAAAAAAAAAACTCGAGTCAAACGGTATCTTAATCTCCCACAACGGCAGTGTAGAAGCAACTAAATTTGAGAGAAAAAATTGGAAAATAGTTAAAAATAAAAAAATTGGAAAATATTTAAAAGTTTTTAAAAATATAAAAATTGAAAAATAGTTAAAAAAAAGTCGGCGAGGTAGCACTCAACCAAGCAACACTAAAAAAAAATATATGCATTAACGTAACAATAAAACAGACAGACGAATATAAAATATTACTCTAAACGTTAATGTGTGTGTATATTTGTGAGGTTGAAGAAAGGCAATAAAAATATCTGGTATCATTAAATGACAGCGTGAATAAAAATATTTGTGAGGTTGTGATGATTAAACGATATTGAAATTAAATATACAAGTGATAATAAGATAATAAAATTCCTTTGAAAAAAAGATAATAAAATTAAATGGAACCTCCTTAAAAAATTAAATGGAATGGTTCAAAAAAATAAAATAAAATAAATTTAAATGGAAGAAAAAAAGCATATTGAAATATAATATTAAAAAAAAAAAAAAGGTTCCCAACGTGAGTTGAAAAGAGGTGCTCGTGAAATAAATTATCGAGAAATAGTTTTTTAAAGTAACCTTCAACAACTTTTGGCTAAAGCTCATTCCATTCAATTTTAGGCATTCAAAAAAGTATTTTTTTTAGTAAGTACTTAATTGATATTGTGTTTGACCTAACTTCTCCTTAAAAATGTAGAGAAATTGGAAAAAAGCCGGGTCAAACGATACCTTAATCTCCCACAACGGCAATATAGAAGCAACTGAATTTAGGATTATTTTTATTCTTATAAAATAAATGTAAAATAAAAAAAAATATAAAATAAATAAAAAAGAATAAAAAAGAAAATAATTAGAAAATAATAAAAAAGATAATAATTTGGATGAGGTGGCACTTTCCAAGGTTAATGGAGCATGGAATTACCAAATTACCCCTCCTAAGGGCAAAATTGGAAATTCATATGGCATCAATTTTATTAAATATTAAATATAAAAATAGTTAATAATAAATAATAGATATTATCAAACCAATATAGAAACACCATAGTGCACACGCCTCAAAGCATCTCATTAGTTAGTCTTTGGTTGTAAACTTGCATAGCATGTAAAGTACATAGAGTGTATATAAATATCATGTAAACTCAGTTCTTCATTGCTAATAAGAATTACATCTTCATAATCATATCAGAAAATCTAAAGCTTGCAGTGAAAACAATCACTACTAAGCTAACAAATAGCAAAATCAACAACGTGTCGGTAAATGACGGCATTCTTGATGATGCTGAAGATATGCATGAGGAAATTCTTGATGTTGCTGAAGTTATAAGATTATAAGTTATATGGTTGTATTTCAAGGTATACTTTCCTGATCCATGATTAATTTTAACATCAAACGCCGCTGAAGTCGGTAGTCCTTCAATTTGAACTTGGGAGATACTGCACCATAGTAATTAAATTTATCATTGATGGAAAATAGATAACAATTTTGTGAAGCTATGGTTCTTGATCCCATGAAAATAACATCAGGATAAATTATCATAATCAATCAAAGTAAAAGTATGAAAGTTTGATTAATTATTATCTTTTATTATATGTTGAATTTTTACCAAAACCCTTGACAAACTTGACAAAACTATTGAATGGCCATAGATGTCATGAGATTGATAATTATTCAAGCACATGAAAAATTGATAAGAATTTGAATTGAAAATAAGAAATCCTATTATTGATTGAAAAACAAAGACTCACTAACTCGAAGCCGAAAAGTAAACCCTAACTCCCTATCACACACTTTATATACCTCATCTCTAAGGTTATTTGGGGTTTTCTCTTAGAGAAATTCTAACTTGGACACAACCCCAAATTAATTTTATTTGGACACACTCACAAATGGAGAAAAATTAAAAAAGAATGACTTTGAATGATGTGATTAAATAATTTTTCTTTACATTTGTGTGTGTGTGTGACCAAATAAATTTGATTTGGACTTGCGACCATGTAAGAGTTGCTTTTTGGGTGTATCGAGAACCCACACTAAAAAGTATTGAGCCAATTAAATACTCAACTAAACATCCCATACTACACGATGTGGAACTTCGACAACCCATAATACCCAAGTTCATCAGAGAGCATAAACAAAATTTAAGAGTGGACAAATGAAAAGGAATTTGTCAATAATGTCCAAACAACATTCATTTAGTGAGATAGCTTGATAGAATATGTGTGAGAAACAAACCCTATTTCAAACGTGGATCCTTTTTTTTTAACTCTACCAAGCAGTTCCACTAGCAGCACACCTCCATTGCACAGAGCAGGTTCAGGTAGTTCCAATTCTTGCCACGGCTTTTCCTGTACAGTATTAAACCAGCAAATTTCAAGTTTCAAACATATGAATATGAACAGACTATTGTGTTCTAAAACATGAATTATGCCACACGTTAAGTGATAAGTAATCAAGCATTTATGCCATGGAACATTAACATTGTCACTTTCTCCAGTCTCATATTCCAAAATAAATAACTAAGGAATAAAGAATATGTACCCGGAAGAGAAAGAACCGAGAAATCTAAGGAATACGGAGTATATACCAAGAAAGTTTATCAGATCACAAATAAAACAAAATAAAAGGACATTATTCTATTACCATGGATGATATATTCCCCCTTCAAAATTTCACCTTTTACAAATGTATCACTGTTCTCTTTACCATTATGCTATTAATTGAGCTAAATTAATGTTGTGCATGAAGTGTCACCTTAACGGTAGGAGTCTGATCTTATAAACTCAAAGATCAGTTCAAATCCCCTTGGAGACGGTTGTAAAATAATAGTGTCACTTCAATTAACAAAAGCTAAGTCCCTACTCATAATATTACACAACAAGTGTGAAGAAGATAACTTGGAGAGCAAGCAAGATAGTTTAGCTTAGTGATTAGAGATTATTAGATGCAGTCACTCTATCTTAGCTATAGTGTACCCTCCATCATCTATAAATAAGCTTGTAAACACTTATCAGATTAATGAGAATTTTACTTTTATTCATTTTGTTCTACTTCATAATATGGTATCGGTTTCTCTCTTTGAGAGAGAGAGTTTGTTACGATCCAATCCTATCCGTTTTCCGCCATTGAAGCTTGAAGCTCAAGCTTCTTCATTTCTCTGTTTTTCTTCATTTCACTAGTGATCCGTTCTCGTTTCACTTGATTCTTCTTGTTTCTGTTCTCAATTTCTTGTTGAGATTCTTCTTTTCTTCACGTTTCGCGTGAATTGTTACTTCCTTATCTTCAATTCTTTGAATTTTTCTTGTTCGTCATGGTGCGCAATCAACAAGCTAGTCAAGTCACTGAATCTCCGTTCTATGTTCATCCTAGTGAAGGTCCTCATTCTGTGTTAATTTCCCCCAAATTCAGTGGTTCCAATTATCTTGAGTGGAGTAGATCCATGCAGCGTGCTCTTGGTACGAAGAACAAGCTTTCTTTCATCAATGGATCCTTCCCTGTTCAAGATGATGATGATCTTAACAGAACTGCGTGGGAGAGGTGCAATCACCTCATGCAATCTTGGCTTATTCTTCAGTTTTTGACTCCATTGCACAAACCTTTGTTTTTCATGATACAACTTTTGATGTCTGGCAAGATCTTAAGGAGCGTTTTTCAAAGGTTGATCGCATTAGAATTGCAAATTTACGTTCCTCCATTAATAATCTCAAGCAAGGTTCCAAATCTGTTTTGGAATATTTCACTGAATTGAAAGCATTATGGGAAGAACTTTATTCTCATCGTCCTCTTACCAATTGCACTTGTCCAATTCAGTGTAGATGTGCTGCAATGAGAGTTAACAAAGAGTATAGAATTGAAGATCAGATTATTCAGTTTCTAACTGGCCTGGATGATCAATTTTCGGTTGTGAAGACTCAAGTTCTATTACTTGATCCTTTACCTTCATTGAACAAAGTTTTCTCTTTTATTATTCAAGAAGAGAGCAACAATGTATTGGCTCCTTCTCTTCCTTTTCTTGAAGAAGGTTATGTTCTTGTGAATGCTTCAGATGCTAGAAGACCTCAAGGGCGTGGCAGAGGTTCCTTCAACAAACCTTCTTCTAGATATTGTTCCTTTTGCAATAGATATAATCATACTATTGAGTTTTGTTACCAGAAGCATGGTTTTCCAAACAAACCTAATCCTCATGTTCAATCACAACCTACTGGTCATTCACAAGCTAATGCTTCTTCAGCTGAATCTTCTGATGCAAGCAATGTTTCTGGTGGTATTGGCAATGTTTATGGTGATATTGGTTTGGCTCAGGATAAGATTGATCAACTCGTATCATTGCTTCAACAAGCACATTTGTTCTCCTCAGTTCCCACTCCTCCTCCTGGCCCCATTACCAATCACATAAGTGTTTCCCTTCACATCACTTCTTGATACACTGCTTCATCCTCTTCCGCAGGTATATACAATGTGAATTCATGTTCTTTACCTTCTCATTCTTATTGGCTTCTTGATTCAGGTGCTAATGAGCATATTTGTAGTTATTTACCTCATTTTACATCTCTTTACCCCATTAAACCTGTTAATGTTACTTTGCCTAATAACACTACTGTTGACATTGATCAAGCGGGTACTATCATTTTTAGTCCTCAATTTTATCTTACCAATGTTCTATATTCTCCAACTTTCAAGTTGAACCTTATGTCTGTTGCTAAGGTGTGTTAGTCTCTATCATGTGTTTTTCATTTCTCTGTTAAACAATGTATTATACAGGACAAAACATCATTGAAGATGATTGGTTTGGCTAGTGAACAAGATGGCTTATACAAGTTTCATAGTTCAAATTTAGCTTCTATCAATTTCATTTCTAGCACAATATATGTACCCTGTACTTCTGTTTCTACTGTTACTTGTAATTCAAGTCATTCTATTCCTGTTAAGGCCTTATGGCATTTTAGATTGGGACATTTATCTCATCAAAGAATGGATAAAATGTCATCTTTGAACTCTTCAATAATTAATGATAATAAAGCAACATGTGACATTTGCCAAACAAAAACATATTCCTTTTACTTCCAGTTTATCTCATGCATCTTCCAATTTTGAATTGTTGCATCTTGACATATGAGGTCCTTTGTCTATTCCTTTTGTTCATGGTCACTGTACAGCCCAATTTTCGCTAGATTATTTTTTAATTGTTTTAATGTGTGATTAATTGCCTCTATGTGTATTTTGGTTGAGATTAGTGGGCTTCGGTGTTAGAAGGGTAATTTAGTAATTTCACGATAAAGATTATTTTAATGCTTAGGTGAGAGCCATTGTTATTTTATTAAGTTACTAGTGGGTTGTAGTAATTTATTTTATAACCGGTAAGTGATCGTTATTATTATTATTTTTAACTGTTAATAGATAGAAACTTTGGGGGCTAGTTTATAAGTGTTGAGAGCCTATTAAGACATTGAGGAGTTGAAGTCCAATTGTGTAAGAACTATATAAGCATTAGTCATTAAAGAAAATAGGGTTACACAATCATTTTCATAAGTTTTGGAAGAGGTAGAGAGAGAAAGAGGCAAGAGGAGGAGAAGAGGGTTATAGAGAAAAGCTTGAAGAACCAAGAAGAGCTAGGGATTCTAGGAGCTTGATTGAAGCTTTTGCTAGGATTATTGCTTATTGAGGTAAGGGGGTTAGATTTCATTCACAATCTCTTAGTTTAATCTCTTCTCTGATTCTATGCAAAAGTGCTTATTTGAAATAAGTGATTATTGTGAACTTAATTGTTGAAATTCGTGCTCTTGTTTTAGTGATATATTTGAGTAGTTGAATTTGATGATAATTGAGTTGTTGATGAAGAATTTGCATGTTCATGATGTATATAAATGAGTAGTTTGTGAGTTATGCTCAATTGATGAATTGTGACATGTTGTTGTTGATTTGTGGTGGAATTCATGACTATGTGATGAAGTTGTTGTTCTTTAATGAGTTTGAACAAAAATGGGTTGATTATGATTTTGGTGTGAACTTAATAATTTGAATCGGTGTAAGTGGGTATTACAAGTGTTATGACCCTAGACAATGTTTTGAATTGATTTGGGAGTGTTGTGCTTGAGTTTAGTGATTTAAGAGTGATTCTTAAGTGAAAAGCGCATTGTTAAACTGATTTTTGAATTGTTTTGAAGCCCAAAATCGGCTACCGAATTGCCAAAATCGGCCACCGATTTCTGAGCTGTTTTTCCAGTTTTGGTTCGACAAAAATTGGGCCCCGAGTGTTGCAATTCGGCCACCGATTTTCTGGAAAACATTCACATTTTTCGTCCTTTTCTGTTTTGAATTGGCTTTTGGTGTAAACATGAAAGTTTTATATAATTTTGTTAGCTTTCCATTGGCTTTGGTTTGACTTGAAAATGATTTTTAGATTTTGAGTTATGATGAAAACACTCAAAGGAGGTCTTGGTGAAATTTTATGAAAATTCCGCATAACTATTTCTAAGTCAACCCAAATCTTATGGAATGTTTCCAAACCTCAAAACTAGAAGTACTAGGAGTTTAATTAATAGGTTTAAAAGTATTTAAGCTATGTCTTGTTGAACCTAACTGGGTTTTGTTTTGAAAATGATTTGGTCTTGCAATATAGAAGAAATGATACGAACTTATCGTAACTTTATGATTTTGATGATTTTGTCGTAGTCGGCCGGTGAAACGCACATGTATATACAACTACACTCATATGTGACCTAAGTGTATACATAGTCGAGGCCCTAGAGTTTGTTTACTTGGTTTTAGTCCAATTGTTTCAATTATTTTCAAGTTGTAAAATGAGAAACGAACTTTGTCGAAAATGGTTTTGTAAAGCCGATTACCTTATAAATCTTTCGTGAATAGATTTATATGATTATATGAAGATATGTGAATGATTGTTAGGTGTGAATATGATGTTTATCATAAGGTGTTGTATTTTCTCATTTACTTGGATTATGAGAAATAGTATGATGTTGTTGAATTATATGATAAAGTCAATGTTG
>Ga0315914_1006918_pt1 | contig 15888 bp, 6 predicted proteins | sample MpolenodulesMG_FD_203920 | JGI IMG/M metagenome (GOLD analysis project Ga0315914, IMG submission 203920) | Medicago polymorpha root nodule microbial communities from Los Angeles, California, United States - elongated nodules | ecosystem: Host-associated > Plants > Roots > Nodule | place: USA... | reverse complement strand
CATACATGCATTTGATGTGTGTGCGCTAATAGGATATTTGTTACTCACCGGAAAAGGAAGAAGCGGCGATTTTACTAAGAGCGGCTGGTATTGGTCCCTGCAACTGATTATTAGCTACATTGATTGTTTTCAATTTGGATTCTGTTGTAAATCGAGGAATAGGTCCAGTGAATTTGTTTCCATCCAATCTCAAAACCATAAGCTTTGGCATCAAACACACAGAAGATGGAATAGTACCTGTAAACTGATTATTTGACAAATGAATTTTCTTTAACCACTGCATACCGTCAAAAGCATCCCAAGGAAGCTCTCCAGAAAATTTGTTATTTGACAGATAAAGCGATTTAAGACCAAAAAGTTTATTAATCTCAGGCCAACCACCCTCAAAATCATTATTCATGAAACTAAGCGTTCTAAGATATGGTAACTCCCTAAGAGAATTCACATCAATGAAACCTTTTAGCCCCATATTCTCAAGCTTCAATCCCCAAACTTTTCCTTGATAACAAAGAACGCCACGCCAATTGGCATGATCACCATTACAAGGTGTGGTTGATGTGTTCCATGTTGACAATACCTCAGGGTTTTTTTCAAGATTGTCCTTTACCTTGAGGAGCAATTCAGAGTCAGAAGCACCATAAGATGACGAAACGACACAAAACAAGAGAATGAATGTGATGAATATGGTTTTATTGTTCATAATATGAGTGACGAGTGCCATAGTGAAGAAGGGTAGATGGCCCACACGCGCTACGGGCGGCGTGCGCGCCCTCAGGGAAGGTTTGATTCTCAATGGAGATTAAAAGAAAAGAGGAGCTGCTAGGGTTGAAGAAGCAAAGGGGTTGGTGATGGAGGGTGGAAAAGTTTTGATGGCCTTGAAACAGGAGAGAGAGAAGAAAGAAAAGAAGAGCTAATAATAGGAGATGGATAATGTATTTGATAGAGTGAGGTAACAGAGGTTGACCAAGTCTTTTGTTTCATGGTTGCATAACAATAACAATGTGTAGAACTATTCGGACAGCCTTGAAATTTAAATAAGACACCACTTTTTGTATGCCTATTTTTAAGGTTTCTGTTCTGCTGACTCAACCTTTTACAATAAAAAAGGAAAGGCCAACGACACTCACACTGCATCATCAATCCATGCTCATTCATGCTTTCTTCATAATCACATCTCTCTGCACTAACTTGTCCCAATTCCCACAATCTAGTACCAAAGCTATTAATCTATTATTGTTATTAGCATTTTCCTTAACTGGTGCCCCAGGAACTAGTTAGCATTTCCTCATTTTTATGAGAGAGAAGACGTAACATATAACTTATAAGGCAGGAAAACAACTAATGATAAATATTGTTTGTCTTAAATGTTACTATTCTTAAAACATGATGTCTTCCAAATATTAGTTTCTATTTAATTTTAATATATTAAAGGGAATAATCATTTTAAAACTAAAGAAAAACTAATTCAAATAAACATCTATTTTAAAAATTAAAAATATTCAAGCCTATATTTTTCTTATAAACTAGGATTCGAATTTTAAAGATGAAAATGAACACTCAATTATTATCAAATGGGTAGTTACAGTAACAAAAACTTTCAAACAGCACTATACCTTTGAATACTTATATAGACACATTTTATTGTAGTAGATAACATTCACACTGCAACGTCTATTTTTCGTCTCAAAAAAAAGAAGAAAAAAAAAGACTAACGTTTATTTTAAATGATACGACCTATATGTATAGATTTGCAACTAAAACTTTTCCTCAAACCCCAACAACAAGGATGTGAACCTGTGCTTGATTGGATAAATAAATGAAAGGAGAATGAGAAGAAGTTAAGTCAATACACAGATTCAAAGAGAGAAATCAGATCTGAAATTCCTCCAACAAATGAATCGTGAATTTAACGCAGACACAATCTAAATTGTTCAATATTGATCAAAAGCTCTACAATGATGTTACTCCCAATTTTGGGTGAACCGAGTCCAAAATACAAGAATGTGTTATCCAATAGTTTAGATCAGTGCCTCCACGATTAGAGGGAATCCAAATTGCTCCCTTCCACTTTCTCCTCTGCACTAAGGTGAGTTTAAGAGCAATGTGGTTTTAGTTTTCCCCTCCTTTATAAGCACAGTTTTAGTTTTTCACATATGTGATGTGTTGGCTTTCATTTTAATCCTTCGTGCATGCATCCGCTTTCACTTTGCTCCCTCAATGTTTTTTGCTTTTAATATTGACCCTTTAGAGTCATTTACAAAAATGATCTCTTCATAGAAATTCACTTTTCTACAACTTACCAAAGCTCTAATCTTTCATGATGAAACAATTTTCCCGTTCAAATTCTGCATACCCAACATCAACTAGACATAGGCCATCAGGGGGTGCTGGAGGAGCAGTGGCACGCCTACACGTAGCATCCATAAGCTTTAACAGGGCATCATCTTCAGCACCGGCTGCAGCTTCCCTAATTGTGGTTGCCACAAGCACTCTAACCATCTGCAAAAATTTGATTAGCCTCAGTCGAGTCACTATGTGAGAATACAGAAATAATAAATCCACATGCCATAACATGCCAATTATTAGAGACGGTCTATGTACCAGACTGCAAGCCCAATGGCATTTCCACAATCAGGAAATCAGAAGAAGAAAAAAAATCTATGGGCATAACCCTCCATTACAGATGGATGAAATATAAATGATGATATATAATGTATGTGTCCTTTAAATTGATTCATTTGTTTTTGAAGCATCAACATGTTAATATTTAGAATGATAACGGTCTTTTCAATACTCACTCTCTCTTATTGAAGCATTCTAATACTCTCTCTCTCTTTTAGAATGATAAAGGTCTTCTCAACACTCACTCTAACATTCTCTTTTCAATACTCAATCTCTTATTAAGTGAAATTTATGTAGATCTCACCATTTTAAGTGGGGCCTGTTCTCAAAATGGTGGGACATGCCTTGTTCAGAAAAAGAAAATGGTGGGACATACATGAATTTCATCCAGAGTGTTAGAGTGTACCAAAAAAAAAAAGAGTGTTAGAGTGAGTGTTGCTAACACTCTAATAATAATATTGAGTTACATCTACAAAGTTTATTGATGTGATTGTTCCAAATTGGAGAAGCAAAAACCTTCAGTGAATATGGTTTCCTCTAAGGAAATAAAAAACATACAATGTTTACCTTGCGTAAAAAGCGATTAGCAACTAACTCAATGCACATAACCCTCGTTTCTTCTCCATTTTCCTAGAAATGTCACAGGTGAAATGAAACATCAATAAGCTTCTCTTCAACATCAAAGAACTCTATAAAACCAAGGCGTCTGAGTTAAAGCATAACTAGAAAGTATTAAATTCCTATTGACACTCGGAAGGACAAAACTTGAAAGATGTGATAGATAAAAAAATATACTGGCATAAGAATTCATATAGCTTTTGAATAGTACAAACCCAACGCAAGGTTTCCTGGTATGGTTAAATATTTCACAAGAAAAACACTGAAAAGACATTTTTGTCAAGGTTATATAGACAAAAATCAAGAGAAAGAAGCCAAGGACTTATAAACCAAGTAACGACAGATATTATGGACACATGAAATCTGTTAATATCAAAGTCCATGGACAAATAGCATAATTTGCATGTTTTCTTGTGTCCTCCAATCAGAGAGACGTGGTTAACATCATCCTTGGATGCATCAACCATGGTTGGTAGGTAGGCTAATTGGAATCAACAATATCAAGCTCAATCCATTTCAATGCAGATTGGACTAAATGACCAAGATGTGTAATGCAAATAATACGATAGAATCTTCATCTCGTTTGGAAGATTCCATTATTTGTTGCTGAAGGAGACATGAAAACACTAGTGGGACCATATATCTTAAATGCTAGCTGAAGAACCCCATGCTAGGATGAAAACAAGCAAAATCACAGACCTAATGTATGATTCAGAAATTTCTCCAGTCCTTTTCTAGCATTTCTAACAGATAATATCTCATAAGATTCCTGTCATACAAAAAATAATATAAACAGTGTGTATGTAAAAAAAGGCTGTGACTAATGTCAAGTGGCATTAACAGATTTAGTTTTCACTTAATGTTCATATGTCTGCTACTATTCTCACTCTCCTTTTTCCTTTTTGCTGTTTAGAAACTATCATCTGCTATATCTTGACACTATCACTTCCCAAAGTATCCCCCCAAAAAAAAACAGTACACACTTTACTGTGCAATGTGAAATATATTGAGGTTGATGACCCAGCTCAAGCCACCGGTCCAATAAACCCATCATAAACAAACTTCCATATTTTTGTCATTCATAAATTTAAAAGGTGAAGTAAAATGATGAATGTCTGTGCATTCTTCAGAAAAAGGTAGAGATCCTCTACATTTCTCAAAAAAAAAATGGAGGGCTCCAGTATTAATGGTTTGAGTGTATAAAAGTCAAGTAATACAAAACACCTGTCACCATTTCTAAAAAATAGCTCTTTATACGCCAGAAACCTTAGTGACGGAGCTTTCCCTTTCTTTTGAGAAATAGAGAGGATCTTTACTCCTTCAGAAATTGCCCTTATTTCCCCTATTCAGTGATTACTTGGACAAATTTACCCTCTCAATTCTGATGATGAGCAAGCAAAGTCACGAATAATTCATTATTTACCTAATGAATATGACTAGAATTTGAGGCTTGGTCTGCCAGTAATGTTCTGCTTAAATCATATGAAAGGAAAAATGTGAAGATAAGCTAGAAATAAAGTGGATTTGTTTAGTGATTTAATGGAACTTAGGCAGAGTAGACAAAACAAAATCCATAGGCCAGTAGTGGCCATGTCTCCGGATCAACCAATGTATCTTCACAAACAAATGTGCCCCGCTTAGGGGAATCTGTTTTTCTGAGCTAACGCACCCTCTACCATTTGGAGCAAGTCGCATCTACAAGCACAGCAAAACGTACAAAGAGCACACAACTCAAAGTGCTTCAAATTTAGAATAATTGTGGGGAACAAAAAAGAGATAAAGGAAGTTATAAAAAGAAGTTACAGAGTGCACAAATATTAAAAATTTAAAAGTTACTCACGGTTATAGGCAACTTGGCTTCCATAGCTCGAGCATGGTGAAGAAAACACTCTGTTGGTGGACCACTGAAACAGAATGACAGTCATAAGTAAACGACTAAACTCAGCGAAGGACAGTTCCCTTCTTAAAAGTAGTATCAGCACCAAGGAAATATGAAGGTGGCCCGGCTATTCCTTGAGTGCTGTCAAACAAAAAATTATCATTTGAATGATAGATCTCATTTATCTAAAAACTGTATACACCATACAATTTAAGATTTGATTCCAAATAATAGTCGCATAAACAATAAAATTTGCTATCTTCCCCAAAAGTATAATGTGAAAGTATCTGATTCTGAAATGTGCACCGCAAAGATAGAAACCCGAGTATTAAGTTCTTACTTGTTTCTTGAAGCTTTTGTATCACGGGCAAACATCTTGTAGGACAGCAATTTTCCTTCCAATTTTTGCAAAAGCCGGTTCACCTTCCTTACACTGAACACATATGATTTATTTTCATTTTCTAACTCATCCTTGCAGTCAGAATCACAAATTTCATTATATATAAAACTGTCACAAGACTCTCCATTGCCACTGCTTTGGTCCTTATCCTGTCCATCGGTGAGTGGGAAAATATAAAGGTAACGCCTCCATTTGGCAGAGAAGTTTGGATGAAAGGCACGCGATACCTACAACAATGCACATTATTACTGTTATCACATTTATAAATGTGAGACCAGCAAACCATTTTTTCTGTTTCTTTTTCTTTATATTCATGGCAACTGCTAATTGTATTAAACATTAGCTTAACGTCGCATATTATTTAAAAGGATATTACCTCATATACAGATATAACCCTCAATTTTCCTGGTGCTGCATCATTTATTGCATCTTCAATTTCTTTTGGTTTAATATCCTTCTTCCAAGTGTCTGTGCATAATGAACTCTAGATTAGGGAGGGAAGGTTCAATCAAATCCAACAGAGTGCAAAAAAAGAACCCACTCGTCTATACCTCTGTCAGTTGGTTAGTCATATTTCAATATTCAGTTTTTCATCTCAGAGAATTCTCTTTTCAGATTTCAGTTTTCTTCACTTTCCTTTATTTTTTTCTATCTTTCTCAACCTCAATCCTTATTTATCCATAACAATTTTACCATCAAATTAAGTTAAATGTACTAAACATAATTGTTATTTATTAAAACAGCAACAAGTAACAGAAGAAAAAAAGAAACGAAAATTGCAAGACAATGAGACACATCTTTGTTCACGGCTTCACGCGGTTGCCAATTGTGTCTATGTCAACGGACATAGAGCAGCTAAGAATAGGGAAATGGCTTACAAAAAGAACAAACTTGATGAAGGGCTGTTACTCCTTTGTCTGTTCGACCAGCAACGGCAGCACAACCTTCGATCGGCAAACCTTTGTCCTTGAGCAGTTGAGTTTTGTATTCATCAACAAATTTACCAAGTGACGCTTCTACTAAGCTGTATGAAGAAGCAAAATGAGAATCCAATATGATTTAAAAAGTGTAGAGCGCATAGTATTTTGCAAGAAGAAGAAGAAGAAGTTGCCTTTGAACAGTGTTCAAGTTTGGCTGCTTTTGCCAGCCATCAAAAGAAGCACCGTGATAGGAAAGAAGAATTTTGAAATTGAATCTTGCCCACTTCCCACTGCGATCTTTGGATAAACCATCACTTTCCAACTCAGAAACATGATGATGATGATGATGAGGAGGAGGAGGAGGAGGAAGGGTCTGTTAGAAAGTGAATAATAAATAATTAAGAAGGAAGTTGATAATTGAAATTAGTTAGGGTTGAGATGAGACCTGAGATTGAAAAAGAAGGGGCAAAGAGAAGTTGGCACGGACAGTGTTGGAGTAGAAATCGTTGACTCGTTGCCAAGGCCTTGCATACATGAATTCGAAGCTTTCCCTGTCATGTCAAATAAAACAAAATCAATAATAATAATAATAATATATGATGAATTCGTAGTATTAATTGAATTGAGTTTAACACACCAACCTAGCGTTCCATCTAGCGTATTTGGAGGGATGGGTGTGGTTGTAATGAACGTGATGACTGTCTCTTTCTCTTTGGTGTTCCATCGAATAATTACAACGCCGTGAAAGTGAACCTATGACTATCAATGTGTGTTTCGTAATACAAGAATGCATACCCACTTTCCAATATCACTCAGTATCTCCGCACATGGACAACACTGAAAAGAAAATTGTGAGAGTCTCACAGAATCTCACAAATTTTGGTGAGATTGTTGAATAAGCATTTTATTCACATTTTTAACTAAAAAGTCTTATAAAATTCATTCCATGTTTAAGAAAAAAATCACTTATTTAAAAAAAAAAATATTTTTAAGAGTTTTACATCCGTTTGTTACAGCTTTTTAAAAAAATCAGAATCTAAAAACGAGAAGCTGAGCAGCTTCTCAAAAAATAGATTTTTTTAGAGGAGAGAGAAAACATTTTTTAAAAGATTGAACTAATTTTGTAACAAACAATCTCTTTTATATAGTTGTATTCAAACAAACTAGATTATTTGTTTTAAAAAAATGATTTTTATTACAGTTAACAAACGGATGACAAAATCTCTAAAATATAATCTCTAAATTATTTTATGTCAAAATCACTTTTATTTTAATTCGTAACAAACGGATCCAAAATTTATTAATTTTTTAATAACGAATGACATTTTATAAGTTGTGAGAAATCCTAATTGAATACCGACAGATTTCGTTATATTGAAAAAAGTCATGATTGTCTTAATTGAATACTACAAGATTTATTTATATTTTATAAAGTCTTGATTGAATATCACGAGACTTTTTTATAATTAATAAGTCTTTTAAAATCCCTTGAAATCTCAATCCAATACACCCCCTTAGATTTCAAAGGATTGGTGTCATAAAATTTTATAGGATTAGAAATGATTTTATGGATTTATAATATTTCAATAGACGTTTAAATAATCATTATAGAGAAATATTACAACACACTCTCTAGTACAGATATACAACATTATCAATACACACTTTTTACTTGTTAAAAATCAAATTAATCCCACAAAATTCAATTCTACATGTTTTGAAGAGAAATGCATAATCTTAATTCTATTATTTAGACAAAATTGTCTCATATTTTTACTGTATTTCATGTTAATTAATTTAGGGTAGATCACATTGTTAATATTGAATCGTGGTATGAACAAGGAGATAAAATGAATATAAAGTTTGTTGAACATAAAACGTTGAACAGGTGCAATCAAAAAAACGTTGAAGAGGTAATGACATAAAAATGAGAGGCAATGACTCATGAAACTGTAACACAAACAATACACAATAAAAAATAATATTTTCATCAAAAACCGGAAGTAGAAGAAAAGTTCAGCGGAACGATCGTATGTTTTTTGTTTTTTTGAGTCAATATGTTAAGTAAATTGATGATGGTGATAAATAAATACAAGAAAAAGCGTTGAAGAGTGAAACATATACGACAATGAAATAAAAGAAGTTGGTTGTACGAGATTGTTGAGTGGTTGTAGTGTGTGTTTTTAACTAAAAAGTTTCACAAAATTCATTCCATAAAACAATCTATTAAAATCGATAGACTATTGAATATCAAGAGACATTTTATAAATCTTAAGAAATTTCAATTGAATGCAACCAGATTTTATTGTCCTCTTTAAAATGTCTTGATTGATTACCACATAACTTTTTTTTATTTTCAACAAGTACGGTGCAAATATTTAACGGTGTTTAAAATATAAAATAAAAATTTATTTAATAGAAACGCTACATTAATTTTGATATTTTGAAAACACTCGTGAGTTTTTAAAATTTTATCATATCGACTTTTACATATATGTATATAAAAATTTGTTTTCACATATATAAGAAAAAAAAATCCACAACTCGCATGATTCAACTATTTAATAGATTCTTGTATATATATATAAAAAAGAATTTTTTTTAAATAAACATCACACTTAATACTGATGATTTTCATTTAATATTTTTAAACATTCAACAATATTAACAATCTATCTTAAAGAAAAACAATATTAACAATCTAATTATTTTTGATATAATTACCGTAATGTTACGTGACCCGTGCGAAAGCACGGTTCTTTTACTAGTTCAATTGAAATGAGATTTTTTCTCAACCCATAACAGCAATACTTAGATGAAAAGATTACAACGAGGACAGGAGAATGATATGTGCAGAAATTTTAAAGATATTTTTCAATAATTTTTTATTTTAGGAAATTTGTCAATAAAATATTGTTACTAACCCAATTGCATTATATATGCTTACTATTTCAATTTTCTTATCATTTGCTATCAATCATTTAAATTTAAATAAACTAATATTGTCATTATATACTAATTCATAACATTAAAGATCATGATAATTGGTAGCAAAATTGATTAATTGATGGCATAATTGATAACATAATCATCACTCCAATACTTCTACAATAATCAATTTTGGATAACAAAATTGTTGACTTTGTGCAGCCATACAACTTCATAAAACCACCAAGTCACAATTTACAATCCTATCATTTATCAATTTTAACGTGTATACAAACATACAAATAATATTATGACTACTAGCATACATTCTATTATGTTTCTTTTTTTATTACGCTAACCTTATAAATTATGGATAATATTTATCTAAAATTAGTTAAATTTTGATTAAAATTATACATTTTTTGACAAAAATTAAAACTACAAAGATAAACACAAGTTTAATTTTCAATAAACCTATGGAAAACATGTTTTATGATTGTTGTTTTTTAGGGGGAAATTTCGTTTATGTTGGTTGGTCTTTTTGTGAGCACATTTATATCGTTACATTAGTTGCTCTAATAGGCACCAATACATAGATGTACCAAATATATTGACATAGAAAAATAAATCTTGATAATAAAGTTGCAAAAACACATCTAATAATTAAAGAACTGGTATAGAATTACCATGATTATGTTATCACTAAAATATTAATTTATTTAAATTTTAAATAATTGATAACACATGATAAGAAAATTGAATTAGTCAGCGTATATATTGTAATTCTGTCAGAAACAATATTTTATTAAATAAGGAAAAAATATCAACATTAATGTAATATTTCTTATTCAAAAAAAAAGCTTCTATGGTTCTATTGGTTTTTTTCCATATGCAAATAAGTGAGATTAAGTGATTAAAAGAGACGAGAATAAACTATTTTTCTATGGTTATAGAATATAAAATAGTAGAATAAAATTGTTTTTCTATATTTATGTCATAATACAGTTGTTTTTTTCCTATATTAAATGAGATTAGATATTAAGGAGTAGAAAGAGGAAACCAATTATTTTTATATTATACAAATTAGTAGTGATACATTGATTAGAGAGAGCAGATCGCGAGAGAGAAGGGAAGGAAGTGTCTGAATTTATTTTTCTCTCCCCCTTTGCCCCTTTTGCTACTACTTCAGCCCATGGTAATAATCATTATGTCACTGGTTGTGAAAATGATCGATATATCATTTATTTTCATTAAAATAACCAAGTTATATCTTCTTAATATGATTTTAATTACTTTTCGGAGCATTAAATGAATATGGTAAAGCTGAAGGTTTTCTATTAGAGAATGATGGCGATGGATATGGATTTACTAAAGACAATTATTTATTAACACATTATGTTATTGAACTTCAATTGACAATTGTTACCTGTTACCATGGGTGTGCAGAAAACTGAAGATCTTAGAAAAGACCTAAACACCGTCTCCACGTTCAATTATTGTTATTAGATTAGAGTCTAATGCCTGATAAGAAGATGAATATTGTCTACAGAAGAATGTGTATAGTTTATTTATGTGTCTATGCTAGTATCTACTGCTATGAAGCAATCCAATGAATGTTTGGATCGGTGAATGTGGATATTTGCAACATCATGGAATTAAAAATGGCATTGCAAGGAATAATTCCGGCTTGAAATGTAGAACTAGTGTAATAACTAAATTGTTCATACCATGATTGATTAACCGCCGTAAATAGTGATATAAGACTACAACTGGGTCTGACCTTGCGAACCACCCAACTACATGGTTGATTAACAACAAATATTTATAGAAACTAACAGGTGTGATCTTTATGAAGTTTTTTTTTTTTTTACTTTTATCCCTATTATTAATTAAAAATGGGTCGTTACATTACACAGTGAAATCCATCAATTCTAATGGCTTAAATCAAAAGGGAAAAAAACAATGAAATAAGTCAATCCCAACCGTATTTTTCATATATTGCTAGTGGATATGCAAATTAGTGAGACTAAGAGTTAAAAAAGACGAGAATAAACTATTTTTTTATAGTTATGATATAAAATAGTAGAATGATTTTTTTTCCCTATATTTATATCACAATACAGTTGTTATTTTTCTTATATTAAAAGAAATTAGATAACAAGGAGAATAAAGAGGAAACAAATTGTTTTATATTTTCCAAGATGATTATTAAGCACGTAAAATTAAGTTGATCGTGAGTTTAAGAAAAGGACATTTGTGATAATTTGCTGGAATACAATTTTTATACATTGTTAGTGGATTTTCCTTTAGATTGAATCTCAAAACTTGATTATGTTGATAAAATTCCTACCCAATAATGCTTGCAAGAACTATTCATTTTATGATCTAAATATGTTTGCTAATTCATTCGCCTTTATAACATCATAGAAAATAAATACATTTCACCTTCAGAAAATATACATCTAGTACAAAATTACACACAATAGTATCAAGTATAAATTCATTATAAGATAGAGAAACCGAACTATACATCGGATTGATGCTTAAAGATTGGAAAGGGGCTTCAACCGGTAGTAATCAAACATATCTTTCCAGTATATATTACAAAACAAATATAACAATGTTAATAACCTTGCAACATTAAAAAATAAATTTCACTTAAAAATGTTCATATAATATATATATATATAAAGAAAGTATTTTTTTACAAATACTAACTCATCAAATATTTGGCCAGCGCACAAGCTAACACTAACCCATCATATATTTGGCCCAAAAAGCCTAATCCACTAAAACATATATACTTTTTCTAAAATAGAGTTATTGAAATTTGATAATGTCTCGTGATGCAATATAGAAGAGCATATGTCATAAAATGTTACCCCATTAAACAAAGGATAATGCTTTTTAGTGTGAACGGTAAAACGAAATTCAACGAAAAGTTTAATTAATTAGTTTTGTTTTCAACCACCCATGTATTCCTTTACATAGGACTATTATAGTTTTATTTTTTATTAAAAAATTATCTTTGATTGTAATCATCCTGTGTATTTCGTAAATGGACTAGCGATGTCATTAGCTTTCCACTAACAAAAAATGCAACTAGTGCACTGTTTACGGTTGTTTGTTAATTTTCGCACTGAAGATTTCACACTATATAACATTGTTCTTAAACAAATATTCATATTTTGAATGATTAGTCTTATGCACTCGGCATACTCATAGGATGTCACGTGTAAATAAAGAAAAAGTTTTCCACTTTAACTATTGTTCTAGTTATTGGAGAGATGTAGTTTTTAAGTATAAGTTTATTATTAATGATATAGACACACACGCGTGCGTGCGTGTGTCAAATAAAATATAATAGTCATTGTTTTAAAAAACACACCATAGATCGCATTAGTTGGATACGAGAATCATAATTAATTTGATTCGTCATTAATTTAATGTCATACTTTTTATGTTAATGGTCATGGTTTTAATAACACATTTGTTCTACAGTTTCTGAGGTTAAAGAAATGAGATGCAACATTTTCCACAACCAAATGTAGCATATGCTATATTATTAACAAACACGGTTGATTGCTCTCTTATACATCAATCAATAGTCGTTGCAGCACTGGGTTTTTCATCTGATGAGAGTGTACTTCTTGAAATTGATAAAACTATACGAAAAAATTAGTATTACTATTATTTTTTCAATGTCATTATCTCTAAGTTGAAATAGATAATGTTATGTATTAAAAATATACAATGCTATAATCTATAAATTTCAGTTAGTTCTTCATATCTAATATAATTTAACACATCCTACCGTGTGCACATAAACCACATTATCTATTCGTTGTGTTGAATGGTCTTAAGGGGACGACAAGAATTTAGCATGTAGGATGCATTATCTCTTTGTTTCAGCGAATGATAATTATCTCGGTTTATACTATGAGCACCAAAGTAATCAGAACCGGACCGGTTATTAAACCGGTGTGTTTATGGGTTCGAGGTTTAATGGTCGGACCATTTTTAATTAAATATATATTTTTTTATATAAATAAAAATTAAAATAGTGTTCATATTTTACTCTACTAAAAATTAAACTCACTCGCTAATTTCTCATGCTTGTTAAAAATTAAAATGATACAATACAATAGTTTTTATTTTTGTATGAATTAATAAGTGTAATTGTTTTATTACAAGTAATATTTTTTTTGACAAACAAATAATAATTAAAATTGTTAAATTCGACTGAACAATATAATCAAAAGAATGAAGAATAAATCACTATAACAAAAAATAAATAAAAAATCAGGCTTAACAAGGCAAAATGAGTTGTGGGCTTGTGGCAAAATGATATGTTTTAGAAACAGGCCCAAGCCCAAATAAACTCTAGAAACTAACATTGTTGCAAGCATGACCTTGAATTAGACATTGTCAGTTGTCACATATCTTCGGTTAACCTACTTTTCTTCTTTCTCTACTTCATTTCTTCTCATCTTCCATATGTTGCTTATGCCACATTGTTTTTTATGTCTGTGCTTCTTCTTCCTTCTTGCTTCTCATCTTCTCTTTATCATTGGTTTTTTTTTGATCTAAAAAGGCAAAAAAATGGTCCGACTGTCTGAACTGTTGGATCGCCGATTTTCCGGTTTTTAACCGATTATCCGGTTTACTCTCCGGTTTTTTACCACAACAGTTTTCATGATCATCCAGACTGGTCACTGGTCCGGTTCCCAATCGTTCTAGTTCGGTTTTAGTTACCTTGGCGAGCACAAAACTCATAGACTGCATTATCTATTCGTTACGGCGAACGGTAATTATTTCAATTTATATTATGAGTAATGTTAAATCCACCTGCTCTTGTTTTCGTTGTCGTATTTTTTTATTTTACATTTGTTGTCATTTCATAAGCTATCATACTTAATGAATCATTAAAATTTGAAATATATTACTATTTAGAATATACCAATTGATCACTTTGTAATTGCATCAACTATATAACTATGCCCAATCATCTTGAATACAGAAAAATACTCATAGTTTGCAAAACTTAATGAAGATGTGGATATAGGAAAGTACTTGTATGCATTTACTCTTTTAAATCTTTGAATCCAAATATGTTTACATCCTTACTAAAAAGTAATAATAATAATGTTTACATCCAAATAGTACATACGTGACAATTGCACAAATTATAGTTTTTGCTATTAACTAATTTTGAATTGTTTAAAAGATTTTAAAACCAAAAGTATTCCAGAAGTAGATCCAACAACAGCCAATACATAAACGATGAGAGTAAATACAATAAGCCCTTGATGTCCGATCTAGTCACTACTACAATTTTGACTTTTAATAGCACAACTTTAATAGCGTTTTATGTTAAGTGCTATTAAAAATGCAACGGGTAGACCTTTCATAGCGTTTATGAGCGAGCGCTAATATAGGCTACTCATAGAGAAGGTTACATAGCGCTTTTATGAGAACGCTATTACTTTTATACACCTTACTTAGCTTTTTGGCAAAACGCTGTTGATGGGCTTTTAAAAAATAAGCGGAAAAATTAAATGTTTATTTTCACTCTCTCACAAAACACTACCAACTCATAACACTCTCTCTCTCTCTCATCCAACTCCACCGTCCTTCATCAATCCTCCACCAACCATCAACCCTTTTGTCTCATTCTTCACCAAACACAGGCACACTCTCGATCCTCTCTCTCTCTATCCATCTCACTCGTTCTCACCCTCGAACACACCGCCGACTCACCACCGTCCACCTTCAGATCTCTTCGAACCCATCGAGTGAAGCCAGAAACCAATTGAATCCTTAAGGTTCCATCTTGGTTAGTCTCAATTTCATCTTCTTCTATTTTGAATCTCAGATTTGTTCGTTTTGATTTTGAATTTTGAATTTATGGTTTTGATTTTGATTGTTTTTCATTTTTGGTCTGACCAATACCAGAAAAACCCATATTTAAGACTATATTTTACTACAAATAATGAAAATGGCTTCACCTAGAAAAGCATGTCAACTTTTACAGATTAAAGATTGTAGACGCTAGGATTGATGGGTCAGTTATAAGAGTCCTCGTGTAAGGTTCACAAGACAAGTAAATATTTTAACTAATACTACATCGTTGGAACCTTGTGGAATTTTTAATGTTATGGTACTGTCAACAATTTCATGCCTGATTCATTAGGAAAGGATAATCTTTCAAAATTACTTGCTTGTTCTTTACTTGCGTCATCTCTTTATTGTGATTGTTCAATTTGATTCTTCAATTTACAACACAAAAATCAAAGGAAAAATGAAGGTGTGAATTGTGATTCTTGTGTCATTGTAATGTTATAAGAGAAAATTGTGAAATATTAGTGTTATTTAAGTGAGAAGAATGATTTTGATTTATTTGAATTCTATGTGTAGAATATGAAGTACGAACACGTCCACCGAACACGACACCGACACGCCGACACAACTAATAATTTGAAAAAATCATGTGTCCAGTCGGTGTCGGACACCACACGTGT
>Ga0315914_1006915_pt1 | contig 15893 bp, 5 predicted proteins | sample MpolenodulesMG_FD_203920 | JGI IMG/M metagenome (GOLD analysis project Ga0315914, IMG submission 203920) | Medicago polymorpha root nodule microbial communities from Los Angeles, California, United States - elongated nodules | ecosystem: Host-associated > Plants > Roots > Nodule | place: USA... | reverse complement strand
CCTCATCAAGGCTAAAAGGCTTTGTTAACTCACTGCATTGCGCCAAATTTAAAGAATTAAAATTGAGATTTTCTATTCATGGTATATCTATGGCACCTGCCTGAAAACGAGTAGCAAAATGATTGAAAACCTCCCCTCGGACACCATCAACACCTTCCACTTGCATCCCATTAACAAATAAGGAAATGATAGCATCGGATTGCCGCCTAGAAGAGATAATTCCAACCTTGAATTGGAATTAGCGTCTTCCTCTTCCAACCAAGTCATTATGGATTGTTGTCCATTGCTTGCTATAGTTTTTAATTTAGACAAAGAGAACAGATTGGCTGATAGAGAATAAAGTTCCTCTAAATCTTCCACATCTAAATTAAAATCCTCCCCTTTAGCATTGAGGGAAGAAATGTGGTCCTTAACCTTACCATACTCCCTTCCAAATTTTAGGTATGATTCTTGTGCCAAACCTTCATACACCCTTTAATCCTTTTAAATTCTTCAATTAGCACAAATCCCCCCACCTGAAAAGAGTGCCACTTATCTCGAACAAATTGTTGGTAACCAGCTGAAAGATCCGCCCAACATTTCAAGTATGTGAACTTGGTTCATTTAGCCTACACAAACTAAGTTTACATATCTTACTTAAACTCAGTTTAAGTATGAAAATACATAAAATCAGTTTACACAAGTTATGTGAACTCATTTTACGTATGTTTCGAGACGGGCATAATGTGTATGTGGTTTAGATAAATGAACCGTTAAATTAGAAATTAAAGGATGCATACAAATTACATGGTTTCCAAACACAAAAGTAAAGAAGAAAAAAATGAGAATTCATAAAATTGTCATTTAAAATGCATAAATTTACTTTGATGTGAAGTAGAGTATTAGTGAAAAGACCTTGTGATTCATTCTTTAATCTTTCATTGAGATTAGTTACATATTCGTGGATGTTTGTGAGTGAGAGGAGGTGGGGATTTAGAATGATAATTAAAAAAGATTTATTTAAAGAATTATATGAACAAGGGCAATTTCAGTATTATCATTAAATTTTAATTAAAATCATGTGTTACTAATCTTTTTTATTATCACTAGAATCTGTCTTACTCTTGAAGAAAGAGAAAAAAAACAGTCTTACTTTTATTACCTATCTCATTCTGATGATATCTCTATTTGGAGTTCCTACTAATAAATGTTATCATTTGTCAAAAAATAATTGAAGCTTCAATCAATTATGTGATCATTTAAAAAAAAACTGTTTTTCTGAAAATAAAAAGGCGTATTGGGTAAAGAAAAATATATATAATTTGTCAATACTACTAATAAATATTATAATTTGTCAAAAACTGTTTTTCTTTAATTCAAGGTCTTAGCTTCGATTCTCTCTAATGTCAATTTGAGTGGGTTAATTTAGCTTCTTAAAGAAAATTCCTAATAGAAACTCTTTGAAGTATCATTTTTTTATTGGGAAAAAAATACCAAAAGTGTAAATTTAGTACTTTAAATTAAGGCGTTGTCTAATGTGGATCCGGTTGAATGATTGACTCTCCTATTTTTAGTAAATTTTAATAAAATAATGTTTTTATTTACCATTTTTTATTATTATAAAATTTACTTTTTACAGAAAATAGTAAAGATCCACCTTTCGACCGGTTTTTAGAGGTTCATTTTGGACTAAACCTTGAATTAAAGGTAAATTAAGAAGAAAACTTTTTTCTTAAAAAAACACTTTTATAACTATATAGATACACACATATACATATTAAAGTTAATCATTTTAATATTATTGTTTCTATTTGTACAAATTATCTATTTTATAATTATATATTTATATATAAAGACTTCCTAACATTAAAGGTTCTTAACTTTCTATATAGATTTAAAGGGTCTTGCATAACAATATTATGTCTTCCAAATCCAGGAATGTTGGTGTAGCTTGTTGCTCACTTGCCTTCCGGGCATGTGTAATTTTTTGTTTATAATATCGCTATTTAAAGAGAATAAGGCATGATGGGTGAACTTTTTCATTATTTCAATTATATCTTTAAAATAATTTGCCTACAATAATACTATATTGTTGGTATTTGAAAAATGTAAGAGTTTATATTATATTTATTATATGGTTTGTATCATTGAAATAGATAAATATTACAATTCGAAATCACAAACATCTATATTTATACTTTAATTTAAATACAACACGTACATTTATTCATCTCATGTCACAAATTTCTCAACACATTCCTTCACAACACTTGACACATTCCTCACTCTTTCATATGAATAACATCATAGTTTAACCACTACCTCCAAGAATACCCTTAAGCTTCTTCACTGTAGCAGCATCAAGAAAAGTAGTTGCAGTAATAAACTCAGTTGGAAAATCGCTTTTAAACAAAGCATAATCCAATATCTGTAAACGAGGATTAGCACTACTGAAGCTATTAAAAGTAAGTGCATTAGAACCACCAACATTAATCTGGAAATGCAACAATCCTTGTGGAAAAATCATAACATCACCTTTGTGAAGTGTTTTAAGGTAAACAACATTGTCAGAGGAAACAAAACCAGCACTGATTGTTCCTTTAATAACAACCAACACTTCCGAAGCACCGGGGTGTGTGTGAAGTGGAATAACACCACCAACGGCTAAATCTAAACGCGCAATGGAGATTCCAAGACCGTTTACACCGGGAAATTGTGCGTCTAATGCAGTGGTAACAGCGGCTTTGAAAATGTTTGTGGTGTTTCCAGCGGCGACTAGGCCGTGGTAGGTGAAGTCGTTTACGGTTACTTTTGATGGTGGTTTGCAAGAATATCCAGCCGGGCCATTTGGTGCATTGTAATCTGCTACGCAGAAATCTACTACGGATGCATGAGCAAGTGAAAGTGAAAGAAGATAAAAAATTAAGAAAATAGTTAGAATCATCTTCATGTTTTTGTTGTTGATAAGGTTATATTGTGCGTGTATTTGTGGTTAAATTGGTTCTGTTATATATAGAGAGTGGAATAGTGGAAATATATGTTTTTAACATTCATTTTGAATAATTTGAATTGATCATTCAATAGTCATTGACAAATGCATGTAAGGAGTAATGATGATCGTGGTCATTCTAACAAATGCATTGTCCAATAAACATTGTTTCTTTTTTTTTTTTGACGAACATAAACATTGTTTCTTAATTAGGTGTTTTTGGGCAAACTATTGATTTTGGTGTAATTGATTTGTGTGATTAGTTGTGACATAATAGTAATTACTTTGTTATTGTTGTCAGCTCTATAGCATTGACACTTATGATGGAGAACGTGTCTCACACACGGACAAGATACTGACATATATCATATGTTCAAGAGTAAATTACAGTCCCCTCCCCTCAAAGATATTTGAATTACACTCTCCTCTCCTCTTATGTTAAAATATACACTCCCTTCCCCTCTTATTCAAAACATATTAGAAAATATTTCACTCCTCTCCCGTGAGAGAAGCTTGAATAACATTTCCCTCCCCTCTTAAGTTAAAATCTACGTTTTAATCCCTCAATAATTTTTCTTTTATTTCTAATAATCTAGAAAAAAAATAATATAACACACTTCAAAGAAAAATAGTATTGCGGGTTCATTTTAAAATAATCAAATTTTGAATACATATCTTTCTCTATTTTTTATTCACAATTTCATTAACATATAGTTTTAAACCCTATTATAAAATATGAAACAACCCAAAATAAAATTAAAATATGTTAAAAATTACTAAGGTCGATTAAGTATGGTTATTTAAAAGTGAATTTTATGCTCTAAATTATAAAATTAACAACAAAATATTTAAATATAATTGTCATTGACATTTAGATCATAAAGAAACGAATTTATAATTTTTAAATGGTGATTCAAAATGAATATATATTATAAAATTATTTATTTATGTTAAAATAGATTAAAGTGTAGTCCATATTTAATTATTAAGGGAGGGGGTTGTAATTGAAGCATCTTATAGGGGAGGGGAGTATAAAGTTTACTTTTCAAGGGAGGAGAGTGTATATTTTAACATAAGAGGGGAGGGGTGTGTAATTCAAGTATCTTTGAGGGGAGGGGAGTGTAATTTACTCAAAGAGAAATTATTCTCCTTTTATTTTTTACATTTTGCTTGTATTTAAATTTGCTGTAATTGTGATGGCAAACTAGTTGTGGAGTGTATGGATTCCTAGAGATTGATATCTATGTTTTTTGTTGGAACTTGGATGTGTGTCATGGAAAAAGAGTAGGTTTTAGAGATAGATAACGGAAGTGGACGGAGTCTATAACGGCAAGGGATGTTGTTGTCAATTGTTAAAATAGCGGGGGTGTGCCTTACATTTACACAAACCTTAGGGAGTGTAATTTTTCCTCTGTTGCATGTTAAGATTTAATTTAATTATCATTAACTCGAACCTATTAGTTAGCCTGCTTATTAGTATTCTATTCAATTGTATTTATACATGTTGATTAGTCTTCTCTTTTAGTGTATAAATAAACCTATCATGTACCTTTACAGATAGATCAATGAGAATATTATATCACTCTTGTCCTTCTACTTTCTACTGTGTTCTAAATATTAACGCCCTCCTTTTTTTTTAGGTGCGTTTAGATTTTATTTTTCTTTAAGGAAGAGATGCATTTCGATTGTGTATCTTTACTTTTGAAAATATTTTCGACCATATGGTCAATTTATATATTTTATATTTTCTCATTAACCACAAGCTCAATATATCTTTCTTATCGTTTTCTTTTTCTTAACAAAAACAAGTGTCACTTTGTTTTAGATTTTGTAATGTTACTTTGATATAAATAATTTGTAATTTTCATTATAGATTTAAAAAAAGGAAAGAAAGAAAAACATAGACCATGAATTCTGTAACTCACTTCTAACAATCGCAGTAGAAAAACAAATGGTACATAAAAAAAAGTCTACTGTTCTAGATATGTTAGATTCTAACAAATTACACAATGTGCAGTGTCAAGAAATATTCTCTACTAACCACTAGAACTAATGAAGTCACTTGACATTGATTGGTTTAAGTATGTTGTTTGATCTCGCGAAATTACTTCACCTGGATACATGGTAGGCTCAGGAGGCATTTCAAGGTTTTCAATATCTCCTTCAAGCATCTCCACTACTTTACTCATTGATGGACGATCGGTTGGCTTCAATTGTATACACCAAAGAGCGACAATGATCATCTTCTTTACGATTTTCATATCCTCCTTTGTGACATCTTCTATTTCTATTTCTCCTTGTTTTTCAAGTTGATCATAAATCCAAAAGGGAAAATAAATCTGGCTTGAATCCTCTGCATTGGAATTAAGGTTTCTCCTCTTGCTTGCCATCTCCATCAAAAGCATACCAAAACTATAAACATCAGCCTTATACGACACTCCGCCAATATTTTTGTAGAACAACTCTGGAGCCATATATCCAATTGTACCTCTTGCTGCGGTCATTGTGACGATGCTATTCTCTACCGGATGTAGCTTTGCCAATCCAAAGTCAGATATTTTAGGGATAAAGTTCTCATCAAGCAGGATATTGTGTGGCTTGATATCAAAATGTAAAATTTTTATTTCACATCCATGGTGAAGATAAGCAATCCCACGAGCTATTCCAATTGAAATATCATAAATTTGGTTGTAGCTTAAGTTTATACTCCCTTCTTTAGAGAAAATAAATTTATCAAGAGAACCATTAGGCATGAACTCATAAATAAGAGCATGTTTTGATCCTTCAATACAAAATCCAAGTAATTGTACAACATTCAAATGATGTGTCCTTCCAATGGTTGCTACTTCATTAATAAAATCTTGTCCATTACCTTTTGACTTACCCAACATCTTGATTGCCACACAAGGGCCGCTCCGTAGGTTCCCCATGAATACAGAGCCAAAACCTCCTTCTCCCAACTTGTCTTTGAAACCTTTTGCCATTTTCTTAATTTCTTTGTACGAGTATCTAATTGGCATCAAGTTGTTTTCTTGTTGTAAATATAGTTCAATACATTCATAGGTTGACAAATGTCTTTTTCGCCATTTGTATATCAGTAGTGCAATAAAAAATGTTATCCCAAACAGAAGTCTAACTGTCAAAAATGATGGTAGAATATAATGTCCAATTGCCAAGCCTACGTCATAGAATGAATAAACGTCTTGCCTTGAGTTAATTTTTCCTTTTATTACTTCAACGAAACCTGTAATGTTATACCAACAAGATAAATATAGAAACTTCAGCAAAATTTGGACATATTTTATCAAGGTTTAAGGCTGTTCTTGAATATGATACAAACAAAAATAGTTGTATTTCTAAAGAAAATGTATCTTTTTTATGAAATAAAAAGGATGAAGAATGGTGCAGCAGCCCAATTTCTGAACCAAATATTTTTATTTGATATAAGGTAAAATCTTTATTTTATCTTTATTGTTTATATTAGACCTTTTAGCCTCTTTGTATATGGGCAAGTTTTGACACATCTCAAGTTTAAAAGCAAGACACTCAATAATCAACCAATCAATAAACAGCAAAAATTTAACCTAAAATAGCCTTCATAATCAGGGTGTGTGTTATTAGAAGATTGGTTGTAATTTGTCACCAATGTGATAGCCTTCGGTAGTGTGGTGTCTTTATTGGGGTTTATGTTGTGTGGTGTATGAATTTTCTTTTAGGTGTGTCGCCTATATGAATTTTCTTACATAGAGATTTGATTATTACTAAATTTTTCCATTAAAAAAAAATTAATTTTAAATTTGCATGGATGATACGTTCACATATCAAATGTCAATAACAATGTCAAATTTATTCAGCATAATAAGAAATATTTTGAAAAGATTAAATCATGCAACTTAATTTGTTTTCACAGGATAAGGGTTAAAGAAGTAAGAACTCACCTATTTTGATTGCGATGATAGTATCTGCAACAAAAAATTTGACTAGAGTCAATAAATTGATGAACCAAAAACAATTTATAGAGAGATGCAATTTATTGTGAAATGGGCTGCAAAATTCTTTATGAATTTCACGATTTTTGTTCAAATAGTATAAAAATAAGTCTCATAATTCAAAGAGCTCTTGTTACAGAGAACTGTCTCAAACCAATTAAGAAAGTTGCATTGAAAAAAAGTCAATTAACAAAGTTTTTACATTGAAATCCAGATTTTAACTCACATTTGGGATATAGTAGAAGAAAAATATTTAGCAAATAAAGGAGAGAAATTAAAGTGATAAATTCTTACTTTTTATATATAAAGTTAGGTGGTACCATATCCCTGCATCACCAAAAAATGATTAATGAGTAACAAATTGGTAATCTGAATGAAAATTAGCTGTAACGATGTTTGCATTACCACAACCAGAGGTCCCATATCCAGCAAAAGCAATGCAAGAGGGTAGAGAACATTGAAGCACTAAGTCGCCAGAAGCGTTAAAGTAGCATGCTCTTAGTGTTCGATCTCCACAAAGATTATTACAAGCAAGACGCAACCATGAAACCTCAAATCCATAGACTAACGCTTTATGAATTACATCATAAGAAAGTTGTTTTCTTTGCAAACTAGCTTCATATGAAGTAAGGGTAACCAGCTTCACATGGCAACCAACTTGCATGTCCTTAGCATATAAATCACCAGCCATAGCATAAATATACCCTTCCGAGTGCCAATTGACATAGGGAGAAGTATTCACATATTCGTGATTGTTAGTCACTGGATGGGTACAGTTCAAGTAAACTATATAATTAAAAAGAAGCTCATATGGATCTGGGTTGCGCTTTCTCAATCGTATTTGATCGGTAATTGCCTGGTATGGGTCATTGCAATTATCATCGTAAAAATTATAGGTCTCACAGAAATTAGATTGAGACAAGAAATTGATAGGAGGTGAAGAGCAATTATGTTTTTGAACTCCAGGGTCAACTAATCGGATTGTGAAATTGTTGTAGTTGATGGACTGGACATGATATTTTGCAGAGTATAAATATAAACTTGTTACATTATTTTCACAAGCTAGTTCATACCTGTTGTCCCCGCAGTGTTTTGGGTCATTTTTTAATCGAAATGGGTAACTTATATTTGATATTTTTCCACAAGATGAAGCAGCACAAACATGCTGTTCCTTACTTGTTGTAGTGCTGCTGCTTCCTTGTTGGAATTGATGAGAAAACGGCAACAAGAACACCAACATCACTCTCACCCACCACATAGCAGCAAAGCTCTTTTTGATTGAAAGCGTGCAAAAGTAAAAAAAAATAAAAATTGGATCTGAAATTGTTATAAGCAAACCGGTTGTTTTATACTATGTAGTATTGGATATGACTAAAAAAATGCTTTAATTTTTATTTGTATATACTATACTATGTTGTGACTTGCGCGAGAGTAGTGTTTTTTGTTTTAATACATACTTTTTGGAAGTAAGGTCAGTGTGCAAAATTGAGCCTAAAAGAAAATAAAAAACGATAACAGCTAAGGTTTGAGAAGGAGAGAAGAGAGAAAAAGCGAGATACCGAGTAGTAATTTACTATTTCCTATAGCCCATGTTTTGCATGCAGTATATACCTAATCAAAACCTTATCATTTATTAAATAAATAGAAGTCATGCGGTTTACGAAGACAACTTAGTGTGAACTTAACCTTATCTCAGTATGAAATTGAGAGTATTATATTGGCTCATTACTGATTATTTCCTTCGTAAAAACACATTGGATCCTTTTTATGTTACTCCCTTCGTCCCTGTATGTAAGCCCCTTTTGCTTTTTTCACATTTCTTAAGAAAAGTTGTCGGTGTAATTAATGTATATGTTTTGTGTGTTAATATTACCAAATTGTCATTTGTTTGTATCTGTATTAAATTTGAATTTTTACATTTCAAGATAAGTTAGTAGTATTAATTAAAGGTATGTTTAGAAAAAAAATAATTAATGCATTAGTAATTTGAAAAGGGGTAGTCAAATGGGGTTTAGATATAGGGACGGAAGGAGTATATATAATTTCTACCATACTGTTTAAGATAATGAAAGTTTTTGGCATCCTTGTTCTTTAATTTAGATCAATAGTTAAGTGGTCATTTAATAAAAAGTTCTTTTATTTTTTAAAATTGTAGTAGTTAAATATTTGGATAAATGGGTGTCAATTTCTTGAAAGCATTAGTAGAAAAAACAATAGGATATTGTAAAACTACATACTTTTTGGCTTGATTTGTAGTTGGATGGAGTCGGTTTGTTCGAAAGATGTAGCAGACACTAGTACAAAAAAAATACTTATTAAATCAGATAAACAAAACTTTTTCAGTCGGTTGTCAGCTCTATATTTGACCTATGGTTTGTCGATTTAATAACTATTTCTCTTTTAAGTCTATAGATGATCTGAATTAAAATCTTTTTATAAATCGGGTAACCCGATCTAAAATCAATTTATTAAATCGGTTGACCATATAAAAAAAGTTCAATTTTAAGTTCATATTGATCCGATTTAAAAACACACATTTTAGATTGCATCAACTAGTGTTAAATCTAGTTTTTTTTTTGTTTCTCCCATATTTCATGATTACAATAAAACAGAACTTAATGTAAAAATCAAAGAACCTTAATTTTGTACAAACTTGTAAATAAAATCAACCACAAAATTTAAATATTGTCATTGCTTCACACCTATTACAACAATTGATTCACACCTAGTACAATTACTTCAAATAAATCCAAGAAAGATACAAAATTATGACAAACTTAATAATTTCATAGCATGCAACTAAATCACATTTAAAATCAACTCTACATTTCTATACCACAGCCAACTCCGACACATTTTCAATTTCAGTTATCATTTTGAAATTTTGATAATGACAGAGACCAAAATACTCGACCCTACAATTTCAAAACTAAATTAGGAAAATCCAACTATATTCTCATGCCACGCTAAATTAGACAACTTCGAGAAAGACAACTGAATAATTTAGAGTCGGATGAACCGACTCCAAAATCAACTTAGGACAAGTCAACTGAATTATGTAATGTTAGATCAGCTTACTCTAAAGTCAATACCTTAATAGTCAATAAATTCAATCTACACCAACCCTAAAGTCATTATTTGAAACGACAACTATACTCACCAAAGTAAGTATACCAATCACTAAACTATACTTTTTTTTATCACCCGTGGTCCTGCGCGTAAACCCTACTTTGTGATGAATACCAACAAACGAGAATAACACATCAAATTATCCACAAAAAGTTATAATGCATTATCATAACAATCACGTTTAGAATAATGACCGTTTCAATACTACAAACTATTCTAAAACTACAAAATGATAATGTTGCAACTACAAGTTCTTGCTTGAAAAAATTCATAATATATTAACAACACAAACATTTTCGAGTAACAAAGTCAATTTAATACTACAAACTAGTGTAAGACTACCGCTCATTAATGAAACTGCTTGTTATCATAACTACATTTAATATACATACCTTGTTGTAGTCGTAGCAACGACTAAAGCCACCATTTTATGACGATGTTCGACCAAAGGTGATGCCACCGTCAATGGTATGAATTGCTGATCAATTGCAAGCAGTTATTGGAGAAGAACCTAACAAAAATTACCTACAATAATTAGAATCTACAAATCACTTGATGAAGAATAGACTTGACCTCTCATATTAAATAATTAAAACAAATAACAATATACATACTACCGAAGAATAGAATCTACAAATCACTTGAGGAAGAATAGAACAAAATCTGGAAACATGATAAACAAAAAAAAAACAATGTGTCTAAATTAAGTAACAAATGGAAGATTTACAAACCGGAAGATTCACCATATGTCAATATATGCTCTATTTAGTAAAAATAACAGATAGCTGATAAGCTAGCCGATAGCTTATAACCGATAGCTGAGAGTTGATGGCTGATAACTGATGACTAATAGTTGATAAGCTATTTAAAGTGTTTGGTAAAATCAGCGGTAAGATTGGCTGATAAATGTAAAATGATATAAAAGGGCATTCTTTATTCGTAATAAAATGTGTATCAATTAATATTTAAGATATTTAATAATTTAAATTAATCAATTTAATATATATTTTACATATTAATAAATTAATATTTTATTTTTTGGTCAAAATACTTAATTACTTTTTATTTTAAAAACAAAACAAAAAATAACGAAACCATAAGTTTAAAGACATAAATGTTTAAAGTAGAAGAAGAACAACAACAACAACAAAAAATCAAAAATACGTTATCTAATAAAAAAAGCTACAACAACTAGAAAAAAAATTTTGTAAGAGAAAAAAACAACTGGATACTTATTTTATTCGTAATATTTTTGTTTAAGAAATTTAATCCATGTTACTTAAAACTCAATCATTACAAAGTATTGTAAGAAAAAAACAACAACTTGTATTGCTAAATAAAAAATAATAATCATGTGACAAAAAAATGGGTTTAAAAATTGTTTTAGCCTTAAAAATCTAATATGTTTCAGGTTGTAATAAATTATAAAGGATAAAAAAGGATTTTAGAAAATAGTTAGGGCAAAAGTGGAAGAAAAACCAATAAGCTATAAACTATAAGCTTAAACTAACTTGAAATAGCGTCCAAAAAATAAGTTATAAGCTCGTGAAATAAGCCATAAGCTTCTGGTGAAAAGACCATTACCAAACAAGGTTTTTTTATCATACGAGCTTATAAGCTATCTGTTATAAACTAGCTTTTTCTCCTTAACAAACAGACCCATAAAAACTGTTTATAGATTGTAAAAGTGCCTACATTAATGCACCAAAATGTCCTTATAAAAAATAATGGACATATTTAAATAAATAATGGTCATTATAAAAAATTTGCATCTTTTTAGTAGGGTCTTTTTTTTTAATATTGGAACATGGCCTCAAATTTTATTGGGACGGTTCTGCATTAAATCTTTCTAGAATACCACTGGAATGCACTGGATTCTACCAAAACGACAGTAGCTTTTCGAGAAAATGAAGAAAATGCATACTAGCAACGGATCTGACTTCAATAGCTCTAGGTTACACGAAAATGTAGAAAGTCACCAAACAAAATCTCATGTAATATGACAACCTTGAGGATCAGCTTTACCGAATGGTCTTTGTCATTCTCTTTAAATAGAAACGCTAAGCTGGCATTGAAAAGAAGTTCATGGAACCCTTGGCGACACTGCTAAGTCGTTCTTTATTGGCAATTGCATTGTATGGATCATTAAAAAATTTGTTCTAATCATAAACATCTCAGAAATCAGATCGAGACAAGGAATAGGGAGGAAGAGAAGAGAAATTAGATTGTTGAACTCCAGGTTATCAGATTGTGAAAGCTTATATAGTATTCATATCCCAAGAAAATGCATCGTGTTTGCCCTGGATCCGCCACGATTTACGGTTTCGTACACAATACTGATGTTGTCATTAGTGCAATCTCCTCATAATTTAAATCAACCGTGTCTCAATTTCGCAATCATGAAGTGATTTCAACGAATTTTGTCACGATTTTTTACAAACCAAAACATGCTCTCAACATCACCAAATTGTGTAGCGACTGCCTCCAATCTCGCTGTGATTTTCCAACATCAATTTTTAGTCACTTTTCATATTAATAGACATAGATAAACCTAACACCATTACATAGTGTTAATTAAATATTTTTATTTAATGGATCAATAACCTTAAAATATATGCCTGGTCTGTATACACAACACACAGGTGTTTTCGACACAGGGACAGTTCACACACCTATTCAATAAAAATAAATAGAATAAAATAAACTATGCTTGATCAGTGTACGCAGGCACACGCAAAGCTGGAGTGCACTGCTTTTGACTGTATGCTATGCTCACACACATATTCACACTACTAAAAAAACAAAAATTAGTGAGAGAAATTTAGAGAGGGAAAATGTGAAACCCCTCACTAAAATCTACGACCAAAGAATTTGTGAAGGATTTTATTTTTTCCATCACTAATTTCCCTCCTTAATTTTTCTTTTCCTACTAGTGTCAGTTTAAGATTTTTATTATTTCATACGATATATGCTTGATTTGTAAGCGTGGTTGGGTAATCTTTTTTGGACCTCATCGACTACTGTAACTTAAAAAATATATATTCTTTTCCCAACTTGTTATTATGTTATTTTACTAATCTTGATCACTGTTCACACATGCATCACTTTAGCAACCCGTGTTTTTCTGTCTTTACCCATCTGCATAGATTAGATTGTATATCTTTGCTTTTGAAAATAATTTGATCTACACATTCATTTTATATATTTTTTATTTTCACGAGGACCACAAGCTCAACATATATTTCTTATTTCTTTCCTTTGTTGAACATCTATATTAAGCGTTACTTTGTTTTAGATCTTTTTAAAAGTTTGTTTGATATAAAAAATTGATGAATATTCTTTATAGATATTTTAGAAAAACATAAACAATAAACACAGAAAATCATTTCTAACTATTGATGTAGAAAAACTAATTGGAAAACTAAAGATTACTGATTACATAAAAACAAGTGTACTGTTCTAGATAATATTCAAACAGCATATATTTTGTGCAGTGTCAAGAAATAGTCTCCTCTAGAGCACTAGTTTTGATTTCTCCATAACCACCGGAACTAATGAAGCTGGACATTGATTGGTCTGAGTTTGTTCTTTCATCTCTTGAAATTACTTCATCTGGGTACATGGTTGGTTCTGGAGGCATTTCAAGACTTTCAATATCTCCTTCAAGCATCTCCACTACTTTACTCATTGAAGGACGATCATTTGGCTTCAATTGTATACACCAAAGAGCGACCATGATCATTTTCTTTACTATTTTCATATCCTCTTCTGTGACATTTTCTATTTCTACGTCTCCTTCTTTTCCAAGTTGATCATAGATCCATAAGGGAAAATAAAGTTGGCTTGAATGCTCTGCCTTGGTGTTCAGGTTTTTCCTCTTGCTTGCCATCTCCATCAAAAGCATCCCAAAACTATAAACATCAGCCTTATATGACACACCCCCTATATTTTTGTAGAACAACTCTGGAGCCATATATCCAATTGTACCTCTTGCTGCGGTCATTGTAACGATGCTATTGTCTATTGGATGTAGCTTTGCCAATCCAAAGTCAGATATTTTAGGGATAAATTTCTCATCAAGCAAGATATTATGGGGCTTGATATCAAAATGTAAAATCTTCATTTCACATCCATGGTGAAGATAAGCAATCCCACGAGCTACTCCAACTGCTATATCGTAAATTTTGTTGTAGCTTAAATTTATGCTCCCTTCTTTAGAGAAAATAAATTTATCAAGAGATCCATTAGGCATGAATTCATAAACTAGAGCACGTTTTGATCCCTCAATACAAAATCCAAGTAACTGTACCACGTTCAAATGATGTATTCTTCCAATGGTTGTGACTTCATTGACAAAGTCTTGCCCATTACCTTTTGACGTTCCCAACATCTTGATTGCCACACAAGGCCCGCTACGTAGGTTTCCCTTGAACACAGTACCAAAGCCTCCTTTACCCAATTCGTCTTTGAATCCTTTAGCCATTTTCTTAATTTCTTTGTATGAATATCCAATGGGCGTGATGTTGGTTTGTTGTAGATATAGTTCAATACATTCATACACCGACCAATGTCTTTTTCGCCATTTGTATATCAGTAGTGCGATAAAAAATGAAATCCCAAATAGAAATCTGGCCACCAGAATTGATGGTAGAACATAATGTCCAATGGCCCGTACCACTTCATAATAGATAGAATTTGGTTGTTCTCGTTCTTCAACATATCCTACTATAAGGTCATACCAACAAGATGAAATATATAAATATCATCAACATTTAGGCACGTTCTATAAAGACTAAAAAGTTTGTTTAATATATGGTACACATAAAAATTGAAGTTTGTCTTTTTTAAGCAGTTAATTAGGTTCTTTTAAAATAAAACAGTTAATTAGGTTGAATATGTTACATTATAAGAAAATATTCCGAAAAAAGTCAAATTAAATTATATGAATGTTTAATATTTATTAAGAAGTTAATTAAACTCACCAGTCCTGTAAACTTGTTTCTCTTTTTGCTTAAGCCCATTCCAGAAAACTTTGATGATATCTGCAAAGTAAAATTGACTTATATGAATAAGTTGGTGATAATAGAATGACTTAATCAATAAAATCAATCTTAATTTAAATAGGAATGTTATCAAGTAATGTCTCTAATAGCTTTTTAGTATATTGGGTAGTATAATATTTTAGTGTGTATTTTCTATATAAGTGTAAATATCTTTTACTAATAAGAAATATATTTTATTGTGTGAACCGGGTATACTTTACATGCAACAATTCATATATTTTAGTTTATACTAGATTACTTACTTCGGTTACAATTACTCAATCTGGATACTTATATTCATAATTATATTCCTACCATGTTTTTTACTCGAATTAAATTCTTACTAAGGGAAGCAACATTCATAATTTTTTATTATTTTTTGGGGTTAGACATTCATAATTTTTTTTTGGTTCATAGACATTCATAATTTTAATTAGAGTAGTGCTATTTAAAGGGAAAGAAAGTGTCCCGAATTCATGAAGAAAAAGTATTGATCAATTAAATTGCTTGCTTTTGCACAATACATGAAGGAGAGAGAAACATCAACATGATAGAAAAAATGAAAATACACGCTTGAGACAATTTCTGAAAAATGGCTCTTGTGAGATCCAGCATTTCCCTTTTAACTAACTAAATAATTGAACATAATGGACGACAAATATATTATATAGAAGCAGATAGCTAAACTAAGGTGATAAAATTCTTACCTTTAGCTGATAAAACAATCAGAGACCATTTCCCTGCATTACAAAGAATAGAAAAAAC
>Ga0315914_1006914_pt1 | contig 15893 bp, 8 predicted proteins | sample MpolenodulesMG_FD_203920 | JGI IMG/M metagenome (GOLD analysis project Ga0315914, IMG submission 203920) | Medicago polymorpha root nodule microbial communities from Los Angeles, California, United States - elongated nodules | ecosystem: Host-associated > Plants > Roots > Nodule | place: USA... | reverse complement strand
CCTGCTTCATAATTTTATAAATTAACGATCATTTTTTATGTAATAAATAGCTATTTGTCAATATTTATATTTTATAGAACATCATTTCATAAGAAAAAAAATATCATTTCATTGTTTATAAGAATCATAGTAATTTTTTTTACATATTATCGTAAAAAATAATGAATGTTCTCAATTATGAGTGATAAAAATTCAAAAAATAATAATTTTATTTTGTTGACATTTTTAATGAATAAAATTTAGTTATTATAATTATAAAAAATAAAAAAATAATATTTTTCTTCAAAAAATAACTCATTTAACTATTAATTTAAAGAGTGAGTGTACCGGTACACTCAAATATATTGGGTGTACCATAGAATTTACCTATATACTATATACTGTGCTGTATAAGTTTCACGCGTTTTCTTGTGCAAGGCATAGTTTAGGGCTAGGATGTGGGAAGGAACTTTCGTGGGTTTGGAGTGATTTTGGTCGCATAATTACCAAATCCAATCAAAGTTTTTTTTTTTTTTTTTATGGAAAATCCAATCAAATTTTATTTTAATTTATTTATTTGGTGAATAACCCAATGAAATTTAATTGGTTCCAACTGGATAAAAAAACTTATATTTTTCGCATAATATAAATTGGTATTTATCAGGGTTATCGACTCCAAGTCTAATTACCACAAATTCAATAACAACAAAAACATGATTAATTTATGAGTAAATTACACTTCACTCTCCTCAAAGATGCTTGAATTACAGTCCGCTTCCTTCTTATGTTAAAATATACACTCCCCTTCTTGAAAAGTAAAATTTATACTCTCCTCCCTTATAAGATGCGTGAATTACAACTCATCTCTTAATAATTAAATATGAACTACACTTTAATCTATTTTAACATAAATAAATATTTTTATGATATATACTAATTTTGAACTACCATTTAAGAAAAATAAATTCATTTATTTGTAATTTAAATGTCAATGATAATTAAATTTAAATATTTTACTATTGATTTTATAATTTAGAGTATAAAATTACCTTTTAAATAACCATGTTTTATTGTCTTTAGTAATTTTTCACATATTTTAATTTTATTTTGTGTTGTTTCATATTTTGTTATAGGGTTTGAAATTACACGTTAATGAAATTGTGAATAAAAAATAGCAAAAAATGTGTATTCAAATTTTGATTATATTAAAATAGACCCGAAGTACTATTTTTTCTGAAGTGTGTTAGATTTTCATTTTTTTGCTAGATTATTAAAAAAAAAAAAACATATTGAGGGAGTAAAGTGTAGATTTTAACATAAGAGGGGAGATGAATGTAATTCAAGCTTCTCTTAAGAGAGGGGAGTGAAAAAACTTCTTATATGTTTTGAATAAGAGGGGAGGGGAATGTATATTTTAACATAAGAGGGAATGGAGGTGTAATTCAAGCATTTTTGAAAGGAGGGGAGTATAATTTACTCTTAACTTATTCCTAAAAAAAAATTAACATGATTAATTTAAATAATATATGAAACTCATGGCTGTTTCATTTTCTCAAATCGATGCCTCGCTTTTTTTTTTTTGTGGTGGTCGGGATTCGAACCCCGGACTTTGCATATATTATCCATTGTTCTTACCAACTGAGTTAAGCTCACGGGGACAATATACTTTAATTTTGTTTTAAAAGATAGCAAGATATCTCACTGTTTAATATACCAGATTTTTTTTCTTCTTTCAAGACGTAATTAGTTGTAAAATTAATTTTTTTTTGTAGACTTAAATGCAGTTTTGGCTTTCTAAGTATCACAATCTTGTGATTTTGGTCCCTTATAAAAAACAATAACAAATCAGCCCTCTAACTTCTTATCAGTTGGTGCAAAGCAGTTTAGTTATCCAACCCCTCAAATATTTTTGTATGAAGAAGCTAAGTTAGTCCACCCAAATTAGCATTGGGGAAGAATCGAACCTGAGATCTTGAAGAGGAACATAGTACTCCAGGTCCCACTCCAATGCCACCAGAACAACCCAAATGGGTTAACCCCCCAAATATATTATTCATCTGTTGTAAATTATAAGTCGTCTTGGTGGAAAAAATTGTCCAAAATTATAAATCATTTGCATTGCAAATAAAACATTAATGCAACTTTCATATTATACCCTTAACTATTTATTACACTCATTTTTTTATTCTTTAACTAATATTTTCAATTCCATTAATTAAGAATAATTTTGTAAAGTAACATAAAAGTTCTCTTTACCAAACAAACTTAGTTACATTTATAAAAATGTGTAAATTGATTAAAACGACTTATAATTTGAGACATAAGAAGCAATAAATAAGAGCTAAAAGAGAACATATATTTCTTGAATAGAAAACTACCCATCTACCTCTCCTACTAGTGCCGTTACATCTGCCATCACTAACCAAAAATCTTAAAACCAAACATATCATAGAAAGATATCAATGTATTCATATCACGATTTGATGCGGTCTACAAAGTCTTGCAGTAACGCAGTCACATGTTGGTGACTATTTGATCAAGACAAGACGGTCAAAAATTAAATTCAGTATCTTATCTTGGAAACTATATGATAAAAAGTTGTTTTTTATTGTTCGATCAAGATCGAATGAACATAAAAGTCGTAACTACGCGAATGCATGAAAAAAGTGATAGCATGTAATCTGATTTCTTATCAGAGAGATTTACTTAAGTACTAATGAATGGAAATATATCATTTAATATATATTGATTCCATTCATTAGTGTAGATAGAATTTTCTTTTTATAAATTTATTGCACTTTATTTTTTTTTACGAAAATTGTATTGCACTTTGAAAGGCTTGTGAACATAACACGCCAAAATTTTGTAAAAAAAAAAAAAAAAAAAAAACATAACATAACATGCCAATAATTTGGTCTGAGCCGGGGTGAGAGACGATATGGAACGATTTTGTGTTATCAAACCAGTCCCTTTTTTTGTGAGGGAATCAAACCAGTCCCTTATTATAAAGAATTTTTGGAGAAGAAAAATAGCATTTATTTCATCTTAAAATATAAGAAAAATTGTATAATATATTTTCTTATATTATTACTCTTTTTGCATATATATCAAATTTAGGGGTGTTCAAATCTAAATCAATCCAATTTAAACATATGTATGGACATCCCTTTGTGAATGTGAAGGGAAATATGTTTGGATATCCCTTTGTAAAAACCGCTTAAATCGAATAAAAATTTGGATTGAACTTCCAAAACTGAACCAACTTGCATATAGATATGTTTTTTTTGAAGAAGTCAAAATGAATTATATAACCAACCCAAAGAGCAGTTCCCAAGCATAAGGTGTGCCTAAGATACCACTACAAAGTTACAACCAGTCAGCAACCCAAAAACAGAGAAAACAAAATTAGTCAATGTCCAGACAAGCTAAAAGGCTTGACCAACACCTCTGAGTGTCAAAAACAAACATGGCATTTTTAACTTTTAGCCATCCTAGAGATAACATTTTAACCTTGTCTAACAAACGGGGAACAGTGGTTACAAATTAGTATGATATATTATATTAATTTATTGTTCGTTTGCTTATAATTTTCTTAATATTACTTTTTAGTTTAATTTATCATACACTAGCGAAAAAGACGGGCACTCACATGCCCGTCTTTTCGCTCGTTTTATTGTGCTAACGTTTGAAAATTATGAACGGTATTTTTTTATGAAATTTTAATTAAAATTAAAAATATAAATGTTTGTTGCTTTCAAGTTATAACAAACCAAACTAACTATCACTACCAAAAAAAAAATCAAACTAACTATGATTATTTATTTCAATGACACCAACAATATAACAAAAAAAATATAATCTAATTTTTTTAATGACATCAACAACAATCTTTATTATAGAAAAAGTTGTTTAAGGGTATAATTGGGATAATGAAAAAATAAGTATAAACTTACCCATCTAGTTTGTTACACTTTTTAAATGATAATAAAGGGAAAAAATAACAACAGACATTTTTTTAATATTTAAATTTATTTTTATCTATTTGTTACATGTGTCATTTGTATTGAAAATTGAGGGTTTTTGAAAAGAAAAATGCAGCCCAAAAAAGCTGAACGAGATTGTTTTGTTTATATATAGTATAGATATAGATGCTTATTATTTCATATATTTTAAGTATAATTGACACCGTGTTCTTGTAATATTAATAAATAAAAAAATCATAATTTGTTATTTGGATATGCAAAAACTAATCCAAAACAAATGCATAAAATTAGATTGGATGACATCAAAAAAATTTAACAAGTCATCCAAAATCAAAACACATATAATTTATCTTTACATTGGATGAATTTTTGTTACAAAATCGATTCAAATCGCACTGGGAACCCCTAAAACCTATAAATGGGAAGGTAACTGCTATATGGTTAATTAAAATTCACGACGGCATGTTAAACTCATTTCTCTCACAGTTTTTTATTTAAAAAACATTATTATAGAAACTAATCAAAGCATAATAACTCTCATTTGTTCCTGATCACATCACTCATCATTTGCTCCTCACTTCATCCATTGATGCAAAGACTAATCAAAGCAACAGCCCACCTATTGCTTTACTTAGTACCATGGTGTTTAAAGGATAACTGTCATCCTAAATTTTTAGACTTAAGAGGCAATCATATATATATGAGCAACAACCCACATCAAAGCATAATTTATTTTTATTTTCTTAGACTTAAGAGGCAATCGTATATATGAGTACCATTTTTGCACTTTGAAAGAGAGAATATGGAAATATGACTTTTTTTTTTAAAAAGCATAATTTTATTAGACTTCATCATCACAAGAAGCGAACAATGGGCAAAACAAACATACACAGCCAAAGGGGCACTACTGAAATAAACCTATGTCACCAAAAAGACAAAATACAACCCTCCCTAGCAACAAACCAGGCACCACACAGAGACCACAAACCAGTAAACACAGTTAATATATTGATTCCATTCATTAATTCAGATAGAATTTTTTTTTCCTTTAATTTGCACTTTGACAGGCTTCGTGAACATGACATATTTTTTGTCAGAAGGGTTGGACCGATCAACAATTAAGATAAAACATTCTTTTAAATGGCAAAATATATCAAATTACTAAACACCAGAAGAGAACAGATATGAATAACAAAGCACCAAAAGAGATCAGAGAATGTTTGAAGAGAAAAGATCATAAAAAAAAGATATTAACAAAACTAGTTATATCTTCTTAATCAATAATCACTAATGACTAAACCCTAACAACATCATCGAGTCATCATCTTCTTGAATTCCTCAAAGTTAACTTTACCATCACCGTCCGCATCAACGTTGCTTATCATTTTCTGGCAGTCACTGAGGGAGCACTTCTCACCAAGTTTATTAAGAACGATGTGCAATTCTTTGGGAGAGATGACACCGTCTTTGTCGAGGTCGTAAAGGTCGAAAGCATCGCGAAGCTCATCTTTTCCAGCAGAAGCAACAACATTGCAGTGGAAATCAGCGAATTCTTTAAGATCGATGTAACCGTTGCCGTTCTGATCAATATGTTCCATCATCCTTTTCACTTCATCAGATGTCGTTTTGGATCCAAGAGTCGAAAGCATTTCTTCCAACTCCGAGACTGAGATCCTTCCATCACCGTTCTTGTCGAACTTGTTGAAGATGTTGCGAACCATCGTCCATGGCGTAGTTGCTTTTCTCAGAGAGCGAGGGAGGAAAAGAAAGTTTTGCAACACTACACGACACGCTAATTAGGGTTTGGAATTTTGTTTTCTTTTTCCTCCACGAGGTGATTTATATTTATGACATTTTCATTAAGGACATTTTTCTAAAATAATTCATAATATCTTTTTTTCATACAAAATTTAATTAAAACATAAAAATTTAAACACTTTTTTTTGTGGTGGCCGAGGTTTGAACCCCAGACCTTGCATATATTATGCATTGCCCTTACCAACTGATTTAAGTTCACGAGGACAAAAATTTTAAACACTTGATTATATTTTAAACACTTCAAGAGTAAAACATAAAAATTTAAACTATATTATAAAATAAAATATTTAACAACTTTTCTAAACTGAATGGATTTGTGGGTTCACGTATTTGAAATCATAAACATGCTACCAGCCCAATTCACTTTGAGTATGAAGGGGTTGGTTAGCATTTGAACCGGATAAAAAATCCATATTTTTATGTCAGACCCTTATATCAATTCAACCAAGCGCGTTGGTTTAGGTTTAATCAATGGATCATTAGATGTAAATTTTAATAAAAATCCAAAAAAATATATATAAAAGTAAATTTCATTCTATTTTATGAAAATTCAAATTTTATAGACTAAATTGTACATCCTCCGTCTAAAATTATAAGTCGCTTTAAAAAAAATAGTCACATATTATAAGTCATTTTACAATACAAATAAAACATTAATGTTACTTTTCTTATTATACTCTTACCTATTTATTAATTTCTCATTTTTCAATTTTTTCATTTATCTTTCTCAGACCATTTATCAAGTACAATTTTATAAAATAATTCATAATATCTTTCATTGATGCTCGTACGAGGTTTATTACCTTAACGCCCGACTCAGTCTTGTCACATACAAATGATTCCACAATTAGCCACTCCGTATAGGGCTATATCTTATATTCTACCTACTTTTAACGATAGTTTTACTTTCTATTTAGTTCTTATATTAAGTTTTTAGAACTATTTCAATACCATTTATTTGATTTTCATCTATAGGAATGATAGTGGAATAAAATAAAATGAAGAAACATATGTGAAAGATCTTGGTGGTTTTATTGCTTGTGAATGTATTAACCATGTATATTATATGACGTTATATACTTGCTTATTACATTAGGTTTTTATTTTGATGATGTTTAATTAGCTAGGTTATTTTGATGATGTTTATATAATGTTAGTTATAGCCTAGAACATGTTAAAGCACGTAACACACATTGCCTCATTGTGTCACATGGTTCTTGGATGTCAAATGTGTAGAAATCTTTCTTTTTTAGAGGCAAAACTTTTTTTCTAGATGCTTGATTTGGTCCAAATTTTCTTGATTTGTATCAACCATTCTCTGTGCCCTTGTTTCTTGTGTGTCAAGCATTTTGATTTGATTCATGATTTCTTCAACCGTATCATTGTTTTCTTCTGGTGTTGTTTTTTGGCATGTTGTTTGAATCACAATCTTTTGAATCGTATCAACCTTCATCTGGGTTGCTTTGATTCGATTCAAGCTTTGTTTGATTCGTATCAATCTTCACAAGTCCAGATTGTCTATTTGGATATGTTTGAATCGAATCAGACTTTTGGTGATTTGAATCACTACGTTGTTTTTGGCTAGAATTTTGCACTTGCAACTCATTTCTATATATAGCTATATCCTCACAAGTCCCAAACCACTGAGTCAATTGCAACTATCTCTCTTGAGTCTTCAAGCCTCTCTTTCCACTAGTTCTTCAAATTAAATTCTTTTTCTAAGATTCTTTGTGGTCTTTGAGTAATAGATTGCTAGAGTGCTATATGGATTGTATATTGGTTTCATTCAAGGAACTTGATTGGGAATCAAGGATCCAAAGAGAATAGAGTAATTTATTTCCACCTCCAGGGATTGAGGGTTCTTTATAATCTTCTCAAGTTCAAGGGGATCCAAGCTCCAAACATAGCAAAGAAGAGTTTGAGGTGAAGAATTTCAAGATTGCAAGGAAGTTTGAGGATTCGAAGACTTGAAGAATCACCATTTTCAAGGGTTACTTGAAGATTGAAGGATGTAATTGCTTAAGATTGAAGATTAGGGTAATTGAGGGTATTCATTGTAATCACAACAATTGTAATCAAATTTCAACAAAAGTGAAAGTCATTGATGGAGACGTACCCGAAGCGAGGACGAAAGAGGAAACTATTAAAAAATTATGGTGTTGTTCTCTTCTCTTTCCTCTTTAATTTTGTATTAATTGATGTATATGAAGTTCAATGATTGTTACTAGTTGATTTAATTGTGATTTTTTTAAAACTTGACATAATCTTAATTCATTGAATTAAGATCTTTTTGAATTCAAATTGATCACAATTGAACTTCAATTAGGGTTCTAATCATTAATTCATATACTTTGTGTTCCTTGGAGTTAGTTTGTTTTATTCCAATTATGTTTGGTTTGTGCATGTCTAGTTTTATATATTGTGCTTGTTGAATATTGATAATTGATTGTATTAATTAAGATACATTTGAACTTCTCAATCTATTGTGAAACTTAGTGTTATATTCATTGTCTTTAATTTTTGTTATCGTTTATTGTGCGCGAATCCAAAAGTCATATGATTTTCTAACTACGCTTTTGCTAAACACTATTCGACCCTCCCCCCAGCACGTCCTCTTGTTTGTCATATAGACCAATAATACTAACCAATGACGAAAGTAGAAGATCAGTATGAGATTTGGACAAAAGAATCTAAACATGAGAATAATTTTGGTTAATTTGAGATGTTCTAGGATAATCACACTTAACAATTACCAATTATTCCGCCAACAGGATGAATCGTTGGTTCAAAGACCTGATTTCATCATAAATTATCTCTTTTTTCGGAAGTTGAATTAGCCAAGGTCAGCTGAGTTTCCTCAATTGTGATTTAATTTGTTTCAACTGATTAACGTTAAGGGAGAAACTTTATCCCTCCAGTAGAGTGTTAGGTATGGTTGTTTCTGGGTTTAACCTACACCAAAAAAAAGGATAAATAAAAGTGTTAAGGAAAATCACAAAATTCTTCTTAAGTTGATGTTTTAATGATAACAAACTTCATTGAATTAACGAGATCATTATGATTTTGATTTGTGTTGTGGTCTAACAAGTTTATTTGAGTGTTCTTTAGAACGAGATATTAAAAATGCATAGATATCCAAAAAAAAACATGAATTTAAACAACACCAAGTGCTAAGAATGACTTCAAAAATATCAGAAGTGGATTTGTGTGTGATAGTGTCCCAATTCTGTTTGGTTCTGAATGAATTGCATATTAAGGTGGCAATGTTGTTGTTTGTGGAATGTGAGTTGAGTCTGCTTAACAGCTCCAGGTGTTTGGAGGAACTGGAACTCATTTTCGGTGTCTCTCTCAACAAGTATGTGTCTGGTTGAGTCAATAAGCAATGCAGTCTTTACGTTATTTAACCAATGAATTATTCTTATTTTTTTTTTTAGTAAAACAATGAATTATTCTAATATAGATGGACATTAAAATTTGGCCACATCCTTTATTAAACACACTCGAAATCAAATCAAGAAAAATAAGTAATTGTTATGAAATTAATCAAAGTATTGCAAGATATTGTAGAGTATGGAAGAATAGAGAGAAAGGGATAAAGAGAGAACATGATAGTATAGTTAGGTAACACTTTTCGTCTTTTTTTTTCGATTTAGTCTTTTATGCTATAAAATGTCAATATTGTTATCTTTTTTATCAAAACAAAATAAAAAAAAACTTATAAAAAATCACTGGACTCATAAACAAACTCAAATCTTCATCATACAAACATAGAAGTCTAAATTTCATTGAAAAATCCTATAAAAAGGATAACGTTGACATTTTGTAACATAAAAAAAAGATATGTAACATAAATGACTAAATCGAGAAAAGAAAAAAGATCAAGAACGAAAGTGTTACCTGGTTATAACATAGAGGATAAAAACGAAAAAACAAAAAGATAAAAGACGAAAGTGTTACCTAAAATTAAGTTAAAGGACAAATTGTATAATTTTGTCTATATTGTATTACTTCACGACTGTATATTTACACCAAACATGAGTCATATTTATAGGATACAAATAAGCAAGTGAATGATCACATATAATTAAAGACCATTAACAATTCATTCATTAGTGAGTTATAAAAATGTAGAAGATGATGTAATCAAAAAAATAATGTGAAAAATGAATGAAAATCCACCAACTTTATTATTCATAACATTCCCCCTTGTATATCCATCAAGGATATCCCGTATTAAAACCTTACTAAGAAAAAAACTTTAAAAATCTCTGTGAAAGAAAGAATATGCCTCATTAAAAAAATTCTTAAGAAAACTCAGTGGGACAAAACCATGGTGAAGAGAAAAATAGTGCAAAATATATTTACTTTTCACCGTCAATCAAACAATCATCTATGGGATGATGAACATCAATCTTTTGTACCAGCCGCTCAAACATTTTACCTGGAAGTTACTTTGTAAAAGACATTCAATAGTATCACACGAACAAAATTTGTTGAACCAAAATGGATTTTGTACAATGTCACTAAAGTTTTGATGATAATAAGGTATAAAAGAACAAATTAATATGTTAATGTGTGTGTCAAGTATGCAAGATCATAGAATTAAATCAAGATTTAATCGTGAAAGAATAAGATTCTGAGGACACATAAGAGACATTTGAATTTTGAAAAGAAGCTAAAGTTTTGAACCAGATTCTGAAGGATACAAGCTTATGAAGGAATCAGACTCTGAAGACCTATACTGTGAAGAAGTGAGACTTCTGAAGAACTTAGACTCTAAAAGTCGCATCAACATCAAAAGGCTCTAGTCAGTTTTGTCATCTTCTAACAAGATTCACTATCAGTTTTTTTTATTTTTATAATTAACGTCTAATATTAAGGTTAAGGACCAAAACCAAAAACACTATGTTTGGTTGCAGAGAAATAGGGAAGAGAGAAATAGGGGAGAGAAAAATAGAGAATAGGTGGCGTTTTTCTGTTGTTTGGCGAAGGAGAGAGGTTAAGAAGAGAGAAATAAGAGAGATCAAAAATCACCTTTTTGCTTTCTCTGCTTTGCAGCGTAGAAAGGGAGGACAAAGCTAACTAATTACAACAAATACAATTTTACCCTTGTTTTCAATTTTTTATTGATGTTTTTTTTTTTGTTCTAGAACTTTTTATTGATGTTATCTTGTGATGCAAATCGCAAGCAGCACGTTGTGTTTTTTGATAAGAAAGAAAATAATATACTAATTTTTATTAAAACAAAGATAATAATCTGTTTACCAAAAAGTAAATTAAATTTGTCAAAGGACCTATTTTTTTATTAGATATGTTTTTAAACAGTGGCTTATTTGTCATTTTAAAAAATTACTATCTTTCTCTTTTCTCAATTTCTCTTCTCTTTCTCTTATACTAAACCATACATCAAAATATACTATATTTCTCACTTTTCAAACTCTCTCTCACCTATTTCTCTCTTCACAACTTCTCTTCTAAAGCAAACACACCCTAGCAGATTTTGGAGTCAGATTTTTCTTTGTTTTCTCTTGGGTCAGAGACTAGTCTTCAAAGTGCCCTAAATTTTATATTGTTGGTGTTTGAATTAAGAACCACAACCACGGTTTGCCCTAAATTTTATATCATCAAACCATTAATTATTTAATTTCGACAAAAAGATAAATTGCTTTAAAATAATTGTATATTTTGATTGGAAAAAATCAATTTTTTTAAGAAATTAAATTAGTACATCTAAGTTGACATCAGAAAGAATCAAACCTCAAATTTCTGCTGGAACAAACTCTCACGTACAAGCCATTGCCACGGGGATCAACCCAAATGAATTAAAAAAAGAAAAAAACAAGCGTCATGTTAACCAATATCCTGAATACACCGGTTAAGGAAGCCAAAAAAAAATTAATTCAAAAATATAACTTTTTAAACTTTTGAAGAGTTAACAACACAAGTTTCAATGTTATATTACTATATTTACTTCTTAAAAAAAATGGGGAATTAGTCACTTTAATCCCTGAATGGGAGAGGAGTAGTCACTTTAGTCCGTGAATGCAGAGAAATTGCAAAACAGTCCCTAAATGTAGACTTTGTTAGTCATTTTCAGGGACTAAAGTGACTACAGAGTTTACATTCAGGGACTAAATTGAATAACGAAGTCTGTATTCAGGGACTAAATTGACTAACAAAGTCTACATTCAGGAACTATTTTACAATTTATCTTCATTCAGGGACTAAAGTGATGACTCATTTCTTATTCAGTGATTAAAGTGACTAATCTCCCAAAAAAAAAATTGTATATACGGTCCATAAAAAAACTGTACTCGAGATATTTTTTATTTTTTTTGAAGGATGTACTCCGACATATATTAATTGATTATTACTTTATGAGTAGATGATAAATCGGAACAAAATCTCCTTTAAAAAAAAAAAAACGAAACAAAAGCCCTATAACAACAACAGTTACAAAACCCAGAGACGGACATTAGATTGGAACTCAACCTGCCGGGGAAAAGCAGTAGGAGTTGGTCGTCAGCCGCCTGAGAAAGAAGTCCGTTCAGGTTTTTTCATTTTTAATTTCATTTCTGCATTTTTCCTTCTCCTCTTCTGTTTCACGCGCGCCAATGCGATTCCATCGCGATTTACGGCCGTCACAATGCGTCGCAGCAATTGTGTGTGTTTCTTACTGGTTTATAGTTTGTGAGCAGATTTTGTTAAGATGAGTTGTTGTGTTGTTTACTTGTTGCACATCAAGTGTTTGATAGAAATACCGAAACAAGTTATAAGTTCTGTTTCGATAAACAATTTGTTTGGTGGGATTTGAATTCTAGATGGGAACGGGGATGCTACATAACGAGCTTCTTTAGTTAGGCATACATCTTGTGTAGTGTGTTTTACATACATGATGAGGTAGCTAGATTGTATCATAAATCAATACAAGTTCACTATTTCATTGAAGTTCCAAGTAAAAATGAATTGATAGTATAAAATATATAAATGAGGTAATCTTGATTCTTGGTACCTGATGTGAGAATTATAAGAAAATTGAAGGTTGAATAAAATCACTTATTAGGAAAACCAAAAACATGGCATAATAAAGTACATGTTAGTGTTGTATTAGTGTGGGGTTATTGATGCTTAATTGACAAAATTTGATTGGAATCAATTTTGTTTTTGAGGGGTTGAGAAATCTTGGTCTGGGAAGAATGAAAACTTATACTAGATAGTCCTTGTGTCCACAAAAGAATTCAATTTGCTAGTTTCTCGCGTGTTTATTTCATCCTTCAATTGAGGGTGATGCATTACTAATTATTATCATGAATCTAGTCTTTTCTTGCCTCCTGTCTTTTTTTTCTTTCTTCTGATTTTTTGTGTCAATTTCTGATTAATTTATATTCAATTGATGTGAATTTAGAGAGTAGGGCTATCCTGAAATGGGTTGGAAAGCAGCTGAGAAGCTCATTAGGCATTGGAAAGTTCTCAGAGGGGACAATGTGAGCCAACCCAATGCTCAATATATAATTTGTCTATACTTTTTCCTCCTCTCATACATGAATAATGTATTCATTCATTTGTAACAGGTTATGATAATAAGGGGAAAAGATAAGGGCGAAACTGGAGTAATTAAACGTGTTGTTCGCTCTCAGAATCGTGTCATTGTTGAAGGCAAAAATCTGGTCAGTTATTAACATCTAACTCATCATCACAACTTGTTCCTTGTATTTTAATTAATCGATTAATCTTCTATAATTTCGTATTTCCGATTCCGTTAACAATGTGTTGCGTCATAATTTTAATTAATAGCTGCATTGAGCCACGGTTGTCAAATAGTGGCTATAGTAGCGATATAGTGCTAGCGTAACGGAAGTTTAATAAACTGTTGTTTCGCGACATATGATTTATGACAAAGTAGTGATAGATCTATAGCACTTTAACATAGTGGAATTTGAACAAACTGCTTGTGTTCTACAATTGGAACACTTGTTTCTAGTTCCAGTAATAATGTGTCTGTCTTGCGTCAGAATCTGAATTAATGGTCACATTGAGAATATGATTGTGTAATCCCCACACTAATGCCTTTTGACTTCCTCTTTACAGGTAAAGAAGCATATCAAGCAAGGACAAGGCCATGAAGGTGGAATCTTTACTGTTGAAGCCCCAATCCATGCCTCAAATGTGCAAGTTCTTGATCCAGTCACAGGGTATGTACATTTGTTCACAAATTGAATCTTTAGAGGTTGTGGATAGATAATAACTTATCAAGGTAATTGTTGCTTATGCAGGAAGCCTTGCAAGGTTGGAACCAAGTATCTTGAAGATGGTACCAAAGTCAGAGTGTCCAGGGGGATAGGAGCATCAGGGTCCATTATCCCTCGTCCCGAGATCTTAAAGATAAGAACTACACCAAGACCTTCTGTCGGTAAGTATCTGAAAATCTTACCTTTATTTCTTGTTAAAGTTGTTCTTGAGAAAACTTTGAAAGTGAGAAACTGAAAATGAACTGTATAGGGTTGACATGTGACAGGTGTGTGCAACAAGCCAATAATGTGGCATATATAAAGTAGAGAGAGAAACTAGTCGCTAACTAGTTTCATGAGCATATGTATTATTGAGCAAATTAAACTATAGTGATAGTTTATTTATCTCATTTAATTCTAATGATGTACCTTTGCTCTTTTCTGCCTGGTGTTTGTTGACAGACATAGTTTTTTTTTTAAGGTTAAATAGACATACATAGTTAACCATATGCTTGTTGTAATGCTTGTCATTGAATACGACGAGCTGCCTTACACCTTATAGACACCATCTGATGTTGCTCCTTTTGTTGGAATGCATAATTTTTGTTAGTTAGCACAACATTAAAAAAGCCTCTGAAAAAGTTGGGTGGAAGTAAATTAAGGCCTAGCTTGGATTAGTTCTGGCTTATAAGACTCAATTAAAATAATTTTATGGTTTTTCATTTCGTGAAAAGTCCTTATAAGCTTATAGATGTTCATGAAGATGTTGACTGAGAGATGTTCTAAAAAAATTGTGATGTAGAAACTAGTTTTAACTTGTAAGTTGTATGAGACCTAATCGTTTGAATAGCACATGATTAGCAAGATTCTTTTTATTTTTTTTCATGATAACTACTTTTGACGATGTTTATCGAAAGTACTACAAAAGTTGAAGAGTGTTGATCATAAAAGCTGTAAGATTCATGAAGTGCCTTTCAATTGTTTCACAAACCTTGCTTGTATTAATTTAGAGTATCTTTGAATATCTCTTAGGATCAGATTTTATACTATTTGTTATTATCATGATTTGTTCTTGATTTTGGATTGAGTGTAAGTATCCCTGTGATTTGTTATTTATCAATTTGTTCTTGATCAGTATTGAGTTTTCTGTACCAAGTTGGTCTCAAGTGATTGTCAATAATATTTTCGGTCCTAATTATTTTCTCTCCCACCTTTATTTATCTAAAAACTCACAACTTCAACGGTACAAATTTGTATAATGCAGTTACTAATTCACTGAAGCTTCCAACATGTGAAGAATTGTGCTTTCTTGTTTAACACTGTATTATTGTATTGACTTAAGTAATTTGGATTGATGAATTTAATGTGAAATGAATTGAGTCAAATTCTAGGTTCAATGCAGAGGTGATTGATATGAACTCAATCTCTTTGGCTATTCTTTCTTCTGTTTTAACTTTTAAATGTGCAAAACTTAAAATGGATATATAAAATTGGTGGTAAATCTATGCATTGTTATTTCTAAAAGATACATTAAACATTTTTCAAAACCTCTGTATCTTATACTTCTGCTGTTTGTTCGTCTTTTGCAGCTGGTCCCAAAGATACTCCAATGGAAATTGTGTTGGAGAAAACTTACGATTCTAAAACAGGAAGGGGTATGCCTGAACTTTAAGCAAGGAGATAGATATATTAGGTGCCTTATCCAATTAGATATTTGCTATCTCAATGAGCACGGTGTGGTATGAACCTGCATCATGATTTGTTGCATCATTCGGTTAAATAAATTGTTTTCAGATTTATGGGAGTTACCAATCACTTGTTCTTTTACTTAATATATAGACATCACTAGTAGCTAGCAAGAATTTATGTTTTTGCCTCTAATCAG
>Ga0315914_1006912_pt1 | contig 15895 bp, 3 predicted proteins | sample MpolenodulesMG_FD_203920 | JGI IMG/M metagenome (GOLD analysis project Ga0315914, IMG submission 203920) | Medicago polymorpha root nodule microbial communities from Los Angeles, California, United States - elongated nodules | ecosystem: Host-associated > Plants > Roots > Nodule | place: USA... | reverse complement strand
GGCAATTAATTTTATGAACTGAATCATACTATTTTTTCGATTCAAGTAAAGTTTTTACTTTCTTATTTCCGCTGTATTTGTTCTCTTATATGATCCGGGCGTCAGCACGGGTCAACGGTCTAGTATATTAATATATATTTGGTAGAAGTATAGTAACCTATTTGCTTAGTCCCTGTTTGGTAACCCGGCGAGAAAGCCAAAAAGCACGTTTGTTTCTTCATAAGTGATTTTAGTGTGTTTGGTTCCTCCACCCCTCAATCATCAACGTATGTTTTGTTTTTCAAAATCAATTTTGGATAAAGCTCCAATTCTTAGCTTTTTGAAAGCGATTCTGTCAACAACACATATGGAGTCTATCAATTTATCCTTTTGCCCTTGTGTGTACAAGTGAAAGGAAATTTACAAGTTTGATTGAGGGGTTTCAGAAATCAGCAATTCCTTAGTGTGAGGTTCTCCTTTGCAATGTTTTTTTTATTCATTTTAACTGTGGGTGTTGCAATGATACCGTACATACTCCACAACAATGGGTATGGCAGCATGTTGAAGATGAACATGTCAACAATGGAATAAGAAACAAAAAGGGAGGAAGAGAGAGAAAGAGATATGGTGCATGTGACCAACTAATTAGGATTTTAATCCAAACCATTAATTTTAATTAAAGGGTCAATAATAAGGGAACTTCTACGGTACACTCGTAAATTGAGGTGTACCGATACTCTTATTTCCTAAATTTATAAATTAACGATCAATTTTATGAAATAAATACTTATTTAACGATATTTATATTTTAGAAAATATCATTTCATAAGAAAAACACATCATTCGTTGTTTATAAGAATTATAGTAAATTTTTTACATATTATCGTATAAAATAATCAAAGTTCTCTATTATGAGCGATAAAAATTAAAAAAAAATTCAATTTTTATTTCGTTGACGTTTTTTGTGAATAAGATTTAATCATTATAATTATAAATGATAAAAAAATAAAAAAAAATCTTCAAAAACAACTCATTTAACTATAAATTTAAGGGTTTAGTGTACCGGTACACTCAAATATGTTGGGTGTACCGTAGAATTTGCCCAATAATAATATCCTCTCACTCACATCAGCGGGATCCCTCTTTATGGGCTTATGGTACAATATATTAAAACTCATTTGTTTTGGACAAACTACTTATATATTTAATAATACAACACTAATAAATGATTATATAAAATAGAAATGAAAGAAAAACTGAATAAAAATAGGGATAATATTTAGGTTATATTTGTATTTACTATTTTTAAGTTGAAAAAAAATTATTTAAAAAATGATATACATAAATTTTTAATATTTCACTAAAATTCCTTTTCAAAAAATATATATTTTACTAAAATTGAATAAAAAATTGATGCACAAATATATATACATATACATATGTTAAAACCCATTTTGGTCATTTACACATCCAAAAGCAATTTTGACACGGAGTATCAAAACAACATTTTTCATACAAATCACTTTTGTTGTGAGGATATCCAAACATAAATTACTTTACATTAAACTCACTTTTAATCAAAATCAATTCCACAAAATCAAGTCTATCAAAATCAATTTTTCCCATCGCACAACCAAACACACACTTATATGAACATATACACATGAATAAGTTTTTAGAGCCCCACACAAACCAATATTTCGATAACTTATTGGAATTAGAAAATTAAGAAGAGAGCAGCAATAAGCCGGAAGGACCGAGTATACAACTAATTATGTTTAAGGCTTAAACTAAAGACAACGATGCACATAGTTTCCTCAAATCCCATGTAAAGGGTCTAAGCTACATGATTCACAACCATAATATAGATAAAAAAAAAAAAAGAATTCAAGTTGGGCATCTTATATTTAGTTTACCTTTTACGGCCAGAAAGAAGAGTGATTAACCAGTAGTATATATTTATATGTTGATTGAGGATTCATTACTAATTTAGTTCAAAATAATATATCATATTTTTAAAATGAATTTATGGAGATAATTGTTATAGTGAATCGAATTGATGAGATATTATATGATGAGCAAAGATGAATTATTTAAAGATGTGTAAATTGACGAGTTATTTAATGAAGTGTAATTGATAAATCATTTGATTAAGTGTAATTTGTGAATTATTTAATGATGTGAATAATTTAAAGTTGTGCTATATGAAGAAGCGAACATTTAAAGATGTGTTATTTAAAGATATAAAGTTAAAAGATGTGCTATTTTAAGAGATGTGATTTAAAGATGTGTTATATAAAGATGTGTGATTTTAAAGATGTGTTATATAAAGATGTGCTATTTGAAGATGTAGATTTAAAGATATGTCATACAAAGATGTGTTATCTAAAGATGTGTAATTGTCAAGTCTTATAAAGATGTGCACTGTTGAGTCATTCCTTGGTGTTCATGCATTCATGGTCAGTCCGATTTAAAGATGTGTTTAAAGATGGGGGATAAATCAGTAACATGCTTCTGATATCCAAAACTGGTACCACATGCATATAGAGTCGAGTTAGGGGAATTGCATACATAACTGCAAGTCTATTTTGAAGATGTGTAATTAAAAGATGTGCTATTTAAAAATGTGTAACTATTTAAAGATGTGAAATTCAATAATTTGTTTCAATATGATTATGTGTGAATGATCTGCATTTCTTTAAATGTGTACTTGATATACTTAAATGGTGTTGATAATTGTATGTTATATAAGATGTCGATTGATGCCTATTGATTTTTATCAAACGAAGGTTTATATTTAAATGTGAATATTACCCATTTGTGAAGTATACATGCCTAAATGTAATTGATATATTCTTTTATCTAGACCTAGACATGTGTTTATGCATTTCTTATGTTGAATATATTCTCACCCTCTAGTGGCGGGTTAGGCGCCTACACCCTTGTGGTGTAGATTTGCAGGAAAAAGAAGTTTAGTATCAGTGAGTCTCTGAGGATGGCTTTGAAGTCTACTCGTTTACTTATCGCTTTTGGAAGTCTTTATTGAGTCGATGCTCTGATCTGTGACACTAGGGTTTGGGGATTAATTTTATTTTAGATTAGATTTTAGAATTCTTTTGAATTTAGTTTTGATGTGGAATTAAAAATGTGAATGTTTCTTTGATATTTTGAAAATTATTCCGCTGTGACGTTTAAAATTTAAATGAAGTATTTTTGAATTGAAGAAGATTTGTGACACCCTTGTATGATTTATTATTGTTTGTATTTGATTTTAGAAAATACATTTTGAAATTTTAGCGTGTTATAGTACATGCCACCTAAGGTAGTCTATGTATCACTACTACGATAAAACCCCATCTTCAAAATTGTTTTAAGTTAAAATCCCCCCGCACACAATAGGAAACAATATAGTAAAAAACTATTAAATTGCTGAAAATTTACTTCTGCATGTTACACTATCAATGTTAGGGCATTGAGCACAACAACAAAAGTTATCATACAACAAACTAAAGGCTACACATCCAGGGCGGATCTGGACTCAAAATATTAGTGCGGCAACTTTTTTTTTGGTCAAATAATTAAATAATACTAGATTTAATAAGAAGTTATATTAAAATTAGTTGTACCAACCAAAATTACAAAGAAAATAATCAATTTTTCATTTGTTGAAAATGAACTAAAATTATATCATTACTAATTGTTCTAAGAACATATCTTTCTATATAGGTTACAAGAGATTAATCAAATGCTCTAGAATGATATCGATGCATACGGGCGGGTGAGCGCATTGCGCTCTTTTTTTGAAAGCAAGTTGCAAATTGCGTAGAAATTATAAAAATATAGACATGTACAAATTGTACAAAAATTTATTTCCGTATTAAATATGAGTAAAAATATAGACATGTGTATAAATTAAAAAAATCGGTCCTTGTGTAAATATATAAGTTAAAATATAGACACATGTATAAATTAAAAAAATAGGTCATCTTATTAATACGAGTAAAAATATAGACACGTGTATAAATTAAAAAAAAAATGTCTTCGTATTAATATATAAGTAAAAATATAGGCACATATATAAACATAAAAAAATTAAGTTTGTATTAATATATGAATAAAATTATACAATGAACCGGTAAAAAAAACAGGAGGGGGGCTAGGCTGGTGTGGCACTTGCCACACTGTGCCTTGAAGAGGTCCGCCCCTGTACACATCTCATGCTATTTTGATCGGCACCCATTGTAAGAGGGCGGAAAGTAGGTATTTTTTTGTCTTATTCCTCCGGTTTCTAAAGAGAAGAGGTCCTAATAACTATAGTTTAGTTGAAAAATAAGTAAAGTCTAACCAACTGTTGACTTACAAGGGGAGTCCATGGGATCATCCACATTAATACCAAAGCAACCATACAAGTGAGTTGGACACCACATAACCTAAAACCTTAAGGTTTTGGGTTTATGAGTCCTTTCACTTATAAAGTATTCAACCTCCATTTTTTTAAATAATGTGAGACTTCTAATTCACACTTTCTACACAACACCAAGGATTGCTTTAGCCAAGATTTGAACTCAAATATTCTCAAATGTGGACCACTTGAGCCTAGCCTGGACGAAAACTAGGTCTGTAACCAAGTACGACCCCCGTGTTGTTTATTCCCTTATTGCAATAATTTTAGGATATCTTGCACGAGTGTTTTTTTATTTCTCATCATTTTTTAAAGGTAAAACCTTTTTTCTAAATCCATGAGTTCTTGATTTCTTGTTCTGGAAAAGGAAGGTGTTAATTGCACTATATCTTACTGTATTCTTGTAGTAGAAGTGCAAGTAGCAGCAGCACATATTCAGTGCATGTTCGCTTACTTCCATTAACACCATTGCTAGCTGTTGGAACTCTAGTTAAATGAGTGGAAGTTGGAAGAGTAACACAAAATCTCATTGGATAGAACTAGTGTTGTGTTATGTGAATTGAAAGAATGTTTCATATAGGAGAGAAAATACGGCAGTAGTGTTTATATAAGATGGGTTCACTTTTAAGGGTGTGTTCTTGGGGTACACACTTTTGTGAACAGACTGAACACTCAAGAAAATATATTTATCACGTGTGACACCGCTGTCTGATTGAGTTTTGGTTTGGGTCAAAAAGATATTTTTGTATCACCTGAAAATGTTAGAGTCTGAAAGCGCAAGTGGATATAACCGAAAATTTCTGGATAGTTCATTGGATTGGATTTAAACGAAACATTTTAAAGAGTTACTTTGTGAGTGTAACATCTGAATATCTAACTAACACAAGATGTACATAACATTGAAAATCTTTGAGTTGAATGGTGGTTAGCTAACTTCATTCATAGTACAAAGTTATTTATTTCATCTAGACATTTGAATATTTTATAATTGTTAATATGTTAATTTTATCATTATATAAATCTTTGAAATAAAATTTCAGAATTCTTAACAAGAATAAAACAGTAGCGATAATATATGAACCGAAGTGGGTTACTTTGGTTGCACGACACTATGTCTATACTGCTCTGTTCTTAATGTGTACAAAAATGTTCTGCCAAATAATTGGTCCTAGTTAAATAGGTAGGTGTGAATTATTACTCTAAATTGTAAGAATCTAGTCCCTCTATCTCTATATCTAAGCATTCATTTGACTTTATTTTATCCTTAAATGTAAACCCCTATTTAAATTACTAGATGCATTTATTATTATTTTCCTAAACATACCCTTAATTAATACTAATAACTTGTTTTAAAATATGAATAGTCAAATTTAATACACATACAAACAAATGATAATTTGATAATATTAACACATAAAACAGACACATTAGTTACACCGACAATTTTTCTTTAAAAATGTGAAGGAAAAAAAAAAGAGGACTTATATATAAGGACGGATGGTGTATTAAACTAGCTCACTACTTTTTGTATAACAAATACAACTCTTAAATAGTAAAAAAAAAATGAAAAAAAAAAACTCTTAAATAGTAAAATGTTATTTAAAGTTGTGAGAAATATTTCTATGATCACATGCCTAAATAAAAATCATATAATCACACACACATAACAATACATTTCTTTTAATTATGTAAAAAATACACATTATTCAAATTTTTTTTTAGGATTTATTCAATTGTTTTCTATTGTACCTTTTTCAAGTTTTGTGAGTGTGCAAATAAATTATATTTGAGATTGTCACCACATAATTGTTGTGTTGTTCAAAAACTGTTACACACTTGAAGTTGATTAATTAAATAGGCTTCTGAGCTGTAATCTCTAACATAATATGTTATAGCAGATTTCTTCTATTGCTTGTATATGAGTCTTGTTGTCTTTTAGTTCATTCTAATTTCTATTGAACCACAATTACAAGATTACAGATTTCTTCTATTGCTTGTATATGAGCCTTGTAGTCTTTTAGTTCATTCTAATTTCTATTGAACCACAATTACAAGATTACAGTTGTGAGAAATATTTCTATGATCACATGCCTAAATAAAAATCATATAGTCTCACACATAACAATAGATTTCTTTTAATTATGTCAAAAATACACATTATTCAATTTTTTTTAAGGATTTATTCGATTGTTTTCTATTGTACCTTTTTCAAGTTTCGTGAGTGTGCAAATAAATTATATTTGAGATTGTGACCACACAAGTGTTTGTGTTGTTCAAAAATTGTTACACACGATTAATTAGATAGGCTTCTCAGCTGTAATCTCTATCTGAATATGTTATAGCAGATTTCTTCTATTGCTTGCTTGTATATGAGCCTTGTAGTCTCTGTTGTTAGTTGTTACTATGACGTGATATAATTGAATGTTGGTCCTACGTCATTGTCACCTCAATATAGAATGTTTTGTTTTTTTTGTTAAAGCCTCGATATAGAATGTTGGTCCTACCTTATAAAAGAGTTTTAATTTTTTTTGACAAATTATAACAATAAGAGTTATGGAAGAATTTGTCATAAAAATCAATGACTATTTTGATAAATGTTTTATAATTTTGATGATCAATTCTTTTTTTTCTTTTAGGGATGATGATCAATTCATTTATTCACTCTATTTTTATTAACCCTCATGATTGGTCACCAAATATTGTGATCGGTTAATTTTTTGTATTCTTACTTTTTTTAAAAAGGGAAATATTAACTAGTGTTATGATGAACTCTTTAAAAACCATAAATAATAAGTATATTGAAAATATGTGTATTCAATGTATTTCAAAGAATAATGCATATTTTAGAATATTTAAAAAGTATTTCAAAGACACTCGTTATCAAGACCCTTTGTAAATTATATACATCACGTCCCATCCCGTCATCCTCAACCTTCTTTTGTGTTTTATTCCCTGTTTTGTGTGTGTTATTATAGGCCATGTTTGTTTAAGATTTTTTTAAAAAAAAACTATTTTTTTCCGTAAAAAAAATCACTTTTTTCATTTTTAAGTGTTCGTTTAGGATTTTTAGAAAAATTATTTTATAAAAAAAATCTATTTTGACTCTAAGATGAAAAGCTATTAGGATTAACTTTTCTCAAAATCTATTTTTTTTCAAAAACAATGAGGTAATACATGTACAAGTTAAAACACATTTTTTTTCTTAAACAAAAATGAATTTTTATGGATAGTATGTGAACAAAAATAACTTCAGATTTTTTTAAAAATCTCTAAAAAAAAAAAACTTTAGATTATTTTAACACAAAATCTATTTCTTTTTAAAGCTGAAACAAACTCATCCATAACCTTCGGCCTGTCTCATAAGAAGTTCAGTTTGGCCTCCACAATATTTGCATATCACACTAATCCAAGCATAAGATCAATGAAAATTGTGTTATCTAATTTGCATGAACTCAATAGCTGATGCAAATAAAGACTTGAGAATGACAAATCGTTGAATACTAAGAGTGTCTTTAGGATACTTGTAAGTATTAAAAAAAAAAATAGAAATTACTATTTGTATGAACTCAATTTAACCTATCAAATGAAAGGTGAAATTGTTCAAGTTCCCAATGTGTTGGTTGTTGTGTTATGGTACATTTTAGTAGACTTGTAAAATATGAGCGAGAACGTATGAACTTAAGTAGGACTTGTTGAAAGGAACACATGTTACTCTTTCAAATAGAAGTTGAAGATGGTTGATACAGTAATTGGTGATGATTAACTCAGGTTGACAAACTAGCTCTACATCTGTGTATCTTGTTATTAAGAAAATCATGAAGCACCATTTCACTCTGGCCAAACTCTATTCTATGCATCACTTCTGCACTCAAAATTACAAGTTACAACCCTATAATTTAAGACCACAGATGTTTAGGGAGGAAACATAATCTATATTGTATGAGATACTATGATCCTAAACATAATTTCCCTGTCTCAGCTAGGACATACATTCTGGTCTACCGCCGAGACCAAACAGATTAACAAAATAAACCAACTTTAGGGAATGTATAAAGTAGTACTACCATAATCTGCTTCAGTTGACCAAAATAAAACAACTTTGATATTAAAAAAACAAGATCATATTTTTTATACATTGAAACTATCTTGACTTAAAAGAATGGCAGGCATGTTTTATTTTATACAAGAAACAAGATATATAAGAATGAACTATGATAGTAACGGCATTTGTATGCATAAGGGATCATTGTATGAAACTAAATCCCACCATGTGACAAATTCACATATAATATTCCTCTGCTGTGTTATGACAAGAATATCGTTACACATAACATGCCTAATCTATATCCTAGGAGAAATATGAACTTGCAATGGATTTTTCATCACCATAGTGAATTCATCTTTTTCCGACAAATCAACATGGCCGCCCTCTGGAAGCTTCCAATCGAAATTCCAAACCAAATTAGCCACAAAATATTCCAAATGGAGCAAAGCTAAATTAAGTCCGGGACAAATTCTCCTACCAGCTCCAAACGGCATCATCTTTATCTCTTTACTCCCTGTAATATCAAAAGTCTCATCCTTCAAAAACCTTTCTGGCTTAAACTCCATTGGATCCTCCCAAACCCGAGGATCCCACCCCATCTCCGCCAGCAAGAAATTCACAGTCCCATTTTTAGGCACCAAATAACCGTTCAAAACCACATCCTCTTTCACCGCGTGTGGCAACACAAAATGCCCTGGTGGATGACGCCTCAACCCTTCCAAAACCACGCACTTCAAATACCGAAGTTTCTGCAAGTCTTCCTCTTTCACTTCCTCCTTCTCTCCATGGTCATCACCTCCCGAATCTCCTCCACAAGCCTCCCCTGCACTTTCGGGTACTTCACCAAATTCGCCATAATCCACTGCAAAGCAGTGGAAGTAGTATCCGTCCCAGCGTTCAAAAACTCCGAACAAAGATTAACCATTTCATTCTCACTCAACTTCCGTTTCTCCTCGGGTAACTCCAACTCTAAAAGAGTATCTGCATACGAAACAACTGTATTAACATTAATCAATTTACTCTCCTAAACTTGCTTCCTCGCTCTTACCAGCGGAAGCAGAGCATCCTCTTGATCCTTAAGTAACTTCAAAAACTCCTGCCATCGGTTACGCAACAAAATCCTTGTACCTTTCGGCCAAAAATTCAGTATATTGAATCTGCTAATATTCAACAGAATTGTCCTTTGTACACGCTCAATATCATTAATTTTCTCATCGTTAACTCTTTCACCAAAACACATAAAAACAGGTAAACAAAACATAGCATAACGAAAGTGAGTAACAACCGTAACAGAATCTGCAGATTCCGATGCAGTTTTGAGACGGTTGATGAGAGTGTGTAAGACCCACTTCCGAATTTCTGAGAAGGATTTGGTTTTGGATGGGTGAAGCATCTCAGAAGCAAGGTTGCGACGGAGGGTACGCCATGTTGGGCCATAAAAATCGGAGCTGATGTTGTGTTGGTTGCTGGACAACATTTTGGAAGTAGGAAGAGCTGTAGGGCGATCAGAGAAGATGGCTGAGTTTTGAACGAGAACATGGTGGGCCAGAGAATGGTCAGAGATGAAAATGGAAGGTCGAGAACCGATATTGACAGTGATGATAGGACCATGTTTGGCATGGAGAGTTTTGAGAAAAGGTTCGAGTTGGGAGAATGATCTTCGGAGCAATTGGATGTTTGTGATGATGGGGATGTGTAGAGGGCCGGGAGGGAGGGGTACGGTAGTTGTGAAGGAGGAGAGGATGGCTCTGATGAGGAAGATGATGCAGAGAGTAACGAGGAAGATGAACCATGTCTCCATTACGTAAAAGTTTGGTGCAACTATACTCTTGTGGGGATGGATATGTGTGTGACACACAATGAGAATGATGAGGGTTTATATAAAGGAATCATATGATATGATGATTATGGATGTGGTTTTAAGTTGTAACACACGTCTCTCCTTCTTAATTCTCATACAGACAAACAAATTTCATTTAAAGTGAAGATTTTTTTGAAGGAAAATAGTTAATTTCTACTTATGACCCCTAAATATTATAAGTTCAAAACAATTATCCCTCCCTCCCAAATTATAAATAGTTTTGATCATTTTACACAAATTAAAAAATGTAATCAATGTTATATGAAAAAAATGATATTATAAGTAGTTTTACAAAAATACCCTTCATTAATGGTATATGGAAGTAAAATTTAAATAACAGAAAGAAGATAGAGTATTAAATAGTCAAGGGTACAATAAGAAAACAATCATTAATGTTTCATTTGTATTATAAAATGGTTTATAATTTGGGCCAAATTTTTTCTTCAAAACGACTTATAATTTGTGATATAGGGTAATTTTATGCAATTTGTTTGCGCAATTAATCATTTAATTAATGTTCTTTGAAAAACTAATTTTAATCAAAGATTAACGATATTCTCTTTAATTGTCACAATTGTGTTATGCTTGATTTTAACGAAATAATTACTTGAGTTGATTTTAATAATAATAAATTAATACTCCTCTTATCACATCTATCACACCATATCCTCTTATCTCTTTCTCTCTCAAAGAATGGAATGTTCATCAAACATGTTTTTTCTCTTTACATTAATATGTTACTCACTCTGCTTGATGTTCTCTATACATCAAGTTGTCGGTTAATTTTTTTTTAGTCGCGCTCTTTTCAAATCATCCATATGTAACCCTACCAGATTACCTGAAAACAGAACTGTATCTCAATGACATGTGAGTGCTCTCGAATTATTGTTCATGTAAACAAATATCAGAAGGTGGGACCTAATAAATCTCCAACCATCGAAGAAGAAGGTACCAAATTTTACTAAAAAATCGCATTTCATAAAAAGATGATTGGTTATTTCCTCCTGGTCGCATCGATTCGAACATCCTAATGAACCTATTAAAACAAGTCCTCGACGAAGTAGATTATCTCAAATAGGAATCCTTTTGTTCATAACTCGCCAAACAAAAAGTGAAACTTTCAGAGGCACTACATTGTTTCAAATTAAGTCTTTGAGCAAATCATTACCTAATTGTTGATGATGGGTAAGAACATTGTAAACACCTTCTACAATGAAACAATTTCCTCCTCCACCACCACCCTTGCCCATCAACCGCCTAACCTAACCTTTTTATCTTGGCAACAGTAGCACTAGTATCAACACATAACTCAGAGAGGCGTCCTAAACGAGAGCACAAATTGACTCATTTTAACCAAGAATCATTTCAAAATAAGGTATTTCCACCATTACCTATTTTATGACCTACCCATTTCTGAAACCAACTAGAATCCTTGGCTCCCTCACCCTATAAGATATCACAGAGATCTTGTTCTAATTCTATCTCTCTCGATCCCATACTTCGTTGCTAAACTTTATACAACACCCCCTTATTAGAAAACAGTCCCGAACACCATTTTCCTAAGGAAAAAAATAAACTGAAAGCAAAGACAAGACAAATTTGATGAGAACAAGCCGACCATCCATGGATATTCCAATCGGATGATTTCTTTTGAATATTAACAACCAACGGATGCCAAAAGGATAAACGATGAGGATTCCCTCATAGGGAGACCCAAATAGACAAAGGGTAGCTGACCAGTTTTGCTATTCAACACCACAACTGCTTCAACCAACAAAAAAATAGAGAAATAAGAGCCGGTGAAATACGGCTCCATTTCGTAACGTGTACACTTTACTGTCATGCAGGTAGTGTTTTCTAAAGTTTTCTTTAGGGGATCTAAAGTGTTGTATAGTAAAAATATGATAGAATATTGAAATTAACTATAACAATTATCATAATTCGAGAAAGGGACATTTCTCTTAAGAAAGGGAAGAAGATTAGAACTTTTGTTTATTAACTTCTAAACATTCATTCACAATTTACCACTTTAAATATAACACACCAAACAATAACTGCCTTATTATAACTATAAACAACAAAGTGGTTTCTCAACCTTAACTACATAAAACTACCTATCCATTTATTCTTAAAAAAAATTAAAAAAAAAAAACTATTTATATTAATTAATAGTATAATGCTTACTACATAATATATAGGGGAATGCTAACATGAAAATTTATTAAAGGAATGAAATAATATAACTTTGTTATTGTAAAAAAATAATTATATTTATAAATAGTAGTACAAAGTTATTTTATTTTCCTGTACAGAGCTATTTTCCTTTTATTCTTTTCATTCATTCTATTGAATCACAATAACAAGTTCAGAGTTTTTTTTTTCTAGTATGATTTTCATGAGTTTATCATTCATTTGAAAAATCATCTCTCCGTTGCTATAACGTGATATATTAATTTGACATCACATTGTATGTTGTTCCTATGTCAATTTCAGCTATATATCACTATAAATAGTTTTCTTTCAAAAAAAAAAAATCACTGTAAATAGTTTGTCTATGAAATTTATCTAATCTCAAAGGCAATTTGTTGGAAACCGTAATTTTTACAAAGACAACAAATTAGTCTCTAGGATACCTAATTACATAGGAAAATTTGTCACTGATGTGAGATTAATTCAGAGGAAGTGTGTATTCAGCTAATGTGTCATGTCATAACCTATAACAATAGGAGCTTATGCATTAAGTTGCGTAATATTATTTCTCTCTTTTTTCTTCTTCCAAAACCTTAGTTGTCACTACTTTTTCTTCTTCTTAATCTAACAAAGTGAAGTGATTTAAGGTCAATTTTGATATGAAATCACCCCTCTAAATTGGTTTTCTTTATCTTTTAGTTATCTAAGTGAATTTTTACATATTTTCAGTTTTCTTTCATTTGTTTAGTGATTTTCTCGTCTTAACATCATTTTGTTTTGTCTTTGTGCGGTGTGCTTTTTATTTTCTATCTTAGCGTAGTGTTTATTTGATTCAGATCGAAAGATTAGTTTTGATCAATTGCAGATTCAATTAATGATGTTGGTGTCGTTAACGTTGCAGATACAATCAATGATCAATTCGTCTATTCACTCTCCTGATTGGTTACCAATAGTCGTGATTAGTTAATTTTATTCCTTCTTTTTCATAAAATATATGCATCTAGTCTAACCTGCTATAATGTACATATGCACTATGTTCCTGGGATCCGAGGTCACATCCAGTCATCTACAAAACCTTCTAAGTTTTATTCCCCCGTTTGTGTGTCATAAAAATAATGCATTCTATAAAAACATCTTCGGTTGTTTGTATTGAACAAATTGAGAGGACAAGGGATTCAACAAAAATTGAAATTGTTATCCTTTGTGAAATTACATCATAACTTTTTGTCATGACTACAAGTTGTATACTAAAATAATTTTGGGTTAAATATGTTTTTGGTTCTTATATAATTTTGGGTTAAATATGTTTTTGGTCCTTATAAATATATCAACTTTTTGTTTTAGTCCCTCTAAAATTTTCCTTCAACTTTTAGTCTGATAAAATTTTCAATCGCTACTTTTGATCCTTATTTTTAAGTTAATTTATATTTTTTTTTAATGAAATTGTGCATAAATGTGTAAAATATTGTAAAAATCTTTTTAAAAAAAATAGAATTTTTTAACAAAACATAAATTAAGTATGAATTTTTAACCGTCAAAAATATAAAATACAAAGTACTATAATTTAAAAATTGTTCAATATTTAAAAAAAAAAAAATCATGTATTGTGTTATCCTTTCGTATGTTGTGTTTTTGTCCAATAATTTAAATTGTTGTCTTATATACTATTATGTGCAGTATACCTTAGCTGATCAAACGCACACATAATCTCATGCTTATCTCATTTTATTTAAATTGGAAATGCAAAATCCAAAGAACAATAACCTTTTAATCGCAATTCGTGCTCTAGATCAACACTATAAATTGACACTATTGGTTTTTTACTGAAAATTGACATTATTGTTTTTTAAGGAGAATTGAGTGGTCAAGACAGAAACAGAAATACAATAGCACGATATATTTTTCAAGGGGTTTCAAATTTCCACTCAGTATGAGAGATCGTATGCATACACAACACAACTACCATGTTAGTTTTCACCTTTTCTTGACCCAAGCATCCATTCTTCACAAATATAAAAAAATACTCCCTCTAGTCTAGATAATAAGAAGGAAAAAATGTTCTAATTATATGAAAAAGTCACAACTTTTAAAGTATATCTATTACTTAAAAGACTTTTTAACCCTCGTTTAATGTTTCTTTTTTTTTTAGGGAAATCGTTTAATGTTTCTATTTTTAACATTAGTGGTTATATTTAATACTTCATAAATTTTAAAAAAATTTTTTGAGAGAAAATTTCGATAAATATATATTTGTAAAAACATTCAAAATGTTGCAACATTTAATTATTACCTTCCTTTGATGTTTTTTGTTTTTGTTTTTATTCATATAATAAGAAGCGGAGGAACACATGGAGTAAGTAGTTTTACTTTTTGTTGCTGAATGGGCTCTGGACTTCACTAAACAAAAACAACTAAATAAATTTGACTACAATTGTTTGCATTGTTAAATGACTATTACTTTTATTATCTTATGTCATTCTCTTGCTGTGATTTTTACCAAAATACCATTCGTTTAGATTTTTAAATCTCAACACCTTTTGGATTATAAAATCCAGAACCAATTAATCAACAATGTCTATACAAAATAACAAAAATAGATTTTTTTTTTAACTGAATTGGATTACTTTTGTTGCACGACACTATGTCTATACTGTTCTTAATGTGTACAAAAATGTTCTGCCAAATGAGTGGTCCTAGTTAGATAGATAGGTGTAAACTATTACTCTAAATGGTAAGAATCCATTAAACTAGCTCATTATTTTTTTGTATAACAAATACATCTCTTAAAAAGTAAAATGTTGAAAAAGTTGAATTAACACACCTAAATTAACACCGATGAAAATCGAAACTGAGATCTTAAAGATGAACATATTCTCAAGTCTCAAGTCAATACCATCAAGGCAACTCAAGTGAATATTCAATTGTTTTCTATTGTACTTTTTTCAAGTATTGTAAGTGTGCAACTCAATTATATTTGAGGTTGTGACCAAAAGTATGTTCTTCTAAAATCGTTTCACACTTGGAGTTGATTAATTAGATAGTTGTGAGCTGTAATCTCTAACTGAACCTGTTAGAGCAGATTTCTTCTATGGCTTGTATATAAGCATTTTCCTTGTACTCTTTTCATTCATTTTAATTTCTATTGAACAACAATAACAAATCCAAAGATTTTCTTTTTGTTTTCTAGTATGATTTCCATGCGTTTATCATTCATTTGAAAAATGATCTCTCTGTTGTTACTATGGCGTGATATAATTGAATGTTGGTCCTACGTCATTATCACCTCAATATAGATTTTTTTCTGTTACAGCCTCAATATAGAATGTTGGTCCTACTTTTGTAACCAAAAAAAAAATGTTGGTCTTACCTTATAACAACAAGAGTCTTTTTTTTTTTTTTTTACAAATTATAACCACAC